>Ga0206973_1162_pt1 | contig 13331 bp, 13 predicted proteins | sample Alteio_BWOrgHeat_83_FD_152927 | JGI IMG/M metagenome (GOLD analysis project Ga0206973, IMG submission 152927) | Enriched cells from forest soil in Barre Woods Harvard Forest LTER site, Petersham, Massachusetts, United States -... | ecosystem: Environmental > Terrestrial > Soil > Temperate forest >...
AAACTGATTAGAGGCCTTATTAGATAAACCCGTATTACCCATGAGTACAGAAACCATTTCTGAATCTGCAATAGACTTTGGAACATCAGAAACCCAACAAATGATTGCCGATACCTTACGCAAGTTTGGTAAGGAACACATCTACCCGCATATCATGGAATGGGACGAAAGCCAGAAATTTCCTGTAGAAGTATTTAAAAAATTGGGAGAGTTAGGCTTTATGGGTATGATAGTACCAACAGAATATGGTGGCGCAGGCTTTGGGTATTTTGAATACGTTACAGCTATTGTAGAAATATCTAAAATATGTGGTTCTGTAGGTTTGTCTTATGCTGCTCATAATTCACTTTGTACAGGTCATATTTTACAATTTGGCAGTGAAGAACAAAAGAAAAAATATTTGCCCAAGCTTGCTTCAGGTCAGTGGATAGGTGCATGGGGCTTAACCGAAGTTGGCACTGGATCGGATGCAGGAAATATGAGCACCGTTGCTAAAAAGGACGGTGATCACTACATACTTAACGGCGCTAAAAACTTTATTACGCATGCTATATCGGGAGATGTTGCTGTCGTGATTGCCCGTACAGGTGAAAAAGGTGATTCTCATGGAATGACTGCCTTTATCATTGAAAAAGGCACCCTAGGCATGAAGGGTGGCAGAAAAGAAAACAAGCTGGGCATGAGAGCCTCTGAAACAGCCGAGTTGATATTTACAGATTGCAAAGTTCACAAGAGCCAGATAATGGGTAAGGAAGGAGATGGTTTTGTTCAGGCGCTTAAGGTGCTGGATGGTGGACGTATCTCTATTGCTTCTCTTGCTTTAGGTATTGCTAAGGGCGCTTTCGAAGCCTCTATAAAATATGCTAAGGAACGCCAGCAGTTTGGTAAGCCCATTGCAGATTTCCAGGCTATATCATTTAAAATTGCAGACATGGCAACCAAAATAGAAGCTGCTGAATTATTGATATTTCAGGCCGCTGACCTTAAGAACAAGCATATGAAGGTCACCAAGGAAAGTGCTTTTGCTAAGTACTACGCATCCGAAATTTCGGTGGAAGTTGCCACTGACGCAGTTCAGATATTTGGTGGATACGGCTATACTAAAGATTTCCCTGTAGAAAAGTTTTACCGCGATGCTAAACTTTGCACCATAGGTGAAGGAACATCGGAGATACAAAAGCTTGTTATAGCAAGGGAATTACTGAAGTAACTCTATAGTTTCTCCATTACCCTTTCCATTGCCATTCCACGGGAGCCTTTAAGCAGAATAGTTTTTTCTTTTAGTGGATTATTGTCTACCCATTCGAGAAAGGCATCCATATTTTCAAAAAACTTAGCGCCTGATTTGGTCTTACCGAATTCCTTGCCAACTAGGTAAACCCCATCCCATACTTTTTTGCTTTCTATAAGCTCGGCCAATGCCTGGTGTTCTTTTGCACTATCTTCTCCCAGTTCGAACATATCACCTAGGATAAGCACCTTACCTTTTTGGGGTAATTCCGCAAAATTTTCGACGGCAGTTTTCATACTGCTTGGGTTAGCATTGTATGCATCCACCCAAATGGTATTATTCCCCTTTTTAACGATCTGTGAGCGATTATTAGACGGCACATAACCTTCTATAGCACTTTTAACTTCGGATAGCTTTAAGCCAAAATAAAAGCCTACGCAAGTTGCAGCAAGTATGTTATAAAAATTATACCTGCCTGCTAACTGACTTTGTATCTCCACTTCTATTCCATCATCAATAAAAATCCCCTTGGCTAAAAAGCTTTCTTTGTCATATAGGCCTTCGCAATTAGCTCCTTTATGGGTTCCGTAAGTTACCTTGAGTATGCCGTGAGATAGTTTTAAAAGCAGCTCATCATCAGCATTGACAAATAGTTTGCTGCCCTTTGCTTTTATAAAATGGTAAAGCTCACTCTTTGCTTTTATAACTCCTTCTGGTCCGCCAAAACCTTCTAAATGTGCCTTGCCTATATTGGTTATCATGCCATAATCGGGTTCAGCAATTTTGCATAGTTCAGCTATCTCTCCTTGGTGGTTAGCACCCATTTCTATGATTGCAATTTCATGTTCTTTAGTAAGCGATAATAGAGTGAGCGGAACCCCGATATGGTTATTAAGATTTCCTTGTGTAAAAAGGGTTTTATATTTTTTGGATAGTACCGCTGCAGTTAATTCCTTGGTAGTAGTTTTCCCATTGCTGCCCGTTATTCCAATAAACGGAATCTTGCTTTGCTTGCGATGGTGGTTAGCTAATTTCTGTAATGCAATAAGCACATCTTCAACTAAAATACAACCTTCTGTGTAATAAGCTTCTTCATCGATAACGCAATATTTTGCCCCTTTAGTAAGAGCTTCTTTAGCAAAAGTGTTAGCATTAAAGTTAGCTCCTTTAAGCGCAAAAAATATACTGTCCTGTTTTATGTTGCGGGTATCGGTGCATACAACAGGATGCTTTAAGTAAATGCTATATAGATCTTCTATGCTAGTATGCTTCATTTCATCTTTTTAAAATAGTCTACAATCGCTTTTCTAACCATGTCTTTCTGGTCCATTGCTTTCATAGAGGGCAGACTGTTAGTGGCTTCCCAGTGTGGCCATCCATCGGCATCTTTGCCTTTGAAAGTATAATAACCCAATGGTTCCAATAGTGTGCAAAGCGCTATATGCAATACATCTAATTTTTCGTCCTTGGTAAATTCCAAATATCCCTTGCCTAACTCTTGTGTGCCTATTAATAGCAATATGCCTTCTATTTCTATGCCTTCTCCAAACTGCAATTCGAGCCTCTTCATAACAACATCCCACTCTTGTTTTAATTCTTCATCCATGATGTAAAAATACACAAGTAAGGCAACGATAAGCTATGAACTATGAACGATTTTTTGCTTTCCCTATGTTGAAAAATCGGTTGGAGTAATAATAAATCATGCATCCTCAAGCTGTATTTTTGCCAGTATGACGACAGCAGATATAGTTTTACTCATACCCTTGGCATGGGGACTTTACAGAGGTTTGAGAAAGGGCATTATAGTGGAGGTATCCTCAATACTGGCCATTATACTAGGGGTTTATGCCTGCTCTAAATTTTCAGACCTTGTGGCAGGTTTTTTAGGCACGCATATACATAGCCATGTTTCATCCCTCTATCTTTCAATATGCGCAGTTATTTTAGTCTTTGTAGGAGTGCTGGTTTTAGTATTCTTCATTGCCAAACGTATTCAGCACCTTGCAAAAGCACTTTTTCTAGGTATGGCCGACAGAATATTAGGCGGACTTTTCGGAATGCTTAAATGGGCCTTATTGATCAGCTTTATCCTTTACTTTTTTGATATACTCAATCAAAAAGCAGGAATAATATCCGGGGTTACTCTGGAACATTCTTGGGTATATACCAACCTAGTGCGCTTGGCGCCCCTGGTAATGCCGACTTTGATAAAAAGCAAAGCTAAACTGTTGATCTAAGCCTTAGCCTTGATAGAGTGCTTGGCGATCATCTCCTCTATCTTTTCCACCATATCCCTCGAACCTATAAACAAAGGTGAGCGTTGGTGAAGGGTAGTAGGGGTAACTTGTAAAACGCGGCTATAGCCCGTGCTTGCTTTCCCTCCTGCCTGCTCTATGATAAAGGCTAAAGGATTACACTCATAAACAAGCCTCAACTTTCCTTTGGGAGAGGCCGAGGTGGTTGGATAAAGAAATACTCCACCCTTGATAAGGTTACGGTGAAAATCGGCTACCGCAGAACCTATATAACGCGATGAAAAAGGGCGTCCTGAGTCTATGTCTTCTTCCTGGCAATACTTGATAAATTTCTTAACTCCATCAGGGAAGTGAACATAATTTCCTTCGTTGATAGAATATATCTTGCCCTGGCGAGGTATCTTCATATCGGGGTGTGAGAGGCAAAACTCGCCTATGCTAGGATCTAGTGTAAATCCATTCACACCCTTACCTGTGGTATAAACCATCATGGTTGATGAGCCATATATAACATAACCAGCAGCTACTTGTTCTGTGCCGGGTTGTAAGAAGTCCTCTAAGGTACCGGGACCCGATAAAGAAGTCCTGCGGTAAATAGAAAATATAGTGCCTATGGAAACGTTTACATCAATATTGGAAGAACCATCCAATGGATCGAGGGCTACAATGTATTTAGCTCCTTTAGATACTGCATTATCTACCGTAATTATCTCTTCGTTTTCTTCCGATGCTATGGCGCAACATTCACCACCCACACTAAGGGCAGCTATGAATTGTTCGTTAGCAAATATGTCAAGTTTCTTAACGTTTTCGCCTTGTATATTTACACCACCCGTTTCTCCAAGTATATCAGCCACACCTGCCTTATTCACCTCGCGGTTCACTATTTTAGCTGCTATACCTATGTCGCTTAAAAGACGTGTAAGTTCTCCTTTTGAATATTGAAAATCGGCTTGTTTCTCAACGATAAATTCTCCCAGTGTTTTGACTGAACCCATAATGTGAATAAATTGATGGTTTGATTAGCAAATATAGGTATTTTTGGGTTCTTTCTACAGAACAAGAGATTATGGATTTTACGGTACGCAAAGCAGTAAAAGAAGACACAGCCGATATACTCAGGCTGATTAAAGAATTGGCAGAATACGAGAAGGCTCCTCAAGAAGTTAAAGTGACTTTAGAAGAGTTGGAAAATGATGGCTTTGGCCCCAATGCAGTTTATAGCGCTTTTGTTGCAGAGATAAAAGGCAAGGTTGTGGGCATGGCTCTTTACTATGTTAAGTACTCTACCTGGAAGGGCCGTTGCATATACCTCGACGATATTATTGTGAACAAAGAATACCGGCGTTTTGGAATAGGTGGTAAGCTTTTTGAAGAAGTGGTGAAAGTAACCAAGGCCATGGGTGCCCGAAAAATTGATTGGCAGGTGCTGGACTGGAACGAGCCCGCAATTGAATTTTACAAAAAGTACAATACTGTTTTTAGCAATGAATGGGTTAACTGTACATTGCACGAAAAGCAATTGAAGGATATTAAGTTATGAAGAAAGGGCAAATTGAAATGTTGCTTCCTTTTTTCTTCCTGGTTCTCTCTTTCTTACTTCTTTTCCTAATTGAATTCATACCGACTGGTTCATTCAACAGTAAGATAAGTGGAGGCCTTATATTTTTTGATGCTATACTTCAACCAGCTTGTATAGTTGCCGCAATTATTTATTTCAGAAGGTTATCTAACAAAAAAACTCTTTACGAAGCTGGATTCTATACCTTACTTTTGATTTCTATTTTATGGCTTATTTTAATATTCGTACTCTTTTTTATAATGATATTATTTCCTAATCAAGAGAAGTTTTAATTATGAAGGTCTTTAAGTTTGGAGGAGCATCGGTAAAAGATGCACAGGGTGTAAAAAATGTGGGGCTTATTTTAAATAAGTACCCTAAGGAAAAGATTGTGGTGGTTGTATCTGCTATGGGCAAAATTACCAATGCACTTGAGAGCCTTGTTCGCAGCAAAGATTCCAAAGAAACAGAAAGGATATTAGGGGAGATAAAGAAATATCATATGGATATTGCCAATGAACTTTTCACAGATAAAAAGAATCCCATTTTTGGAATACTTGACGATGAGTTTAGCAAGCTAAAGCAGATCGTAAGCTCAAACAATTCTTCTTTTTATGAAAAGTATGATCAGGTAGTATCCCTGGGGGAGGTCCTGTCCACTTACCTTGTAAGCTATGCACTCAATGCCTCAGGAACTAATAACCAATGGGTAGATGCCCGCAATATCGTCAGCACAGATGATAATTACAGAGAAGGTAAAGTAGATTTCGACAAGACAAAAAGTAATGCACAGGCAACCATCATTCCTGCATTGGAAGCTAAGGGAGTTGTAATAACCCAGGGCTTTATTGGTAAGGCCCCTAATGGCAAAACTGTAACGCTGGGTCGTGAGGGATCTGATTATACAGCTGCTATACTTGCATACTGCCTGGATGCAGAATCGGTAACAATATGGAAGGATGTCCCTGGGGTATTAAACGCCGATCCTAAGTGGTTTGATGATACTGTTAAAATAGATCACTTAAGCTACCAGGATGCCATAGAACTATCGTATTATGGAGCAACGGTTATTCACCCAAAGACCATAAAACCTTTGCAAAATAAGGGCATTCCGTTATTTGTTAAATCTTTTGTAAAGCCTGATGAAACGGGGACCATGGTAGATAATAACTTCTCGCACCTGCCAGTGCCATGTTTTATTTTTAAGATCAACCAGGTGTTAATTTCTATTTCCCCTAAGGACTTTTCCTTTATTGTAGAGGAGAACCTAAGTGGCATATTCAACGAACTGGCAAAGCAAAGAGTAAAAGTGAATGTGATGGAAAACTCTGCTCTTAACTTCTCCATTTGTATGGATGACGATACGGAAAAGATACCTGCACTCACCGCAGCCTTAAAAGAAAACTTCAGGGTGCTTTACAACAAAAACCTGGAGCTTATTACCATTCGCTATTACGACCAAGCCACGATTGATCGGGTGTGTACCAATAAAAAGGTTTTAATGGAACACAAGAGCAGGTATACCGTGCAGTTGGTGGTGCAGGAAAAATAAGCTGACCTCACTTAAACACTAATCCCAATTCTATTCCAAAGGTTTCAAGTATTCTTCCCTGGGGAGTTTTGGTTTCCAAAAGATTAGCTTGTGGTTGGGCTCTTAGGATAAACGAGTTTCCTAAATAATATTCAAAGCCGAGGCCGGCAATGCCCCATAGGGTAAACGGTTTAAAGCTGTCGTATGTTGGGTTAGATTGGTTAGCGTACGTTTGAGAAAGGAATAATCCTGGAGCAATACCAAGCAGCAGATCGAATCTGTACCTGACATTTTTGATAAAGGCAAAGTGCAATTCTATAGGTACGTTTATGGTAATTGCTGACCATGAATAAGAAACGTTATCAGATGTATTTATTCCATATGATGGGCTTACGATTGCTAAAGTTGCATCGCCTGTATATCGGGAATCTTCGAACTCCAGGCCCATACTAAAGAATAATCTTTTGAATAGAGGCTTTGATTCATATTCTGCGCCAAAGCTAAAACTGAATGCCGGTTTTTCATGGGCATTGCCCGAATAATATACCCTACCTGATGTTGGTCCACCGGGCAAGGTGACATTGGGTAATGGTGGGACATGTGTGCCTGAATTAAACGCTGAGGCCGGCATAAAGTAAAAGCCATAGCAAGCCTTCTTAAAAGGAGGTACGCTATCGTTAACATCTGTGGTATCGGCTGTCTTATAAAATACATCATCCCTTTGTGCAAGGAGCATGAAACAAGAAAGGCACAGATAAGCCACTAACAATAGTTTCCTCATCTTAATAGGGATGTGGAACAAATGTATAGAAAAGGGAATGAATTACTCGGCAGCTACCATTTTCTCGCGACGCTTGCGTTCGTTCTCATCTAAGAAGATCTTACGCATACGTATGCTCTTGGGTGTTGCTTCTACATACTCGTCTTCTTGTATGTATTCAAGCGCTTCCTCGAGCGAGAAGTCAATTTTGGGTGCAAGCTTAACAGCCGTATCGCTTCCGCTAGCCCGCATATTAGTAAGCTGTTTTGCTTTAGTAATGTTTATCACCAGGTCATCAGGGCGTATATGCTCACCTATTATTTGTCCTGCATATATCTCCTGCCCCGGGTCAACAAAAAATCTGCCTCTGTCCTGTAATTTATCTATAGAATAAGCCGTGCCTACGCCCTTTTCCATAGAGATAAGTACTCCGGAATTTCTGCCGGGTATGTTACCCTTGAATGGTTCGTATTCCCTAAAACGGTGAGCTATAATAGCTTCTCCTGCCGTAGCGGTAAGCATTTGGTTACGTATGCCTATAAGTCCGCGTGATGGTATGTTAAATTCCAAATGTTGATAATCTCCTCTTGGCTCTATCATCACCAAGTCGCCTTTATGTTGTGTAACAATATCAATAGCCTTGCTGGATGATTCCGCAGGGGTATCAATGGTCAGTGTTTCGTATGGTTCGCACTTAACACCATCAATGTCTTTCATGATAACCTTAGGCTGGCCTACTTGCAGCTCATAACCCTCGCGGCGCATAGTTTCTATTAATATGGCCAGGTGCAAAATACCACGTCCGTATACTAATAAGGCATCAGGTGATGCTGTTTCTTCAACTCTTAAAGCAAGGTTTTTTTCAGTTTCTAAAATGAGGCGCTCTCTAACGTGCCTTGAGGTAACGAACTTACCTTCTTTACCAAAGAAAGGTGAGTTGTTAATAGTGAAGAGCATATTCATAGTAGGCTCGTCAATATCTATAGGCTTAAGGCCTTCCGGGTTTTCGTAATCAGCAACTGTATCGCCAATTTCAAATTTTTCTATTCCGAATATGGCGCAAATATCTCCCGCGCGTACTTCATCGGTCCTTTTACGGCCAAGTCCTTCAAAGGTGTAAAGTTCCTTAATACGGCTCTTATCTATTTTGCCATCTCTGCGAACTACAGAAATAGGCATACCTTCTTTTAAGGTGCCACGCAGCAAACGACCTACAGCTATCTTACCTGTGTAAGAAGAATAGTCTATTGAGGTTATTTGCATTTGAGGTGTACCCGGGGTTTCCTTTGCTTCAGGAAAGTAGGATACTATCGTATCTAAAAGAGGCATGATATCGGTCGTAGGTTTCTTCCAGTCGGTAGACATCCAACCATTTTTAGAAGAACCGTAAATAACAGGGAATCCTAATTGTTTTTCGGTTGCATCCAACTTAAAGAACAAGTCAAAAACAGCTTCGTGGGTTTCTTCAGGGGTACAGTTTGGTTTATCTACCTTGTTAACTACAACTATAGCAGGAAGACCCATTTGCAGTGCTTTTTGCAATACAAAACGGGTTTGTGGCATAGGGCCTTCAAAAGCATCTACAAGTAGTAACACACCATCAGCCATGTTCAATACACGTTCTACCTCACCACCAAAGTCAGCGTGACCAGGGGTATCTATAATATTGATCTTGGTACCTTTATAGTTAACCGATACGTTCTTAGAGAAGATGGTAATACCTCTTTCACGCTCTAGGTCATTACTGTCCATAATAAGCTCACCCATCGCCTGGTGATCTTTAAAAAGCTCACATTGTTTTAAAATCTTGTCTACTAGCGTAGTTTTACCGTGATCGACGTGGGCAATAATAGCGATGTTCCTGATTGATCTCATGTCTCTGTTTTTATTAAAAGCGTGCAAAGGTACGACTAATATTGGTATAATCGTATATAGGGATAAGCATATATCCCCAAAATTCAGTATTTTTAAGCCTAAATGACCAATAGACCCCTATTAGTGGCATGTTTTCCGTAATCACTAAAAATACATTCTACTATACCCGTCAGGAGGTATGGTTTTGGAAGGGGGAGGAAATAAAACGCAGCAATAACAACATGTTCTATATGTCGTTTATAAGGCCCAATTTTAAAACCAATTATTTTAAAGAAGTAACTACTCTTTTAATTGATTTGAAGCAAGATAAGGAAAGCTTATTCAACGGAATAAAACCAAATTTCAGGAACGAAATAAGAAGAGCAGAAAGTATAAGTTGCAGGCATTTGATAAATGAAACCCCGAATGAGAAGGATATAAAAGAGCTTATTAAAAACTATAGCCGATTTGCAGGTAAAAGCGGGCTTGAAGAAGATTTAAGCCCGGAAAGATTAAATGTATATGCGAAGAATCACTTACTGATAGTTACTGAGGTTTTATATGAAGGTAAGGGGATAGCTACCCATGTTTATATATTACACGGACAAAATAGTACAGCACTTTTACTGAGCTATTATAATGTTGATTTTAATGACAATGCTATAAGAGGCTATGCTAATAAATTCCTTCATTGGAAGGATATGGAACACTTTAAAGAAAAAGGATTTGCCTTTTACGATTTTGGTGGAATAGATACTGTTGATACTCCCGAAGGCATTGCAAAGTTTAAGCAATCATTTGGAGGTAAATTGGTAAATGGTTATAATTTCAGTGCTGTTTCAGGTTTGTACGGCTTCCTGAAAAGTTTAAGAACTTCTATAATCAAAACTCGTTAATCGTTGTTCTAAAATCAGTATAAGGATAAAGCTTTTATCTTTTTTACCAAAACCTCTGCAATTTTTTCATGTGATTCAAAGGTCCACCCGGCAATGTGGGGGGTGAGAATAACCTTATCACTTTGTATTAAATACTTAAAAGAATCAGGTAGTTTACTTGGGTCTAGTGCTTCGAAAGAGGTATGTTCATATTCCAGAACATCAAGACAAGCGCCTAAAACCTTGCCCTTTTTAATTTGTTCCACCAAGTCATCTGTCTTCACATTTTTACCACGGGCGGTGTTGATGAAGTAGAAATTCTTTTCGAATTTTTCTATAAAAGAATTGTTCACCAAATGCTTGGTCTCTTCTGCAAGTGGCAGGTGTATACTGAGTATATCGGCCTTTTCAAAAAGCTCTTCCATAGTGGATTCTTTGGCATACTCATCTGAAAAGTTCTTTTTGTATTTATCGTATGCCAGCACCGTAACACCAAAACCTTTTAGCCTTTGTGCGAAGGCGGTCCCCATATTACCATAGCCTATTATCCCTATGGTTTTGCCTTGTATCTCTCTTCCACGGTTACCTTCTCTTATCCATATTCCTTGTCTTACTTCCTTGTCGGCTCGGTTTAAATTATTGAGTAGTGAAAGCAGCATACCCATAGCATGTTCGCCTACTGCATCTCGGTTTCCTTCGGGTGCATGCAAGCATTTAATACCCTTGCTTTCTGCATAGGTCACATCAATATTTTCCATGCCTGCACCGGCACGGGCAATAAACTTCAGGTTAGTGCCTTTATCAATCAAGTCCTTTTCAATTTTAAAGCGACTGCGTATCACAATGCCAGCATAATTGTGCAACTCCTCTGCCACCTTTTCTTTACTCCATTCATATTGCAGATCGCATATAAAACCTGCTGCCTGCAATTCTTCGTGAAGGATAGGGTGGTTAGAATCTATAAATAATATGTGCTTGTTTGGGCTCATTCAAAATCTATCAGATGCGAAAATACTATAAGAAAATGACCTATGTTTTAATTTTAGAAGTAGATTTATGCCACCAAACGAATTATGTCGCAACCAAAGAAAATAGCAATAATGGGCTCTACAGGGTCTATAGGCACACAGACCTTAGATATTGTAAGGGCGAATAAAGCCCATTTGCAAGTGGAAGTGTTGACAGCCCAGGGTAATGCCGACCTGCTTATAAAGCAAGCCATAGAGTTTGAGCCTAACGCAGTAGTTATTGCAGATGAAACCAAGTACAAGTATGTAAAAGATGCTCTTGATAAGCATGATATAAAGGTTTATACGGGGGCAGATTCCTTGTGCCAGGTGGTGCAAATGGATACTGTCGACATAGTACTTGCTGCCATTGTAGGCTTTGCGGGGCTTCGATCAACCATTGCTGCTATAGAAGCAGGTAAGCCTATTGCTCTTGCCAATAAAGAAACTTTGGTGGTGGCAGGAGCCTTGGTAACTGATCTGGCTAAAGAAAAGGGAGTTAGCATATTCCCGGTAGATTCAGAGCATTCGGCTATATTTCAATGCCTTGCAGGTGAGTTTAATAACAAGATAGAAAAGATAATTCTTACTGCATCGGGTGGTCCATTCAGAGGTAAAGACAAAAAGTTTTTGGCCACTGTTACTAAAGAGCACGCTTTAAAGCACCCTAACTGGAATATGGGGGCCAAGATCACTATAGACTCAGCCACCATGATGAACAAGGGCCTTGAGATAATAGAAGCAGGATGGCTGTTCGCATTGAAGCCCGAACAAATAGAGGTAGTAATACATTCCCAATCTATTATACATTCATTAGTGCAGTTCGAGGATGGCTCTATAAAAGCGCAGATGGGTTTGCCCGATATGCGCCTGCCCATACAATATGCTCTGTTCTTTCCACAAAGGGTTAAGTCATCTTTCCCAAGGTTTGACTTTAGTGCATACCCTAGTCTAAGTTTCGAAAAGCCAGATTCAGAAGCATTTCCAGCAATAGAATTAGCATACCAAGCCATGAAAAAGGGTGGCAACATGCCTTGTATTCTTAATGCTGCCAATGAAGTAGCAGTAGGTGCTTTTCTGAAAGAGGAAATAGGCTTTACTGATATTGCTTCGCTTGTTGAAAAGACCATGCAAAAAGCATCATTTATTGCAAAACCTGGCATGAATGATTACATGGAAAGTGATGCAGAGGCACGTAAAATTGCACTGGCTTTGGCTAAAAAGGCTGTCAAGGCATAAGAGATAATCTTAGGTATTCAAAATAGCGGTAACTTTGCAGCTTATTCAAGATAATTTTATGGGAGTATTGATCCAGATTGCACAACTTATATTAAGTCTTTCTATACTTATTGTATTGCACGAGGGAGGCCATTTTTTCACGGCCCGTCTTTTCAAGATTCGTGTAGAGAAATTTTATCTCTTCTTCGATCCATGGTTCTCGCTTTTTAAAATAAAGAGAGGCGATACCGAATATGGTATAGGCTGGTTACCCCTTGGCGGATACGTTAAGATATCCGGCATGATAGATGAATCTATGGATAAGGAGCAGATGAAACAACCCGCTCAACCATGGGAGTTTCGTGCTAAACCGGCATGGCAAAGGCTTATTGTTATGGTTGCAGGTGTTACAATTAATTTATTGCTGGGCCTTTTCATTTACACCATGATGGCCAAGGTCTATGGAACAGAGATTCTACCAAACAAGAATGTCACCTACGGTATTTATTGCGATTCTACAGCCCTGAAAATGGGCTTGAGGAATGGGGATAAGATAGTTTCGGTGGATGGGAAACAAGTGGAGAATTTCAACAAGATACCCGGAGAAATAATTCTTAACAAGGCACATTCGGTGGAAGTTATGCGCGATGGCCAGCAGGTAATTGTGCCTGTTAAAGAAGAAGACATATCTGCCATGTTAAGTGACCCTAAAGGGTTTATACAACCAGGTATACCTGCTTTGGTAGATACTGTTATTCCTAACTCAGGTGCGCAAAAGGCAGGCATTAGCAGGAAGGACACAATAAAGAAAATAGATACCATACCTATTCGCTACTACCAGGATATTTCTCAAGTGGATCAAAAATTTGCAGGGAAAGATGTTAAGGTTACGGTTAATTCAGGGGGACAAATAAAGACCTTGGATGTTCAGGTAGATAAAGATGGCAAGATCGGTATAGGTGCACCTGCCGACCTGACAATCTTCTTCAAGACAGAGAAAAAGACATATTCCCTTCTTGAAAGCATGCCCGTTGGA
>Ga0206973_1163_pt1 | contig 13254 bp, 8 predicted proteins | sample Alteio_BWOrgHeat_83_FD_152927 | JGI IMG/M metagenome (GOLD analysis project Ga0206973, IMG submission 152927) | Enriched cells from forest soil in Barre Woods Harvard Forest LTER site, Petersham, Massachusetts, United States -... | ecosystem: Environmental > Terrestrial > Soil > Temperate forest > O...
AAGCGAAAACCCTGCAAGCCCGTATAAAGACAAAACAGAATTGGCGCTGATCTTTTTTTCAACAGGCATCCATTTAAGCCAAGCAGAAAAATCCTGCAAACCATTAGAGCCGTGTAATGTTCCCGCAGAAGCCTTTGTAGTAATGTAAGGAAGGCCAAACATAACATTCAGCTTATTGGTAATTCCATAATTACCCATAATACTGAACATGTTTGTTGACACCTTGCCAAGATTAAGATTATCTCTTTTCAATGTTCCTTCCCAATAGTTTGTCCAGCTGCTGTGGCTGTAAGTACCGCCCACACAAAAATTATTTTTCGCCATCATAAGCGCGTCAATATCTGTTTGCGCTTTTGATGCCAGTTGAATAGCAAATACTAATAAGCAGGTAATTAAATTACGCTTTGAAAATGGTTGCATTATTTGTTTAATTGAATTGTAATAACAAACACTAAGTAAATTCCGATGATAGATGTGCGCTGAAAATGTTATTATAAAACATGAACATTTATGCGCATAGCATGCACTTTAATACACTAAATAATAGTGAAGAATTAAGCTTCGGGAGGTTGTTCGGGCATTATTCCGCTGCCTTTAAGCAAGGCAAAAGATGACTCTGAAAAAGAAGTTTTGTTCAGGAGAGCTGAATAGTTAGCGATTGAAGTTGTTTGCAATTCTTCATAATCGCTTATAACGAGTTTTATAACCTGGCTGTTATCAGTGCCTGATTTTTTAGAAGTATTATTCTGAAACTCATTTGCAAGTTTAAAGAAATCATCTTTGGCAGTTTGTAAATGTGTTTTTTCAACATCGGGCAAACACTTAAGAATGAGATTGCCGTTTGATATTTTTCTTTCTACGTAATGATAAACTTTACCGCTCAATGTTATTTCACCGTCCGTTCTTTCAAAATCTTTTGAATCAGTTACGTAAGGCATGGAAAGCGGAACAGTGAGTGTAACAAGATCAGCATCGTTGTAATCCTGCTTGTCGATCTTTGCAACAATATTGTTATCTGCCTTCTGCTGTAACACTGAAAACAGTAAACGGTATCCAACAAAATTGAACACTAATAAGAGCAATAATAATATGGTCGCAAGCTTTTTCAACTTAGTAGTCAGTGAGGCAAATTAAAAGAATTAATTACAAGACACAAAAAAAATATATTTTGTTGCATTAAGCCAGGTTAACCTTCGCTCCAAACCTGTGTTGCATTAACGGCACGCTTCCAGTACTTTATCAATTCATCTTTTTTACCTGATGGCATAACCGGTTCAAAGTTTTTTTCGACCTGCCATTGCGTTGATATTTCATCCATGTTTTTCCAATAGCCAACAGCAAGGCCTGCAAGATACGCGGCACCCAACGCCGTTGTTTCAGTTATCCTTGGCCTTATCACTTTTGTATTTAATATATCGCTTTGAAACTGCATCAGTAAATTATTGGCAGTAGCGCCACCGTCAACACGTAATTCTTTTACTTCAATACCTGCATCTGCCTGCATCGCATTTATAACATCCATTGTTTGATAGGCAATACTTTCCAGAGCTGCCCTTGCAATATGTGCAGCCGTTGTACCACGTGTTATACCTACCATTGTTCCTCTTGCATGCTGGTTCCAGTAAGGCGCACCTAATCCCGCGAAAGCGGGAACAAGATATACGCCTTCGCTTGATGTTGTTTGTTCTGCAAGCTTTTCAACATCAGCAGAATTTTGAATAATGTGTAACCCGTCGCGCAGCCATTGCACCACAGCGCCTGCAATGAAAACACTTCCTTCCAATGCATAAAAAGTTTTCTGATTGATCTGCCAGGCAATAGTTGTAAGCAGGTTATGATGCGAGCTTACAGGTTGTTCACCGGTGTTCATCAACATGAAACAACCGGTGCCGTATGTATTTTTTACCATGCCTGCATGTGTGCACATTTGTCCGAATAACGCCGCCTGCTGATCGCCCGCAATGCCTGCTATGGGAATATTTTTAGCCGATAAAACATTTTCTGTATAACCATACACTTCACTGCTGCTTTTTACTTCAGGCAACACAGATTTTGGCACATCAAACAATGCAAGCAATTCATCATCCCACTGCAAAGAATGAATATTGAACAACATTGTTCTGCTTGCATTGGTAACATCAGTTACATGCACTTTGCCCTGCGTAAGATTCCAGATAAGCCAGCTATCAATTGTTCCGAAACATAACTGATTGTTGTTTGCTTTTTCTCTTGCACCTTCAACATTATCAAGTATCCATTTTAATTTGGTAGCAGAAAAATAGGCATCTATTATCAATCCTGTTTTTTGTTGTATAGATGATGTGTGACCGCTTTTCAATGTATCGCAATAATCTGCCGTTCTTCTGTCCTGCCAAACAATTGCATTGTGTAAAGGCTTACCTGTTTGCCTATCCCAAACAACCGTCGTTTCTCTCTGATTGGTGATGCCGATGGCTGCAATATCATTCACCGTTAAACCTGCTTTGGTGATGGCTTCTGCTGCAGTTCCCAACTGTGTGCTCCATATTTCCAATGCATCATGCTCAACCCATCCGGGCTGCGGAAATATTTGTGTGAATTCTTTTTGTGCAACGGAGATAATGTTTCCCTGGCGGTCGAAGATGATAGATCTTGAACTGGTTGTTCCCTGGTCGAACGATAAAATATATTGTGGCATGAAGCAATGGTTTGTGGCTTAAAATAAAAACAAAATGAACAATGCCAAAGATATTTTTTAATTGAGTTTTTCTATGCTCACCCCGTGCCACGTTTCCTGTCCTCATCATCCATCAGATAAGAATCTGCTATCCTGCTTCTCTAAAAGACGTTTTGAGACACTGTATCCTTTAAGGTATTTGAAAGATATCATCTTCATATCTGAAAGTTTATTTCTTCGATATAACTTCGATATAACTTCGATCAATTAGATCGAAGAAATATCGAAGTTATATCGTATTTTATTCGTAGAAAATATGAACCTGGTACCTTTTAGTTCCTGCTTGTTATGCCTTCAATGCCATCCTGTTGATGAAGCGGTAGATTTATTTAATGTCTTTGTAATAGCGAAGCCTTTATAGCATGGCTAATGAGACCCCGCGCGTTTTATTGACAGCAATTTATATAGTCAAATGCAGGCTCTTGTGGCTTTGCACAGGCCCTCGAATGAAGACCCTTCTATAACACGGGTCTTTTTACCTGCCAATACCGTTAAGCCGGTATGTTCGTAGCCTCTACGCAGAATTATCCTGTGCTTAACCTGCCTTTTGCCTGCGCTTTGGCAGCGCTTAGGGTCTCTATATTGTCTCTATATTGTCTCTGTAAGGTCTCTATAAGGTTAGGATAAGATTTGTGATTTTTATGCAGATGATTAAGGAGAAGGCTTTGTATTGTAATTTACATTACAAACCGGATTGAGGCAAAAAAGTTAGCAATAAAATTTGTAAGGCACAAGATGCCTGACCACAATGCCACGCATCAATCTTGCGCCAGCTTTTGACAAGCTAACGTTGAGCCTGAGCAAAAAAAGAAAAGATGAAAAAAGCAATTATAGCAGGAGCAAGTGGTTTAATAGGAAACCGTCTTTTGCAAATTTAGGTCGCAGCAAGGTCTTCGTTAAAAGCATCTGTGCAAAGCCACGAGACCCTGCGTTATTTTAATTCTTCATAATGAACGGCAACAAAATGTTTTACTTGTTGTAATTCATAAAAACCTGCGCTGCTATGCTCATATTCTCTCCAGTCATTCACTAATTTATAATTTCCTCTTACGGGATTTAAATGGATGTAGTTAAGCTTTTGGAGAAAGAACTTTCTATTGTCAATATTTTTTGCATCAAAGCTTTCTTCAAATACTTTGTGTATTTGCCCTTTCTTTTTTTCTTTGTCGGTAACTGCTGATTGCAATTGGTGCAATACTTCTATTTGATTTGTTTCTTTTAAACGTTTTATTATTTCATAAGCTATAAAACGTTTTGCGTTGCTGATAATCTTATTGAGTGAAAAATCAGGTAATGGAAAGAATAAAATACAATGCAAATGATTAGGCATAATTACATATGCTGTTGTTTTGATATTCTTTTCTGTTTGTAAATAGTTGAACCATTTATAAACTAAATCACAGGAATTAGTAAATTGAAAAAGCGGAAGCCAATCGTAGCATGTAAATGTTATATAATAAAGGCTTGATTGATTTGAATGAGTTATGCGGATTGGCATTTACTAAATTACGCATTGTGGCCTTATAACGCAGGGTCTCATGCTGCGCACATGGCTATGCAATGAAGACCCTGCTACGACAGAAACATTAGAACCTTTTTACTCTTTTACAAACTTCAATGTTGACGAATTGTTTATTTTCACATAGTAAAGCCCTTTAGCGAGCAATTCTACATTGATTTTACAAATGTTATTACCTGTCGTAATTGAATAAACTATTCGGCCTTTAGTGTCGATGACAGTGATTGTATTTTCAGCTGCTTTCAATCCTTCAATAGTTATTGACTGGAGGGCCGGATTTGGATAAAGCTTGAGTGTTGATGATTTAATGATCAGATCGGTTACTGTTTGATGGAGAGTTGGAGAACTATCGCGACCAATATATCTCACAACAAGAGGATCTTGATCCGGAGCACCATAGACAAATATATCTCCCCCCACAACAATTTTTTTGTCCGGCGAAATTGCGATAGAATATGGTACTACTCCTGCATTAGGAAAATATGTTTTAACAAGTCCATTCTCACCAAAGGTATTATCTAATGATCCGTTACGATTATAACGTGCTAAAGAAAAATAGTATGCACCGGTATTATCATAAGTTTGCCCACACATGACAATTTTTTCATCTTGTTGCAGTGTCATTGCATATGATGCATCATAAGTTCCTCCGAAATCCGTTGTTACTTTTCCATCTGTTCCGAACGAACTATCTAAGCTGCCATTGCTATTGTATTGAACCAAGGCGAAGTCATAAGGGGTGTTGAAATCTTTTGTTGTGGAACCCGTAACAACAATTTTTCCGTCCTTTAAAACTGCAATTGAGTTGCCAAAATCCTGAGAATTATCAAAATCTGTTATTACTTTTCCTTTAGTTCCAAAAGATAAGTCCAACGACCCATTTGGCTTATAGCAAACAAGGGCAATGTCATTGTTATTTGTATTACTTAAGGTGCCAGCTACAAAAATTCTTCCTTTTATATCAACTCCAACAGCACCACCTGACAGCAGAAAGTTACTAAATTTAGTTATGATTTTTCCACCATTACCGAAACTTGTATCAGCTTTGCCATCCAGATTATATCTGGCTACAATGAAATCGACTTCTAAACCCTGGTTGAAACTACAGGTTCCCGCCACAATAATTTTACCATCCGTTTGAAATCCAACTGAATAAGCACTCGCAGTTCCATTTTTAAACTCCGTTGTTGAAGTCCCTTTATTACCTAAGGTTGTATCCAATGAACCATCGGTATTAAATCTTTCGACAGCCAATAGGGATTCACTAAAATTGTTTGTGTTATTTACATTTCCTGCAACAATAATTTTCCCGTCGGATTGAATATTCATTGCCCCGCCATATCCTCCTTTGGCAGTTTTGAAATTGGTATTAACAACTCCTTTTTGACCGTAATCTTTATCGACAGTGCCATCATAATTATATCGAATTAACAGAAATTGTGAACCCGAATAATCATTTGCATAGGAGTTTGCTCCGTACACGATCTTTCCATCCTTTTGAACTACGATGCCACGATTATATTCATTTCCTCTGGCAATTCTCGTACTAACGATGCCATTCTCTCCAAAAGTAGAATCAATTTGTCCGGCTTGAGAAAAGGCTGAAAAATTAACTGTGAGCAGAAAAAAGAGAAGGCTTGAAATGTTTAGATTTATTTTCATAACAGGGTATTTGTGGACAATTATACAACCAAAAACGAAAACTAGAAATAAATCCTTTGTGTTCGCAGAGTAGCAGGGCAGGACGTGAGAACGAGAAGTCTCATTCCATGCTAATTGGCAACGCTATGAAGACCCCGATATGACGAAAGGTCTTCGTTTAGTCTTAGCAGGGTCTGCAACACGGCTTTTGTGTTGATGCTGCGACCCTGCGTTTTCAGGCAGATTACTAAGCAGATTTAAATTTAGAGAAGTAAATAAACGCAGGGTCGCAAGCTATGCCATTAGCTAATTATGCAGACCCCGCTACGACAGAGAGGGTTAAAAATAATGTATGAGGCTTGGATTCTTTTTTTCCAATCGTCATGAGGTTCGCCAAATGGCTCATAATGGTTACCGTTTATATTTACAAGTACATTATAATACTTTCGATAACTTTTATAAGCTTCTTCCGTCCATATTTGCTGTCTGTTGGCTAATGCACACTGAACTGTTCCATAGCCAATAAAATAATAATTCCAAAAACGTTTGTCTGCTTTGCCGCAAAAGAAAATTACAACATCTCCCTCGCTTAACTGTATTCTCACATTACGCCTACAAACACCCCATGTTACATGATTAAAGTTTCCAAACAATTGTTTTGACATAAAAAATGAAGGGTCATCGCCCCAATCATAAAAATTGTTTGCTAACAAATATTCTTCGATGTACTGTTGAAAATTACTTACCTTTCAACTCGTTCCTTTATTGACTTGTTATTCTTATCTATAGAAGGATGGCGATAAACCAAATAAACGCTTTCATATACAGTACAGTAGGTGGAATATCTAAGCAACCGGATTAAACGTTCTCTTCAAATCTTCCATTACAAAAGGAAGCCTCCCTTCAAATTTTTTGTTTACTTCTTCTTGGGAACCTATTAATCGTTCATAAATCGGATTACCGAAAATATCTTTAATATTTATATCGCGTTTTGATGCAACGTTTGATGCAAAGACATCTTTTATCTTCCTGAGAACTGCTATTTGTTCATCAGAGAAGTTGTAAGTGTGTAAATAGGACAAATAGTTTTTTTCAATTCTTTCTTTTGGTGTGGGAATCCTTTTTTTACCGATTACATGAAGCAAAAACTCCCATGCTGAAGCACCTGGATAATCATAAATTTTTTGAAGCTGTTCTTCGTTTAAAAAGACTTGCGGCTTACTCATCCAATCCAGAAGTTCATTTACTTCTGTGTCGGAAGGTTCGTATTCATCAACCTGCGCTTTCTGTTTTAGTTCATTTATTGATGCGTTGTTTGTTGTTTGAAGTTGTTCTTCAAATATTCTTTTTGCTTCAGCCACAGGAATATTGTCCACTACTTTGATTGAATCACCATGAATTTCTACACGCTGAATTAAATGTGCCGGGTCAGGATTATCAAATAAAAAATAATCTCCCCTTGGGGTTGGAGGTTTTGGTGATATCGGCCCTTTACCTTCTTTTTTTACAATCTTTTTATTCTCTTTTAAAGTTCCATAACCATTATCTTCCATCCTTTTACATAAACCAACAAAGTCGAGAATTGTAAAACTGAACTTGCCTGTTTTGGGGTCTAATCTTGTACCGCGACCAACCATTTGTATGTATTTTCCAACAGACTTTGTTAGGGCGGCAAACGAAATGTAACGCACACAAGGAATATCAACACCTGTACTCATTATGTCCACAGATACAGCTATGTAAGGCTTTTGATACGGCTTTTCAAACCATGCTTTCAGCGTTTCATTTAGTTCATTGTTTTCCGAAATTATTGTCTCGGCATAATATGGCTTGTCAGTATTGTCATTTTCAAATACTTTGTTGATTGCCTTAGCAAGCTCAATGCAATGAGCCTGGCTTACACCAAACAAGATAACTTTTTCAGTAGGTTGAGTATTTTGGCGCAGTTGCTCTGCAATGCGCATACAGTTTTCTTCGGAAATAAATTTTCTGTTAAGCTGTTCAAGTTTTAAATTCTTTTCAACTTCTATTCGTTTGTTAGACTCAGGTTCTAAAACATAACTGATATCTATTCCTTCGTGTTCTGCTTCATAAATGAGATGTGACTTTAATTCAATTGGTTTGTATGGTGCTAAAAATTTTTCATCAATTCCACGTATCATATCAAACTTAAAATCCGGTTCGCCTGTTTCGCAACCAAATAATTTATAGGTATCAAGAATTGCTAAATCTTCTTCAGGTACTTCAGTGCCTTCTTTTGCAACTGCAATACGTGGTGTAGCTGTTAGCCCGATTCTTGCACAAAGAAAGTGGTCGAATATAAGTTTACGATTAACGTTGATACTTCTGTGACATTCATCAACAATAATTAAATCATAAAAGTTAGAAGAGATGTCACTATAAATTAATTCAAGTGTGTCAATCACTACTACATGAACATTCGCATGTTTTCTTGTTTTAAAATTTGCAGTTGTTATCCAGCTTGAAGGGTATTCCTTGCTTATCAAGGCAAAGCCCTTATCAATTGCTTGTTTCGCAAGCATCCTTCTGTCAACAACAAATAAAATACGCTTTGCTAGACTGCTGCTTAACAACGCTTTTACTAAGGCAACAGCCATTCTTGTTTTCCCCAAACCCGTTGCCATATGAACAAGCAATTTCTGCTTGCCTGCTTTATAACTTTCAATAAGTGTACGGATACATTGTAATTGATAATAACGTTCCTTTCCAACTGTTGGGTCAAAACCGCCTGCAATGTTAGTGTCAATAGTTATTTCACGGTTTGCATTAATTCGCTTTTGCTGCTCGATTTTAAGCTTCATTTCTGCAAGTGTCATGAATGAATTCACCTGCTTAAATTCACCTGCTTCTAATCCTTTCCATGCATTATCGTAAAATAAAATTCTTTCGGCGCTGCAGGCATATAAAAAACGCGGCTTTAAAATCTTTGAATAAAGCAATCGAAGCTTTTGCAGTGCTTTTCTTTCATCTTGTAGCTTATTTTCAATTACAGCTAAGATATCTCCGTTTATATCTTGAAGTACAATGTCAGGTTTGATTGATTTTATCCCCGGATATTCTTTTTCTTGTTCAGGTGTCAGGTAATATTCCTGCTGATACAATAAAGTGTCACCGGCTTTCCAGCCATATTTATTTGTAAGAATATCTATAATTCGTAAATCAGTTGAAGTGGCTTCATTCACTAATATTCGTTGTCTTCCATCTGTTACCCCATTCGTTCTATGTTTCTTCAACTCTTCCTTTAATTCTTCAATATACTCTTCCGTGTTTTGTACCAAGCCCCGATGAAATAAGCTATCAGGATTTTTTTCAAAATCTTGCTTATAGTGTTTAAGTGCCTCCTCAAACGTTTTTACTAACTCTTCAGTTCCTTCTCTATTCATCAGTTAAAATAAATTCTAAAAATACCTTTTGGAGTAACATTATCATAACATGTACCAAACGTTTTTTGCCATAGCATTTGTTGCCATACATCATTCATGTGTGCATAATGTACTTCTGTCTTATACAAATTTCTAATAAATTTCCGTGATAAAAACAGCTTCTCAAACTTCGGTCTTAAGTCCTCTGTTAAGCTATCTATTTCAGCCTGCTTTAAAAAGAAAACAACATCCACATCTGCAGGGTCTGGTGCATACGTGGCAAATGAGCCATCAATCCAAACCTCTGCTGTAATACCTAAAGCTTTAAATTCATTTAAGAATCTGCCGAAATCAATCAATAAATTATTGCGGTGTTCTGTTCCTTCACGTACAGGTGTAACAAATTCATTGTATAAATCTCTTTCCTGTAGATCTTTAAAACCTCTGGAGTATAAAGGCGGGTATTCTTTTTCTCTCATGCAATTGTTTCTGTTGTTGGTTCTAATACTTCTCCCCAAATATCTGCAAGTATTTGCTCAATTTTTTGTTGGGCTGATAATTTTAGTTTTTGTAGGCCTTGTATGGCTTGCATTTCAGCGTCTAAAAATCGTACAATTTTCTTTTGTATTTCAATGTCAGGATAGTAAATTTTTTCTTTATAAGCATCGTTTCTATTAATGCCTGGCATAGCACCGCCACTTTGCAGTTGTTGAAGCTTCAAGTTTTTTAAAGCATAAAAAAGATATTTTTTATCAGTTTCTTCTTCATTAAAAATATTTACATAAAAAGCAGTATCAATCACAAAACAATCTTTATCTATCCATTGAACAAAACCAGAAGTAGCACCTCTTCTTCCTATTACTATCGTTGGTTTTTTTATATATGCTTTATTATGATAGCCAATGATATTACCAGCTCCCACAACGGGAAATTCTCCTACAATTCTATCAGATTCTTTTAAAGGTTCTCCATATTCAAATGAACAGACTTCACCAACAGGCTTCATGTATTCATCTTGTTTTTTTACAAATTCCATATCAACATCCCAATTCTCAATCACTTTATCTGCTCCTTCAATAATTGCTTTTTGTTTTTCTATTTGTGTTACAATTTCGTTTTGTTCGTCAAGAGATGGAAGGGGAATTTCTAAATGTTCAATAAATTCAGGTTTACTTCTTCCTTTAATTCCTCCTGGTTTATTTGTTTCTATATAATTCAAAAATGATTTATCACGCACCATTAGATGAATAAACTTAGTTAATGCTTGCGTTTCGTCAACTTCATAAACAAGGTAATCTAAAGAGCACAAAACCTTACCATATTTGTTAACTGCTGTTGCACCCTGATTAAAATTAATTTTAGAAATTATTAAGTCACCTTTTTCTGAAAATTGCAAATCAATCCCTGTTTCGCTAATCTCTCTCAAATAAATTTCTCCATCAGAAAATTTAATCTTTTCAACTATTCTGTAATCTGAATTAAAATTCTCCAACTTTAGAATGTTCCTCTTCAAATGCATTAATTCTCCTAATTTTCCTCTTCCGTACTTTGTTGAACTTTTGAAAATTGATTTTAGGGAAAAAAGTTCACTATGTTTCGCAATCTCATTATCTTCTAAACCACTTATATATTCTCTCACAATATCAGCTTCTAAAGCATTTGCAGGATTAAGTTTTACTATATATGTAGCAACGTTATCAGCCGAAGCAGTTTTTATTTTTTTATATGCTTCATCCAATGTAACAACTCCATTTGGCTGAATGGTTGATAAAGCTTGCCTCCATTCCTGTAATTGTGTTTCACTCAACGTGCTTTTGTAATTAGCTAGATTAAAAGAATAGTTGTGTACTTTATCAATACGTTTTGCAATTTCATTTTGTATCCTGTTTTCCAATGAATGCTCAAACTGTTTTAATTCCATTTGTTTTGCTGCTTCATCAATTTTGCCTGCCTGCAATTTCTTGTCAAGCTCTTCTGTTTTTTTCTTTCGTTCAATTATTCCTTTTGCTTCTAATTCAATACGAGTATCCGTTTTTATTTTTTCTTTAATACGCGGGTCGAGTGTTTTAATCCATTCTGCGGGAATGCAGAACTGATATTTGCTTTCAGGTGGTTGTTTGCCATGCTTTACAAACTCATGATAAAGTGTTAAGCATTCCACCAACTGACAACCAGGTTGCTCTTTACGGTTTGTACCCATTGTATAGCCGTCATTCGTTACCTTATAAAACCAAACCCAATCTGTTGTACCACCTTTTTCAAATAACAAAATAGAAGTTTTAGGTCCTTGTCCATTCTTGCTTACAAACAAACCTTGTGGTAAAGAAATAATGGCTTTAAGATTCGCTTCATCCAGCAACATTTTACGCAATGCTTTTGCACTAAACTGGTCCCATGTATGAAAGCCTTCTGAAACAATTACTGCACAACGTGCGCCTGTTTTCAATAATTCAAACATCAGTTTAACAAAGAGAATAGTTGTTTCAGATTCTTTTGAATATTCACTCCAAACATCAGGATAAGATTCCTGGTCTCTTTCCGCACCAAAAGGAGGATTTGCCAGCAATACTGTTTTGCTTGCTGCATCAGTAACAGGATTATATTTTGCTAATGCATCACCCTGATCAATATTAGCAGGATTAAGACCGCGTATATAAAAATTAATTGCAGCCATCTTGCGAATCATTCCTAAATACTCTATTCCTGAAACACCGCTCCTATAAAACTGAGTACTTTGTTGAATGTTTGGAAACTCTAACTGATTAAACTTAAAGTATTCATCAAACCACGCCCTTAATTCTTTGTGTGATTTTCCCCCAGGCCATGTTCTTTCAATATCAACTCTGCGCATTACAAACTCAAACGCATCGAAAAGAAAGCCACCTGTTCCGCAAGCAGGGTCAAAAATTGTATCATCAAAATTTGGCTCAACCAAGGCCGTCATGAAGTGACGAATATGCTCTGGTGTTCTATGTAGTCCGATGTCTTTTGTTCCGCCCGTTTCACTTAAAGCAGATTCAATTGCATCGCCTAACAAATCCGTTTTTAGAAGACGTTCTTCTTCAATTTCATTACATAAACTTATTACTTCACCAAGATTGCCGCTGTTTACATTATTTGTAAAGTTTGAATTTGAAAATACTTCTTCTATTAAAACCAATTGATCTTGTACTTTCTGTGGCAAATTACCTTCATATACTTTTCTTGCGCTTGAAAGTATTGTTGAATAAAAAGGAAAAAAATTGTTGTTCAGTTCAGGTAATATTTGGTCATTTGAAACAGTGAACAGGTATGAGAAAAGTTTATTCTCATTTGATTCTTCCTGGTTTGTTTTTGGATTTAACCACTTATAGTCTTTATCAAACAATTTTCGCAAGGGTTTAAATTCATCGTCTTGCTTAACCTTTGTTTCAAAAATTCGCAGCAATAATAATTCGATAATGTATTCTACACGTTGTACAGGTGTACCTGCCGGTCTTAACTTGTTATGAAGTTTTTTTAAAGTGTTGTTAGTTTTATTGTCTGCGTAATGAACAGTTGAACGGGCCATTGTTTAATTATTTTCCAAAAGCGATAAAACTAAACATTCATCTCAAAAAAACAAAATCACACCACCACCCTTCCCACCCACACACTATCACTTGCATCCTGTTGATCTGCGCTTAAAAAACCAATCCACGTTTCAACAGCATGGCCTTTTAAAAGGGCTGCATTCAGACTTGCTTTTTTATCTTTTCTAAAACCTGCATGTAAAGTAAAAATGGCTTGTTGCAGATCAGGTGCATAAGCAACCAGTATGATGCTGTCATCCGGCGAAGCAATGCCAATACCACTGTTATCGGTAAACGTAAACTGTAATATGTTGTTTGCTTTCTTTACCACCTTCGCACCTTGTGCTGCGGGCAACAGGCCCTTAGAGATCAGTACCTGTTGGTAATTCAACTGCGTATCAGGATAAGCACCTATTATGGCCTGGCTTAATATAGCGGAGGTTA
>Ga0206973_1165_pt1 | contig 13086 bp, 9 predicted proteins | sample Alteio_BWOrgHeat_83_FD_152927 | JGI IMG/M metagenome (GOLD analysis project Ga0206973, IMG submission 152927) | Enriched cells from forest soil in Barre Woods Harvard Forest LTER site, Petersham, Massachusetts, United States -... | ecosystem: Environmental > Terrestrial > Soil > Temperate forest > O...
CTGACTTAGTAGAGGGGCTTGGGCTGCGGATTGCGACCAAAATCTTTCGAGAAAGAGGAGCGCCAAAAATAAGGCCGGAGCGTGGGGCTCATAGATGGACACATTTTGCGATGGTTGGGTTATGATTCGTGGGACTGGAGGCTAGCAGATGATGAAGCGGACGATTGTGGTGTCGGAGGGGCTTGAGAAGGTGCCGATGTCATGGCTCAAGGCGCATGCCAACGTGGTTGAGGCGAGTTGGAAGGATCCGACTAAATTGGCTGCGGCGTTGCAGGAGGCGGATGGCCTGATCGTGCGAACCTATACCCGGGTGAACGACGGTCTGCTGGCACTTGGTCCCCGCCTCAAGGTGGTGGGGCGTGCGGGCGTGGGGTTGGAGAATATTGATCAGATCGCATGCAAGCGGAGGGGCGTGAAGGTTTTGTCCACACCCACGGCAAATACCCGCGCGGTGTGCGAGTATGTTTTTAATCTGATATTTACGCTGGGGCGGCCGCTCGTGAATCTGGCGGCCCCGGTGAGCGAGGAGGAATTTCATTCCTATCGCAAGACGGTGCGCGGCATCGAACTCTCGGGAAAGACGATGTCGATTCTCGGCATGGGCCGCATCGGGCGCGGCGTGGGGAAGATCGCCTGGGCGATGGGGATGGAAGTGATTTATAACGATCTGGTGGATGTGTCGGCCGAGATTGATTTCCCCGCCAAGAGCGTGAGCAAGGGTGATTTGTACGATCGCGCGGATGTGTTGAGCATCCACGTGGACCATCAGCCCAACGACATGAATCATCATTTGGTGAATGCGCATGCGATGGGGCGGTTAAAGTCGTCGGCGATTATTGTGAACACGAGTCGGGGGGAAGTCATTGATGCCAAGGCGCTCGCCGAAGCGCTCAAGAAGGACAGGATTGCGGGAGCGGCGATTGATGTGCACGAGCCCGAACCGCCGCCGGCGACTTATCCGCTATGGGGTTGCCCGAACCTGATCTTCGCGCCGCATCTGGCGGCGCGAACGCAAGGGGCGATGGATGCGATGAGCTGGGTGGCCAAGGATGTCGTGGAGTATTTGACCAAGGGGTATTGAAATAGAAAAGGAAAAATAGAAAAGAGAAAAAGTATTGGTGGGGGGAGAGAGGCGAGGAGGTTTTATGCGAATAGTGAAGTGGGTTTTGGCGGGTGGGCTGGTGGTGGGATTTTGCGGCGTGGTTTGTCAGGGCCAGGGATTTCGGGTGATACGGGGGCGGCCGATGATGCGGGTGGCACCCATGCCGCCGGGGATGGAAGGGCAACAGGTCGAGATGATTGTCAATACGATTCAGGAAGACGCGGGCAATGCGATGGAATTGCGCGATGCGGCGGAGGACAAGTTGGTGGTGCTTGGCGATGGTTCGATTGATGCGATGAAGGCGTCGATGGAGCAGCATTCCGGGCTTGCCAGAGATGCGCTCGAGGTGGCGCTGTTTCGCATGGGCAATGGCGGGCTGGATCCGAAAGCTTTGATTGCCGATTGGGAGACGAAGCGCGGAAGCAAGCCGAAGACGATGGAGCATTTGGTCGCGGAGGGAATGGCTCGCGTTTTTCCCAATCATCTTTTTTTCGTAGTTGATGAAGGCAAGGCCGGCGAGCGAAGCGTGATCGCGGTGGCGGCGGATGGAAAAGTGCAACTGCTTTTAGATGATGCGGCACTCGCAAAATTTCTGCGCGACGAATTGGGAGACGCAACCGAGACGCATGCCCGTGACAACGCGGCGCGTGCGGCGCTGGTTTTGGGAATGGCAAGGCTTTCCGATGCGGGCAGGCCGGACGTGGTAGAGACCAAGGAGACGGGAGACACGATGACCGCAACGGGAATGGAAGGCAGTGAGAGCGGCACGGCGGTCGTCGGCTTCGACAAGGACGGCACCGTGAAAAGCGTCGCGGTAAAAACCGAGAAGGTAGCGACCACGATTCCAAGCCCACCGACCGATGAACCGGCAACGACCAGCGCCCCCGCAGTGCCGTAATCAAGATCGGGGGATAATTCATATGTGATGGAGGGGCAAGGGGATACGGGAATCGCGGGGTTTATTTTTCTTTAATTTCAAATTTTAACGCCTCAGACGATTGCAGCTTTACTAGTTTTATGTATTTTGTATCAATTGAGACTAAGTCTCATTATATGTGGATCCTGTGGTATAGCTAAGGAGCGTCTGAATGGTGGGTTTTCAAATGCGGCGACGTGGGTTTACGTTGATTGAACTGCTCGTGGTGGTGGCGATTATCGCCTTGCTCATCAGCATCCTTCTGCCGAGCTTGGCAAGGGCGCGGGAGTCGGCACGGATCGCGGTTTGTCAGACGCGGATGCGCAGCTGGGGTCAGGGGTTTCAGGCGTATGCGTCCACTTATGACGGGATGTTGCCCTTCGATTCGGCAAGTGCAAATGCGGGCGTCGATGGAACGACAACCAAAGCAATGGGGCAGTGGGCCAACTCGACAATGTGGTTCAATGGCGTTGGCCAGTTCGCGGCGGGGATCGCGTATTGTGATTTGCAGGCGGGATCGGGAAAGTTGCCTATGCAGGGGGCGGGCAGTGCGTTTGTCTGTCCAAGTTCAGAGGATGCGGCAGCGGGTGATCCTACAAAGGACTCCGTGGTGAATGGTTATTTCGTGACCACCGGCTGGATAAGCGATACTACCGGGACGACCTGGACCAGCGAGCAGCGGCCGATGCTGCTCTCCTACGGCATGAACGCAAAGATTCGGAATATTGATTACGACTATCACGGCACAACGCCGCCGGGGACGCGGTCGAAGTCGATGGACGTGCGGAAGCTGGCACGATTGGAGCCGGGCGGGTTGAGTGTTTTGCTCGCGGAGAAGCGGATTAATCCGGCGGAACTGGCGCCGACGGAGCCAACGTATGCGGTGGATGTGGTGCGACCGCTCACGCCCAACGCGACGGACCCGACACGATTTGCATCCCGGCATCGCAGGGGCGGGAACATCCTCTTTGCGGATGGCCACGTCGGTTGGTTCTCCTATACCGATGTAAACAAAGCGGACACGGTGAGCGGGCAATTCCCGGTGCAGTTCAACCAGCCCGGGATCATGCTCTGGAACTGGACGACAGTCGGAAATTAAGGATTAAAAGGCCTGCCGGTTTGACAGCGCGGGAGGTTGCACCAGCTTTGGCCTGCCAGCGCGGCAGGAGATTTTTGGGAATCGGCGGTCTCTCTTTGAGTGATTCCTTTTTTCTGTAAGTGATTATAGCAGAGTTAGTTGGAGATGGAGTTGGCAAGCTCGCGGCAGGGTTGGCACTGGTATTGCATTTGACGAACTGCCTCCCGGGGTCCCCTTGTCGTTATAGTGTCTCCCCCGGTCTCGGCCTAACGGTCAGCAGAACGAAAATTCACCCTCGCATGAATGGCGAAAAAGGAGCTTTTCAATGGCAGCTAAGCAGATCACCTTCAATGAAAATGCACGCAAAGCACTTCTCGAAGGCGTAACCAAGTTGGCTTCCGCCGTGAAGTCCACCCTTGGACCCCGCGGCCGCAATGCGGTCTTGGACAAGGGTTGGGGCGCACCGACCGTCACCAAGGACGGCGTAAGCGTCGCCGAAGAGATTGAACTCTCCAATAAATTTGAAAACGTCGGCGCTCAACTCGTTAAAGAAGCTGCCTCCAAAACCTCCGACGTCGCCGGCGATGGCACCACCACCGCCACCGTCCTCGCCGAAGCCATCTTTAAGGAAGGCTATCGCAACCTCGCTGCCGGCGCTGACGCCATGGCCCTCGCCCGCGGCATCAACAAAGCAGTCACCGCCATCATCGAAAATCTCAAAAAACAATCCAAGCCCCTCAACGTCGCCGACAAAAATGAAATCGCCAACGTCGCCGCCATCTCCGCCAACAACGATCGCGAAATCGGCAACATCATGGCTGACGCTTTCCAAAAAGTCGGCAAAGACGGCGTCATCACCGTCGAAGAAGGCAAGTCCCTCGAAACCTACGTCAACGTCGTCGAAGGCATGCAGTTCGACCGCGGCTACATCTCCCCCAACTTCATCACCGACCAGGACAACATGAAGGTCAACCTCGAAAAAGCCTACATCCTGATCTTCGAAGACAAAATTTCCCAGGCTAGCAAGCTCGTCCCGATTCTCGAAAAAATCCAAACCGCCAAACGCCCCCTGCTCATCGTCGCTGAAGACATCGATGGCGAAGCACTCGCCACCCTCGTGGTCAACAAACTCCGCGGCGTCCTGCAGGTTTGTGCGGTCAAAGCCCCCGGCTACGGCGATCGCCGCAAGTCGATGCTCGAAGATCTCGCCGTCCTCACCGGCGGCAAGGCGATCATGAAAGACCTCGGCATCGATCTCGACAAGGTCACCGTCGCCGACCTCGGCCAGGCCAAGAAAATCGAAATTGATAACGACAACACGATCATTATTGAAGGCGCGGGCAAGTCAGCGGCGATTCAGGGGCGCATCGAACAGATTCGCCGCGAAGTCGCATCGACCACCAGCGATTATGACCGCGAGAAGCTGCAGGAACGTCTGGCGAAGCTCGCCGGCGGCGTGGCCCAGATCATGGTCGGCGCAGCGACCGAATCCGAAATGAAAGAAAAGAAAGCCCGTGTCGAAGACGCGTTGCACGCAACCCGCGCGGCGGTCGAGGAAGGCATCCTTCCCGGCGGCGGCGTGGCATTGCTTCGCAGCCTTAGCGTTCTCGATGCGATCAAAACCAACAGTGACGATGAACAAACGGGTGTAGAAATCATCCGCCGCGCAGTGACCGAGCCGCTGCGTTGTATTTCTGAAAATGCCGGTGAAGAAGGTGCAGTAGTTGTGAAGAAAGTTTTGTCGGGCAAAGGAAACTATGGTTTCAACGCCCTCACCCTGACGTTTGAAGAGGACATGATCAAGGCCGGCATCATCACGCCGACGAAAGTGGAGCGTTCCGCTCTGCAGAACGCGGCCAGCGTTTCGACGCTGCTGCTTACCACCGATGCGATCATCGTTGACGGCCCGAAGAAAGACGCCGGCGGCCCTCCTGGCGGCGGCGGCGATCCGATGGGCGGCATGGGAGGAATGGGTGGCATGGGCGGCATGGGTGGGATGATGTAAGCCGGTGCTCAATGCAGAATGGAAAATGGACAATCGATAATGTTTTGATTTGAAATTTGAGATTTAAGAAACGCAGGAGCTTTAAAATGAATATCCGCCCTCTCGATGATCGTCTCGTCGTCAAGCAAGCCGAAGCTGAATCCAAGACCGCCTCCGGCATCTTCCTCCCCGAAGGCGCCGCGGAAAAACCCACGCGCGGCAAAGTCATCTCCGTCGGCCCCGGCAAAATGCTCGACTCGGGCAAACGCGCCCCCGTCGCCGTCAAGGCCGGCGATGAAGTCTACTACGGCAAGTACGCCGGCACCGAAGTCAAAATAAACGACGTCAAGTTCGTCATCCTCCGCGAGAGCGATCTCCTCGGCGTGTTTGAGAAATAACGTAGTTCTCACAGAGGACACAGAGCACACAGAGAAAATTGATTCTCCGCGGCTCTTCCCTCTGTGTTCTCTGTGTCCTCTGTGAGAAAATTTTTAATTTGAGGTATGAACAATGGCTGCTAAGCAATTGATGTTCGATCAGGCTGCTCGTCAAAAAGTTTTCACCGGGCTCGAAAAACTGGCTCGCGCGGTGAAAGTCACTCTCGGTCCCTCCGGCCGCAACGTGGTCCTCCAGAAATCGTGGGGCGCACCCACCGTCACCAAGGACGGCGTCAGCGTCGCCAAGGAAGTCGAGCTTCCCGATCCCTTCGAAAACATGGGCGCCAAGCTCGTCAACGAAGTCGCCAGCAAGACCAACGACCAGGCCGGCGATGGCACCACTACCGCCACTGTGCTCGCTGAGGCGATCTACGCCGCCGGTCTCCGCGTCGTCACCACCGGCACCAACCCCGCCGTCGTGAAGCGCGGCATCGACAAAGCCGTCGAAGCTGCCGTCGAATCCATCAAGAACCAATCCAAGAAAGTCTCCGGCAAGGATGACCTCCGCAAGGTCGCCACCGTTTCGGCTAACCACGACAAGGAAATCGGCGACCTCATCGCCGACGCTCTCGACAAGGTCGGCAAGGAAGGCGTCGTCACCATCGAAGAAGGCAAAAGCCTCAAGACAGAAATGACCCTCGTCGAAGGCATGGCTTTCGACAAGGGCTACCTCTCGCCCTACTTCATGACCAATCCCGGCACGATGGAATGTGTCCTCGAAAATCCCTACATTTTGATTTTCGAAAAGAAGATCAGCACGATTTCCGAGCTGCTTCCGCTGCTCAACAAAGTCGTCACCGCGGGCAAGCCGCTGCTCGTCATCGCTGAAGATGTCGAGAACGAAGCCCTCGCCACGCTCGTCGTCAACCGCCTCCGCGGCATCCTCAACATCTGCGCGATCAAAGCCCCCGGCTTCGGCGACCGCCGCAAGGCTCTCATGGGCGACATCGCCGCCATCACCGCGGGCAACTTTATCTCTGAAGATCTCGGCACCAAGATCGAAGCGATCGAACTCTCCGACCTCGGCACCGCCAAACGCGTCACCGTTGACAAGGACACCACCACCATCATCGAAGGGTTGGGCAAGAAGAAAGACATCGAAGCGCGCGTCGCCCAGATCCGCAACCAGATCGAAAAAACCACCAGCGATTACGACCGCGAAAAACTCCAGGAACGCCTCGCCAAGCTCACCGGCGGCGTCGCAGTCTTGAAAGTCGGCGGAGCCACCGAAACCGCCATGAAGGAAGCAAAGTTCCGCGTTGAAGACGCACTCCACGCCACCCGCGCGGCTGCTGAAGAAGGCATCGTCCCCGGCGGCGGCGTCGCATTCCTCCGCGCCATCCCCGCCGTCGAAGCGGCCAAATCCAAGGCCCGTGGCGATGAGAAGGTCGGTTTTGATATCATCCTCTCAGCTCTTCGCGCACCCTGCCGCCAGATCGTCGAAAACGCCGGCGAAGATGGCAGTGTCGTCGTCGATTCCATTCTCGAGAAGGATGGCAGCTACGGCTACAATGCCGCCTCCGGCGAATACGGCGACATGCTCAAAATGGGCATCGTCGATCCCGCAAAGGTCGCTCGCAGCGCTTTGCAAAACGCCGCCTCCGTCGCCGGCCTCCTGCTGACCACCGACGTGCTGGTGACCGAACTCAAAGACGCCAACGACCAGATCCACGGCTCGGTGAAGTAACCAATCCACCTATCGCCGGCCCTCCAGCCGATGCAAAAACTGAAACGCCCGGGCAATGCAAATTGCCCGGGCGTTTTTCTTGGTTGCATTGATGCGGTCGCTTACGGAGCCGCAATGACTACCAGCTTGTGGCTCCGGCTGAAACCATCGAAGGATGCCACGATGGTGTAGCTCCCGGCGGTCGCGACATCGAGATCATCAAAGGTCGCCTGACCGTTCACCAGCGTCACCTCGGTCGTGCCGCCCAGAGCCACATGGTGCTTGTTGCTTTGCATGGTCAGCACCACGGTTCCTTCGGTGTTGGTCGTCAGGTTGCCGTACTGATCTTCCACCAGGACGGTGATGGTCCCCGTAATCGGATTGCCCGCGGTGACAGTCGCCGGGACGCTCAGGAACACCACCTTCGACGCAGCCGCCGGGAAAATCACAAAGCTACCCGAGGTCATCGTAACGCCATTGCTCGAGGCCAGCAGCGTGTAGCTGCCCGCGGTGCGAAGCTGCAAATTATTGAAAATCGCCACGCCGTTTACGATCGCAGTCGAGCCCCAGCCATTCAGCTTGCTGCCCGCCGGACCGGTAGCGATCGCCATATTCACACGTCCCTTGTTGACGGGGTTTCCGAAAGCGTCGAACGCTTTAACAATGATTGCCGGCCCGATCGCCTCGCCCGCCTCAGCTGTCGTCGGCAAAGCGCCGAAGGCAAGGCTCGCCACCGCGCCGGGAGTAATCACAACAGACTTGGAAATGACCGACGCCCCGTTGGCTGAAATCTTCAGCGTGTAGCTGCCCACCGTATCAATGAGAACGTTCGTGAAAGTCGCGATCCCGTGAACCGCCGCCACCGTCACGGTGCCGCTCAAAACGCCGGGTCCTGATGCAACCGACAACGTCACGTTCGAGCTGTCGAGCTTGTTGATCGCGCCCAAGAGTGTTCGCACATCGATCACGATCTTCCCGAGAGCCACGCCCGCCACGCCATTACGCGGCTGATTGGCAATCGACAGGGCCGTCGTCGTCGGCGCGCTGCTGACCGTCGCGGAATTCCCCGCGGTCGGGCCCAAGGCCAGTAGCGTCACGTTCATTGTCACGCCATTGAGGGCGGTGGAATACGAATCGCCGATGAAGCTGATCGAATTGGATATGGTGAAGTTGCCTTTGGTCGCAAACGTGTGCGCGGCGCTGAGCGAATACACTATCGGGTTGCTCGCATCCGCGGTGATCGTGGCGGCTTGCGGGAGGCTGCCATCGCCCCAGCCTAGCGTCGCGGTAAAGTCACTGGCGGGGAAACCGGTCGGCGGGGTGCCAAACTGCGGTAGCGGCAGGGTGAACGTGCCCACAGTCAGGTTCGTTTGCACGCCCGTCAAGTTGTTGAGCGAAACCGCCGTGCCCGGGGTGATGGCGGTTGCAATATCCGTATAGTTCACGGTTCCATACCCAAAGCTGTCCACATCGCCAAAGTGGGCCAGGCTGGTTACTATTTCTCCCGAGATGTTGCCCCGGTTAACCGCGGGCATTTGAGCCTGCGCATCGTAATTGAGCACGTTGACGCCCGCTCCGCCGGTCAAGGTAAGACCGACCTTGTTCCCGCCGACGTTGAAGATATCGCCGCCGGAGCTGCCATCCACGGTGATCGATCTGGCATCGTTGTCGGTGATATTGATCGTCGCCGGAGCCAGGCCTGTGACGGTGCTGGTCGTGCCGTCGTCGGCAAGGGTGGCTATGTTGGCGCTGGAATTCTGCGAATCATCGAGCGTGAGTGTGTTAAAGCCATCGGTGTTGGTGACGTTGATAACACCGGTAAGGCTCTGCATGCCGACGCTGGCAAGCCCGCCCAGGGAAACGGTGTCGAAGCCGGACTGTCCATGGATATTCAGGGTGTTGTTGCCCGTCGCAAACACGCCGACGGTGTCGTTTCCGGTCCCTGTATTCAGCGTCGTGACAAAGAAGCCGCTGGTGTTGTTGACGGTAAAGGTATTGCCGCCGCTGCCGCCATTGATGGTCAACGAGCCCAGATCGTCGGGAATATAGCTGGTGGTACCCAGGCCGGTGACCGCCACGCTGCCTGTAGAGCCGACATCGTCATTATCGAGCGTCCAGGTCTGGCCCGTTGTATCGTTTTCGTCGTGGAAGTTCAGTGCGATCAAGGACGGCGGATCGTTCACGCTGATGCCCCCCAAAATGCCCGCCATCGTGCCGGCGCTTCCGGTCGATCCGATGTTTACGGTTCCCTCCCCATTCATCGTGATGTTGGTGACGGTTGCGTTGGCGACCACGTTGACCGTCGAACCGTCGTCGATCCCGGTGGTGATGTTCAGCGAGCCGGAGCTGGCGGTGCCATTGACGGTGATCGTATCGACGCCGCCCTGGCCGTTGATGTTGGTCGTGACGCCTGCCGCGGTGTTGTTGATGTTGATCGTGTTGTTGCCGTTGGTGTCCAGCGTGTTCTCCGCATTGAGCGTCAGCGTCCCGATGCCGTCGTAGGTCAGGCCGCCGAAGACGGTGCGGGTGACGGTTGTGTCGGTGACCGTATACGTGTCGTTGAAGTCGGCGCTCGAGTCTTCGAGAGTGACGGCATCCGTGCCGCTGGAGCCGCCGTGTACAACAACGGCGCCGGGCAGGTTGTCCAGGCCACCCGTCAGCCCCGAGTTGCTGAGATTAAAAGTATTCTGGTTGGCGCCGCCGGTGAGGGTCGTGGTGGTGCCGCTTTGCGTATTGTTAATGTTGTACGTGATGCCCGAACCACCGTTCGTGCCGCCGTTCACGTTAACGGCCGTGACCCCCGCACCGTATTCGATCGTGCCTGAAGAAAGTCCCGTTATCTCAAATGGTGCGCTGACATTGCCCGAGAGACTATCCAGCGTGGCGCTCGCATGGCCGGTGTCATTCTGGCCGTTGAGGGTGAGCGCTGTTGTTCCGCCGGTCTCGGTGACGACGACCGTGCTCGAGATGGCGCTCAGTGAGTTGCCCGAACCAATATTGACAGTATTGCTGCCGCCCTGCATGTCGATCGTCAGCGGAGTGCCAATGCCCGGGGATGTGTCCCCCAGCACATTCACCACATCGTCGCCCCCGCCGCCAACGATGGTGTTGCTGGTGGTGGTCGCGTTGAAAGTCGAGTGGATGTTGAAGGTGTTGTTGCTTGTTCCACCAAGGATGGTGTTGCTGTTGACCGGTTCCAAAAGCGTGACGTTGATGCCGCCGGCAGCACCTCCCGGCCCGGTAATCGTGCCAACGGTGGAATAGAAGTCATAACTGCCCGCCGCCCGAACGCTCGTGCTGTCATCAATGGTAAGCGAGACGTTCGCTGGATTGCTGACGGAGCCTATGTGGATTGACGCAAGGATGTTGCTCGCCGCGCTTATGTCCTCGCCTATCGTGATCGATGACCCCGCGCCCGTGGTGGGCGTCAGGTTGACGGTCGAAGTTGTCGCCGCCGCTAGAAACTGAATCCCCGCCGTTGAATCGTCCCAGTCCACTGAGAAGTTCACCCCACCGTCCTCGCTGTGCTCAAGGACCGGACTGCCGAAGGCGAATATCTCGCCAATAAGGAGCGGCCCGCCGGTAGCGGCAACCGGCGTGACCGTTGCCGTCGATCCGCTCATCAGAAACGTGTAGCTCAGGAGGATGCGGCTCTCAAGCGCCTCCATCGGGGCATATCGCATCCCGTTCTGCCGCCGACCAACCGCGGTTCCCCATGACAAATGCGAGCGGCTACGACGCTTGTTTTTTTGCGACATAAGTACTTCCTTTGAGTTGTTAGTTGGAAACAAGAAATGGCTGGTATGCGACCTACTGGTTCTCGGTTCGATCTGTTCTCTGTCGGTACGAAATATTCAGAATTGTTCATATTTGATCCTGGAAGGCGTTTCCCCTGTTCCCATTGGAGGGAGTCCGCAAAGGCGATAAGGCCACCCCGCACCCTCCCTTTTTTGCCCGCTGGCCTATGAATTTGGAACGTTTTTTGGTAATTTACACAGCTCACGCGACGTAATCTGAGAGTGCCGATGCCCACCGTAAAACGCGACTATTATGAAGTCCTGGAAATCTCCAAAACCGCCACGGTCGAGGAGGTCAAAAAAGCCTATCGCAAGGCCGCACACAAGTATCACCCGGACAAAAACCCCGGCGACGCCGACGCCGTCCTCAAATTCAAAGAGTCCGCCGAGGCCTACGAAGTCCTCTCCGACAACGATAAACGCGCCCGCTATGACCAGTACGGCCACGAAGGCATGCGCGGCACCCCGATGCATGACTACTCCAACATGGACCCCAGCAGCATCGAAGATCTCTTCTCCGCATTCTTCGGCGGCCGCCCGCGCGGCGGTCGTGGCGGCGGCGGCGGAGGTGGGCCGCGCGTCACCAAAGGCTACGACCTCGAGACCACCGTCATGATCACCTTGCAGGAAGTCGCCAAAGGCGCCGACCGCGACATCGACTTCACCCGCCAGGACCTCTGCGAAACCTGCGGCGGCAACGGCGCCAAACCCGGCACCAAACGCGTCGCCTGCCGCACCTGCGGCGGACAAGGCCAGGTCGCCCAACGCGGTTTCGGCGGCATGTTCCAGATGGTCACCACCTGCCCGCATTGCATGGGACAGGGCACCACCGTCGAATCCCCCTGCCCCACCTGCGACGGCTCCGGCCGCTCTCCCAAAAAACGCACCATCAACATCAAAATCCCCGCCGGCATCCACGACGGCCAGGGCATCCGCGTCCGCGGCGAAGGCGAGCCCGGCGACAACGGCGGCCCCCACGGCGACCTCCACGTCCACGTCCGCGTCAAAAAACACGAGTTCTTCATGCGCGACGAAAACCACCTCGTCATGGCACTTCCCATCAGCTTCACCCAGGCCACCCTCGGCGCCGATGTCGAAGTCCCCACCCTCTTCGGCAAATCCCACCTCCGCATTCCCCCCGGCACCCAGCACGGCGAAGTCCTCGTGCTCAAAGGCCTCGGCCTCCCCGATCTCCGCGGCGGCCACCAGGGCAACGAACAAATTCAGGTCATGGTCGAGATGCCCAAAAAGCTCACCAAAAAACAGGAAGAAATCCTGCGCGAATACGCCAAGACCGAAGAAACCCACGTCCTGCCCCACCAGCGCAGCTTTTTCGACAAGTTGAAGGATTACGTGGTCGGAACAGAAGAAGACAAAAAAGAAGAAGAGCAGCGGAAAAAGAAGTAAGCGTTTTTAGTGTCACTCCAAATGCGCCGGTTTCGCAGGCAATGCCCCCGAACTCGCGCTAGAATCATAAGAGGTGCGGTATGAGCGAATCTGATCAGGAAGACATCAAGCCCGGCGAAGAGGGAACTTCCGCGGAAACCGTTATTGACGGAATCTCCGCCTTGCAGACCGAGATCGCGGAATTGAAAACCAAGATGATTCGTCAGCAGGCGGATTTCCAGAATTCCCAGCGCCGCGCCGCTCGCGAAGTCCTCGAAGCCCGTCAAAACGCCGACGCCGATTTCGCAAAATCCATGCTCGCCGTCATGGATCACTTCGACATGGCCCTCTCCGTCGATCCCGCCAAGACCGACTCCAAGCAACTCCTCAACGGCGTGAAGATCACCTACGACGAGTTGAAAAAAGTTCTGCAAAACCGCGGCATCGAATCCTTCGACGCCACCGGCAAACCCTTCGACCCCCATCAGCACGAGGCCGTCATGCAGGAAGCCAGCGAAAAATTTCCCCCCATGACCGTCATCCAGACTTTCCAGCAAGGCTTCAAAATCGGCGACAGAATCCTCCGCCCGGCGAAGGTCAAAGTGAGTAAGTAATTGGTGATTGGTAAATGGTAATTAGTAATTGGCATTCTCGAAATCGCGCCAGCGAATTACCAATTACCATTTACTAATTACCATTTCGGAGTCCCCATGCCCACCT
>Ga0206973_1166_pt1 | contig 12954 bp, 12 predicted proteins | sample Alteio_BWOrgHeat_83_FD_152927 | JGI IMG/M metagenome (GOLD analysis project Ga0206973, IMG submission 152927) | Enriched cells from forest soil in Barre Woods Harvard Forest LTER site, Petersham, Massachusetts, United States -... | ecosystem: Environmental > Terrestrial > Soil > Temperate forest >...
GCTGCCGGGTACGTCTTTATATCGCTTGTTTATTCAACGTTTTGCACTTGTTCTTTGATGCGATCGATGCAGGATTTGATATCGACGGTGAGGCGGGCGATGCCGGAGTCGTTGGCTTTGCTGGCGATGGTGTTGGCTTCGCGGAGCATTTCCTGGGCGATGAAATCGAGCTTGCGGCCGGCCTGGTCTTCCTTTTCGCAGACGGCGATGAACTGGTCAAGGTGGCCGCCGAGACGGGAAATTTCTTCGGAGATGTCGGCGCGGTCGGCGAACAGGGCAACTTCCTTGAGCAGGTCGGGATCGGAGAGGCTGAGCTTGGCGTCGCTGACCATCTGGTTGACGCGGGCCTTGAGCTTTTCGTGATAGGCTTTGACGACCTGGGGGGCTTGCTCGTTGATTTTTCCGAGTGATGCGCGGATGAGTTCGAGATGTTTTTTGAGATCCGCCCAGAGTGCTTCGCCTTCCTTGCGGCGCATTTCGGACATTTTCACGCAGGCTTGTTTCACGAGTTTGAGGGCGAGTTCCTGGTGGGTGGCGACGTATTCCTCGGTGTCGTCGCCGGCTTCGACAACGCCGGGGAGGGAGAGGATGCTGGCGAGTTCAACCTTGGAGGTGGGGAAGGATTTTTCGAGCGTGCGGATTTGTTCGATGTAGGTTTTGAGGACTTCCTGGTTGATGCTGACGGAAGAGGTGCTGGTGGCGTCCTTGACGGACATGCTCAGGACGACGGAGCCGCGGGCGATGGCTTCGCGCAGGATGCGGTCGATCTCGGGCTCAATCATGGCGAGGCGATCGGGAAGTTTGAGCACGGATTTGAAGAAGCGGTTGTTGACCGCGCGGATTTCGACCGAGCAGGAGATGCCGTGGTCGTCAGCCGTTGCCGCTCCGAATCCTGTCATACTGTTGAGCATGCGATGGGTATCCTTTGCGGTTTTGAAGATCGGCGGACGTTGGGGAAATTATTTGGGTTGTGAACCAGCGGGTGCGGAAGCGGGAGCGGGAGTCGCGGGAGTCATGTCGGGCATTGCGCCGCCGGGGGTGAAGCCAGCGGGCGCGGGAGCGGTGGACGGGGGCATGGCGCCGACATCGCCGGGCATGGTGGTGAGGGTTGGTTCAACCTGCCTGCTGCCAGCGATGGGGGAGGTGTAGGCGCGGAAGCGGAAGTTAAGCCAGATGGCCATGAGCATGAAAATGACGAAGAGGACGACAGTGACGGTGGTGAAGACGTCGCCGGTCTTGGTGCCGAAGGCGGAGGTGGAGCCGCCGCCGGAGCCGAAGGCGCCTGCGAGCCCGCCGCCGCGGCCGCGCTGCACGAGCACGACCAGGACAATGAGGATGGCCACCAGAATAAAAATCGTCGTGAGGAAAGTCGTCATGAAATCTCGAGTCTTAGTAAGGGCAGTGATCAGGGACGGTTATTTTTTCGTTGCCGCTCCGGCGGTGATGATACCGACAAACTCGTCGACCTTGAGCGATGCGCCGCCGACGAGAGCGCCGTCGACGTCGGGCTGGCTGAGGAGTTCACCGGCGTTGGAGGCTTTGACGCTGCCGCCGTATTGGATCTGAATTTTATTGGCGAAGTCGGGGTTAAACATTTTGGCAAGGGTGGCGCGGGTGAAGGCATGTGCATCCTGGGCCTGCTGGGGTGATGCGGTGAGGCCGGTGCCGATGGCCCAGACAGGTTCATAGGCGATCACGAGGCGATCGACATGGGAAGCATCGACGCCCGCGAGGCCGGTTTTAAGCTGGTGCTCAATGACGGCGAAAGTTTTTTCAGCCTTGCGTTCTTCGAGCAGTTCGCCGACGCAAAGCAAGGCACCCAATTCTTTGCGGGCGAGGAGCGCCAGCACTTTTTTGTTCAGGAGTTCATCCGACTCTTTAAGGATATGGCGGCGTTCGGAGTGGCCGACGAGGGCGTATTGGACGCCAAGATCGACCAGCATGTCGGTGGAGATTTCACCGGTGAAGGCGCCGTTCTTCTCAAAATAAACATCCTGAGCGCCTACAGAGATGGGGCTGCCTTTGACGGCGGCGGAGACGGCATCAATATGGACGAAGGCGGGTATGACGCCGACTTCGACATTGCCGAAGGATGAGGACTTTGCGGCCAGACCAGAAGCAAGGGCGATGGCTTCGCTCTTGGTGAGGTTCATTTTCCAGTTGCCCGCTATGAAGATCTTACGCATCTTTTGAGGATCCTTTTGGGTTTAAAATTTCTTAGACAGAAACGGGGACGTTTTTGGCGGCCGGAGTTTTGGTGAACTGGCGGCCGAGAATTTTGGCGATGCCTTCGAGTTCGACCATCAGTTTTTGGAAAGTTTCGGGGAGGAGAGCCTGCGGGCCGTCGCACATGGCTTTGGCGGGGTTGTCGTGGCATTCGACCATGATGCCGTCGGCACCGGCGGCGATGCCGGCGCGGGCGAGGGCGGGAACGTATTGGCGGTCGCCGGCGGCGTGGGAGGGATCGACGATGATCGGCAAGTGCGAGAGGTTCTTGGCGACCGGCACTGCGGAGACGTCGAGGGTGTAACGCAGCGATTGCTCGAAGGTTTTGATGCCGCGTTCGCACAGGATCACTTCGCGGTTGCCCTGGGAGAGAACGTATTCGGCGGACATGAGCCATTCGCTGATGGAGCCGGCGAGGCCGCGCTTGAGCACGACGGGCTTGCGGGTCTTGCCGACTTCGAAGAGGAGGTTGAAGTTCTGCATGTTACGCGCGCCGATCTGGAAAATGTCGGTGTAGCGTTCGATGACGGCGACGTGGCGGGTGTCCATGACTTCGGTGATGACGGGCATGTTGTTTTCGTGGCCGGCGTCGCGGAGCCATTTGAGGGCTTCTTCGCCGTGGCCTTGGAAGGAGTAGGGCGAGGTGCGGGGCTTGTAGGCACCGCCGCGGAGGACGGTTGCGCCGGCGGCGCGGACTTCTTTAGCGAGTTGATGCACCATTGCTTCATCTTCAGCGGCGCAGGGACCAGCGATGGCCATGCAATTCACTCCGCCGACTTTGACGCTGCCGCCTTGCGGGCATTTGATTTCGATGACGGTGTCATCCTTGTGGAACTCGCGGCTGGCGAGTTTGTAGGGTTTCATGATGGGGAGGACTTGCTCGACGCCGTTGATGGCCTTGAGGTGTTCGGGATCGACTTTGACTTCTTCGCCGACGACGCCGATGACGGTGCGAAACTGGCCGCGGGAGAGGTGTGTTTGGAGACCGAGGGCTTCGATCTGGGAAGTGATGTCTTTGATGAGGGCTTCGCTGGCCTCTGGCTTGAGAATCACGATCATGTGCGCACCGTTCCTGTATACACTGCGTTTGAAAATACTGAGCCGGGTATTATGCGATAAATACTCAGCGATTTCCACCCTTGCAGCGGCATTCCGGCCGGGGGACGGTTTGACACTTCTACGAACCATCCCTACTATTTCCAAGCTTCCCAACAAACCACTGACAACGTTGGGTGAAACCCCTACAGGAGCCATACAATGGCAAGCGCTTCGATCGTACAATTCACCGATGACAACTTCGAAACCGAAGTTTTAGCCTCGCAAACGCCGGTTTTGGTCGATTTTTGGGCGGAGTGGTGCGGACCGTGCCGCATGCTGGCTCCGACCATTGATGAGCTGGCTGAGGAATACAAGGGCCGGGTGAAGGTTGGCAAGGTCGATACCGACGCGAGCCGGAACACGGCGATGAAGTTTTCGATCTCGGCGATTCCGACGGTGATTCTGTTTAAGAACGGGCAGATCGTGCAGAAGCTTTCGGGGCTTCGCGGGAAGAAGGAATTCAAGGCGATTCTGGATACGGCGCTGGGCGTTACGGCTTAAGCCGGGTTTGAACCACGAAGACACTAAGACACGAAGGGGTGAGCTTTTGGGCTCATCCCTTTTGCTTTTTGCGCTGTACTAATTTTTAGAAAATATTATTCCGGGAGTTCGATGTCGAGCGGTACGTGCAGTTACGCACAACCCTTCGTGTCTTCGTGCCTTCGTGGTTCAAAAAAAATCAGGCGGGTTCCAAGTCCAGATCGGCGTTGAGTTTTTCGCAGACGGCGTCGAGATCGGTGCGGAGTTTTTTCACTTGCACGGTGGGGGGGACGGTGAGGCGGGCTTCCATGATGAAGATTGGGTCGCCGGCAAATGCGGCGGATTCCTGGCGGGCGGAGAGGTCCTCGATGTTCACGCCGTGGCTGCGGAGGACTTCGGAAATTTTGTGGACGAGGCCCGGCTGATCGAGGGAGTAGGTTTTGAGTTTGTAGGCCATGCCGGTGGTGGTTGCGGCGGGGGCGGCAGGTTCCGGGGCGATGGTCAGGGAAAGGCCCATCTTGTTGGCTGCGTTTGGCAAGGCGTTTTTGAGTTCGCCGGTGTTTGCGGCTTCGAGAAGAATGATCACGGCGAACTGGCCGCGCAGATTGACCATGCGCGAGTCAAGAATATTCGCACCTGCACCGTGGAGATAACCGGTCAATTCGCCGACCAACCCGGGGCGGTCTTTCCCAATCGCAGTGACGATAAGCTGGGCCATAATGTGTTTCCTCTCATTAGTGGTGCGCCTGCACTCTACCACGCCATTCTCTCACGGGCTAAGGCTCGCACAAACGGAAATTCACACCTACTAAGGTATACGCTTCGGATATTCTCGGACGGAGCAAAAAATAAAAGAAGAAAGCGCAAAAGTTGCCCGCCTGGATTACCGAATCTATGTGTGGGTGACTTACACAAGAGGTGCTTTATGGCTCGCAAGATGTTTCTACTCGGTCTCTTCGGCATCGTGGTTCTTCCTTCCTGCATGAACACGGCAGGACGTGATGCGACCGCCGCGATCAGCGCGCGGATGACCGAGGTGGTTGATTCCCGTCCGATCTCCTACGGCGCAGCCGATGCCACCGGCAGCTACATGATCGGCAAGGTCACGCAGTTGAGCATGCAGGAACCCGTCCAGGCTGATGCGACGGCTTCCGTGTATCCGGTTCGCTAATCTCACGTCCGATCACGCGGCGCGCGGGATAGCATCGGATGGAAGTGGGGGGGTATGTTTGAGCGTTGGAATGGACTTGGATGAAGTCCGAGGTGCGAGCAATTGTCTCGCACTTTTTTTACGCGCGGAGTGGATGGCGGTGGGGGGCAGCAAAAAAGAAAGAGCGGCGCTTGGTGGCGTCGCTCTTTGCTCAATTACCAAAAAATGTTGATCATACAAACAAGGGCAGCGTCTTGAAGTTGCCGCCCAGGATTTTGTCGCTGTCCGCTTTGAGCCAGTTGTTGAGGATCGTGGCGTAGACGCTGCGGAAGTCGGTGTGGAACTTGAGGTCGCCCTGGTCGAGATCGCCGGGACGCAGCGAAGGATGGGCCCCATAAACGCCACCCTTCACTGGTGTGCCAAAGACGAACATCGGTGCGGCGGTGCCGTGATCAGTGCCGTGGCTGGCGTTTTCGGTGACGCGCCGGCCGAACTCTGAGAAAGTCATCACCATCACGTGCTTGTCGTTGCCCTGCGATTTCAGATCTTTCATGAAAGCGCCGACGCCGGAGGACATTGTCTGCATCAACCGGTCGTGCTGGAGTTTTTCATTGGAGTGGGTGTCGAAGCCGCCCATGGAGACGTAATAGACGCGCGTCTTGAGGCCGCCGGCGATCATTTGGGCGACCATCTGCAACTGCTGGCCGAGGGGCGTTGCGGGGTAGCTTACGCCGCCTTTGTAGCGTGTGGTGACGGCGAGGATTTCGTCGCTTGAGAGCTGCGCGTCGAGTGCGGTGCGTTCGAGGAAGTCCAGCGTCGGGTTGCCGGTCTTGGTTGCCTCGCCGCCGTGCACTTTGAGATCGTTCACTTCGTTGAATGTTTCGCGCATGCGTTTGTCGATGTTCTTGTTGCCGGCAAACCACTGGTAGGATTGCGGATTCTGGAATGAAACGGCGGCGAATTTGTTGCCCTGCAAGGCGAGCGGGGCGGAACTTCCGATATTCACGGCGGCCTTGGGGTCGGGGACGCTCTTGGGGTCGGCGCCGTTGCACTGGGCGTCAAAATATCGGCCGAGCCAGCCATCCTTGGGCGGATGCGTCGGGTCGGCGGTCTGCCAGATTTCCATCGAGCGAAAATGCGACCGATTCGGATTCGGATAACCCACGCCCTGGATCACGGCCATCTGGCCCGCATCATACATTTCCTTGAACGAGACGAGATCGCTATGCAGGGCGATGCCGGAGTTTTTTCCGAGCGAGAGGAGATTTTGCGTCAGCGCGATGGTGGAGCGCGCTCGCCGATAATCGTCATTATCAATCGGTGCGACCGTCGCCAGGCCGTCGTTGCCGCCGGACATCTGGATCACCACGAGAATCTGTTCGCCCTGCCCCATCGCGGTTTGCGTCAGCGGCAAATCGTGCGGATTGTTCAGGGCGCTGACGGTTCTCTGCAGGAAGAGCGGCATGGTCGCCGCCGCCGAAAGGACTGTCAGGCCGCGGCTCAAAAACGTCCGCCGCGTGTGCATCGTACCCATAAAAAACTCCTTAATTCCGCTGGCCTGTCAGCATAACTGGTATTCGCCCATCGCCATGATCAGGTGGACCAGGGCCCGCACGCGGCGGTCGCTTTCCGCGCCGATGGGGTCATGAATGTGGCTGCGCGAATCGCCGGTGGCGTTCACGTATTCAATCAAATCGTCGCGTTTTTTGGGGTCGAGCGTGGTGCCGAGCAGTTTCTTGATGTAGAGGTCCACCATCGCATCGGTCGTGCAGATATTCGCTGCCGCAAGATCTTCCTGCGGGTTCCAATTCGTATCGAAGTCGGCGTATTGGCTGCGCATGTCCGTATCGCCGGGCTTCTTGCCGGTGTTGGGCAAGCGGCCTGTCACGAGGTAGGCGGGGAGGTTGTAACGGGCGAAGAGCGTGCTGGTGTTGATCCACGCGCGGCCGCCGTCCCAGCCTTTGACGGTGGGGGCGTTAAACAATTCCTGGCCCATGAGTTTGATGGCGTTGTCGACCTGCCGCGGATCGGTAATGCCCAGGCCGAGTGCTTTCAGGCTTCCCACCACCAGTTGCACCGGGCTTTTGATTTGCCGCAGCATGACGTCTTCGGAATAAAACCATTTGCTTGCGAAGAGCGTCCCCACCACGGGCGAAATCTCGTATTGATTGTCCACGACCACTTTGGCGAGCGCTTCGACGATCTCCGCCGGCGGATCATCGGCGCCGAAAAATTTCAGCAACCGCGTTGCGATGTATTTTGAGCATGCCGGCTGTTCGAAAATGATGTTGACGATGTCTTCGCCGGTCCAGTTGCCGGTGCGTCCGAGGAATGTTTTCGGACCGATATCGTGGTCGGCCTTGTTGAAATAAAACTCGTCGCCCTGGTTGGTCCAGCCGGTGAAGGAGCGGGCGCTTTCCTTGATGTCGTTCTCGGTGTAATTGCCAATCCCGAGGGTGAAAAGCTCCATCAGTTCGCGGGCGTAATTTTCATTCGGATGGGCTTTTTTGTTCTCATTGTTGTTGAGATACATCAGCATTGCGGGGTCTTGGGAAACGGCCAGGGCGAGCGATTTGTAATTGCCGGTCGCATAATGCCGCAGCAAATCATTTTGCTTCGAGAGCACGTAGGAATTCTTCACCGTCACCGCGGAGCTGACAAACAAGCCGTGCCAGAACAGCGTCATCTTTTCTTCCAACGGCCGTTTGGTTTTCACCATGCGGTCAAGCCACCACAATTTCATCTCTTCGAGTTTGGCGCGCTGGGCGGTTTGATCGAGGTTGAAAAACGCCCGGCGCTGCTCTGGCGTCATGTCCCGATAAATCGCGGCTTTTCGCGCCTGGTTGAGGCCACCCCCACCCTTCTTGCCCAGCGGCGCGGTTGCCCCGGTCAGATCGCCAAACTCCATCGTCGGCAAATCGTCGGGAATCCTTCCATATCGCAGCAGCCCCAAAACCGTCTTCTCCGGCCCCACACTGAGCGCCGCATTTACCTCATCCGTCGTGCTCCCGAACCCCGCCCGCCGATAAAGGTGAGCCGCCATTTCCGCATCCCACCGCCCCGGCTCCGCTTTCCAAATCGGCTCTAGTGGATCGTCGGCCATAGGTCTAATCCGCCTTTGGGAAATATCCGCATCCGCATGCATTATAGGGAGTTGTGCGTCCCTGTGTGTTTCATCGTCCAGATGCACTTCCTACAGAAGCCTTCACGCCCGCTTTTTGCCTAAGTTACAGCCACGCTAAAATAGTTGGGCCTTCCGAGGCTCCGGACATTGACGCAATCCGCGCCTCTCCGTAGCATCGGCGCGCTATTATCAGTCACAAGGAACTCCATGACCGAACCCCCCTCCGACCTCAAGCGCCTCGCCGGCAAGTTCATCGTCTTTGACGGTCCCGATGGCTGCGGCAAAACGACCCAACTCAAAACCCTCATCTCGCGGCTGGAAAACGTCAATGTCACGGTGCGCCGCCTCCGTGAACCGGGCGGCACCGCCATCGGCGAACAAATTCGCGACCTGCTGCTCTCCAAAAAAGGCGATGGCATGGATGTCATCTGCGAGATGCTCCTGTACATGGCGTCCCGCGCGCAGCTTGTGCACGAGCAGATCAAGCCCGCGCTTGCCGCCGGGGAATGTGTGGTTGCGGATCGCTTTGCTTCTTCCACTCTGGCTTACCAGGGCGGCGGCGGGGGGGTCAACACGCAAGACATCCTCCACGTCGCCCGCATCGCGGTGAATAACGCCTGGCCCGATCTCACGATTGTCTTCGATCTCGACACTGACATCGCCATGGCCCGGCTCAACCCGCTCTGGTCCAGCACGGGCGGAAAAAAAGTCGACGATCGCCAGTCCGCGCTCTTCTCGGACGCTGCCGTCAAAGACCGCATCGAACAGCGCGCCCGCGATTACTTCGAGCGCGTCCGCGAGAACTATTTATGGCAGGCAAAGGAATGGCCCGAGCGCTACCGCATCGTCGACGCCGGCAAATCCATTCCCCAGGTTGAAAAGCAGGTTTTCAAAACCATCCACGAATTCTTTGCCGCAGAAGCTCCCCCGCAAAAATAATTCCATTCTTATCGGCACTACTTTTTATATTCATTATATTAACGACGCGTTAGTAATCTGCGTACCCATTACAGCTTTCCCAAATTCCCATCCGACAGCATTTCGATGCTGCTCCCCCCGTTACCCCGCGCAAAAATCATGAATTTGGCAGAATAGGGGGTTTGCTCCCCTCACCAGGTGGGTATATGTTTTGGCATTCAAAGTGGGACTCATTTTTTAGCTGCAGTTAATTCCCCGGCAGCAGATTTAACATTGGAGAGAGAGTTATGAAGAAGGTTCTTTGCGCACTGATTTTGTCGACTTTTGTCGCCCCCGTGGCTTTCACTTCCACCGCTTACGCCGCACCCATCGGACTTACCAGCACTCACCCCGACATCTTCCTCGACACCGGCTTGGCTGTTTACACCATCACCGGCCCCACCAAAACGCTCACCCTCACCGGCACCACCCGCAGCCTCACCACCGATAGCGGCAGCAACCCCCTGACCACCACCGGCACCTTCACGGCCATCGTGAACCTCGTCACCGCCAGCGGTTCGGGAGCTTCGGAAGTCTTCACCGTCGCCAGCGGATCCCTGACCGTCACGGGCAATTCCGTCACCGAGTTCGCTTCCTCCACGCCCATCGCCTTCGGCTTCCAAAACGTCGGCAGCCCCGCTCCTGCTGATTTCCAGATCGTCTTCGGCTCCGGCACCGGCAACCTCGCTACCGGCGGAAACATCGCCGTCTCCTACCACGGCGGCACCGGCATCTCCGGCTACTCCACCAACTTCTTCGACACCGCCTTTTCTTCTAACGCCATCGTTAAATCTGGCACCGCCGATGTCTTTAATACCCCCGAACCCACGTCGCTGGCTCTCTTGGGCTTGTCTATCCCCCTCGTTCTGCGTCGTCGTCGCCTGGCCTAAGAGTCGTTTTAGCTGAATATCCTTTGCCTAGACGGTGACAGTCGCCGTCCCCGGATAAAATGTAAACATATACTTTGGAGAGAAAGAGATGACTATGCTTATGGAAAAGAAATTGTCCCGCAAAGTGTCCGCGCAGCACCGCTTGTCCGCCATCATGGAATCGCTTGAAGAACGCCAGCTCTTCTCGCTGCTTGGCATCGGCGCGGAACTCGGCCTGCCCGCCACCAGCATCCTCGGTGCCGGCGCGGGAGCGGTAAACTACAACGCTTCCACCCACGCCTTCACCATCACCGGCGCTCCGGTTTCCATGATCATCGACAACCTCGGCACCACCGTGCCCGTCAGCGCTCCCAGCGGTTTCACCATCAACCTCAGCGTCGATAACTCCGGCAACGCCGTCAGCGGCGCCAACCCCTCCACCGATGTCTCCCTCTCCGGCACCGTCACCATCGGCTCGTCCACCTACTCCGGCGTCCTGCTCACCGGCCAGATCGAAGCCTTCGGTTTCCAGAATGATCCCTCCGACGCCGCCGGCGCGAAGGTCGATAATTTCGAATTCCAGTTTCACGTCACCGGCGGCCAATTGGCTGCTCCCCAGTTCGCCGGACAGGACATCGGTGTCGTCCTCGCTGATGAAAATTCCAACTTCGTCGATTTCAACACCAGTTTCTCCGCCACGCCCGTCAAAGGCTACGTCGGCAGCGTCCCCGCCTCCGGCAGCGCTCCCATCGTCATCACCGGTCACAAATACCAGGACATCACCGGCAACGGCCTCTCCGCCGATGACACCCCGCTCGCCGGCGTGACCATCCAACTCATCAATTCCTCCAACGTCGTCGTCGCCACCCAGGTCACCGACGCCAACGGACTCTACGTCTTCCGCGGCGTTGCCGCAGGCACCTACACCGTCAAGGAAGTCGTCACCTCCGGTTGGATCGAAACCGGCCCGGCAAGTGGCTCCTACACCGTCGTCGCCACTTCCGGCATCTACTCCGGCCTCGATTTTGACAACTACAAAATGACCGGCTGCAACTGCATGTGCGGCTGCGGTTCCACCCCCACCCTCACCACCGCCACCAGCTCCCTCTCCGGCACCGTCTTTGTCGATTGCAACAACAACGGCAAACTCGATTACAACGAATCCGGCATCGGCGGCGTAAAAATCACCCTCACCGGCACCAACCTCCTCGGTGCTAACGTCACCCTCACCACCACCACCGACTCCAACGGCCACTACACTTTCTCCAAGCTCATCGCCGGCAACTACACCATCACCGAAACTCAGCCCTCCAACTACAACGACGGCGCTGAGACCGTCGGTTCCCTCGGCGGCACCGCAGCCAATGATGTGATCTCCAACATCACCGTTCCCCCCTGTGCCACCGGCTGTAACTACAACTTCGGCGAAGCCAAGATCAGCACCGTCTGCGGCAACACCGGCCACTCCGGCTGCAAAGTCACCTTCACCGGCTGCGACCAATACGGCCGCCAGATCACCTATTGCACCATCACCGACTCCTGCGGCAACTACTGCTTCACCAACGTCTGTGACGGCAACTACAGCGTTTCCGAATGCAACAACTACGGCAAGAGCACCGGCTACTGCAAAAACACCAGCGTCAACTGGTGCAATCAGGGCGGCACCTGCCGCGTCGATGCTCCGCCCTCCAGCAGCTACGGCTCCTGCATCTCCCAGCTCCTCAACTGGCTTGGCTGCTGGTAATCGAAGTACCTCCTCCGCAAATACCAAGGGCCGTCTCGTGGGAGACGGCCCTTTTTATTTTTGCACCTACGAGCCGGCGCGTTATTTCCGAAGCGCCTGCAAAACGATCTCGCGAAAAGTTTCCACCGGCCCCGGCTTTCCCGTGAACACTTCAAACTGCATCACCGCCTGCCGCACGAACATCTCCATCCCCGCCACCGTCTTCGCGCCTTTTCGCTTCGCCAATTTCAGCAGCTTGGTTTCCAGCGGATTGTAAATCGTGTCAAACACCACCGTTTGCTCATCCCACGGTGGATCAAAATCAATCGGATTCGCCCCCACCTGCGGATGCATTCCCAGCGGCGTGCAATTCACGACGGCATCAAACTTCCCCGCGCTGAGCGTTTCCCATTTTCCAGCCGCCACGCCAAATTCCCGCGCCAATCCCTCCGCCTTCTCAAATGTGCGATTAAAAATCATCACCTCCGCCCCATACTTCGCCAGCCCCGCCACTACCGCCCGCGCCGCTCCGCCTGCACCAAGCACCGCCACCTTCTTGCCGTGCAGCGATTCCAATTTCCCATCCCACCCGCTCGCCAGCGCCTCCATCGCGCCCGCATAATCATAATTAAACGCCGCCAGTTTTCCGGCGTCATCCCACGCCAGCGTGTTCACCACGCCGATATGGCCGGCGAGATCCTCCACCTTCCCGCTGTGCTCGCGCGCGTACCGCATCGCATTTTCCTTGTGCGGAATCGTCACGCTCATCCCGCGAAATTCCATCCCGCCGCAACCACGCAAAGCCTCCACCGCCGCCGCAAAATCTTCATACGTCGGCCTAATCGCCAGCGGCACAAACACCCCATCCACGCCCGCCATCTCAAAGCCCGCGTTATGAATGTGCGGGCTCAAACTGTGTCCCACCGGCCAGCCCGCCACGCCGAACACCTTGGTCGCCGCGCCCTGTTTCTCCCAGCGATAACGCTCCCGCAGTTCACGCACTGTCGGCTGTCCCGGCGCAGATTCCTTGCCCGCGCCCGTCGTCGCAAACGTAAACGCCCCGCCAAACTTCTTCGCCAGCACCCGCGAGATCAGCCCCTCCTCGCCCATCGCCAGCGCCACCACGCTGCGCCCATCCGCCTTCGCCACATCCCGCGCCATTCGCAGCGCATCGATCCCATCCACAATCGATGCCGCCTTCCAGCCAATCTTCAAAACCCGCGCCGCCTTCACCGCCCGCATCCGTTCCACCCGCTCCAGCAAATCCTTCGGCCGCCGCTCGAAGCAATGATTCGACACCACCAACCGCGTCCCATTCTTCTCCGCC
>Ga0206973_1167_pt1 | contig 12911 bp, 11 predicted proteins | sample Alteio_BWOrgHeat_83_FD_152927 | JGI IMG/M metagenome (GOLD analysis project Ga0206973, IMG submission 152927) | Enriched cells from forest soil in Barre Woods Harvard Forest LTER site, Petersham, Massachusetts, United States -... | ecosystem: Environmental > Terrestrial > Soil > Temperate forest >...
TTCGTCCAATCGACGTAAACCATTGTTAATTCAGGGTATGCGTTCGGGATGGGGGCTACCTAAAAGATACGTGTCGAAATCCGCCGATTTGACAGTTTTGCCTATAAGCGGTATAAAGACCCGACTCGGCGTTTCGCATGTCCATTTCCAAAGCGCCATGCGACATCTGGTCGAGAGTATGTAAATCATGGCAGGTCTTGTGGTTAGGGCGAAGTACCCATGGCGCAATTGAAAACGTCCACGAAAAAAACCAAGAAATCTCCCTCTAAAAAGCCCGCACCCGCAGCGAAGAAAGCCGCCAAACGGCCCGAGCCCGTGGTGAAAGCCAAAGCCATTGATACCAGTAAGTTAAAGGCGAAAATTAAAGTGCCAGAACCCAAGCCCGCCGCGCGTAAGCCTGAGCCTGTCGTCGTTGTTGCTCCCGCCAAGAAAGCCAAGCCTGTTCAGCCGCTGTCGAAGGCGGATCTGACTTATTTCCGGAATTTGCTGCTGGAGAAACGCCGGGAGATTCTTGGGGATGTCGGTTCGATGGAATCGGAGGCGTTCAAGGGCGGGTCGAATCTTTCGAACATGCCGATCCATATGGCGGATGTCGGCACAGACAATTTTGAGCAGGAATTTACGCTTGGCCTGATCGAGTCGGAACGGCAAATCCTCCGCGAGATCCAGGATGCACTGGCGCGGATTGATGACAAGACTTTTGGCATTTGCCAGGGCACGGGAAATTTGATTCCGCGGGTGCGTCTGGAAGCGGTTCCCTGGGCGAAGAACACGATTGAATATTCGCGCCTTCTCGAGTCGGGCAAGATTGCCCGGGACAACGCCCACTCGTCCGATGACGACGGCGGCGATGACGACGAGGATTAAAAATCCGCATCCTGACGTTCTGGGGGAACGATGGATGTACTTCACGATCAAAACCGGAGAATAAGCGATGAGTGATTCGGCGAGCCAACCCGCTTCCGAATCTCCCGCCTTTTTTCCGCGCGCGGCATCTTCGGCGGCGGCGTGGTGTCGGTTTTTGACGCCGGCGATCCTTGGGCTGGCAGCGGATTTGTGGCTCAAGTATTACGCCTTTCCCGATGGCGTGGCGGGGGACGTCGGCCGAGTGGGGCGGCATCCGGGCACGCTCATCACCGATGATGGTTTCATGAGCAACGCGCCGCAGCAGATCATTCCGAATATTCTTGGCTTCACGACCACGGTCAATCGCGGGGCGGTCTTCGGATTCGCTCAGGGGATGGTTTTCTACTTTCTCATCTTCAGCCTCTTTGCGATGGCGCTGATCCTGTGGGTTTTTATTACGAGCAAACGCTCGCAGTGGGTTGTGCATATCGCGCTGGGGATGATCACGGCGGGGGCGCTGGGGAATCTATATGACCGGGCGATGTTTGGCGGGGTGCGGGATATGCTAAAGCTGATGTTTATCCAGTGGAATGGCAGGGATTACTATCCGTACATTTTTAATATTGCGGATGTGATGTTGTGCGTGGGTGTGCCGCTGCTGATGATCTGCTGGTTCGCGGCGGGTTTGGAAGATCGCCGCTCCAAAGAAAAATTGATTTCCCCCTAACCAATTCATGTGCGTAAAGCTGGTCAGGAGAGAGTTGTGTCTGATCAGGTGTTGCTCCAACTTGCAGGGGTTCTCATTCTGGGGATCGCCACGCAATGGCTGGCGTGGCGGTTGCGGCTGCCGGCGATTTTGCTGCTGCTTGGGGTGGGTTTGCTCATTGGTCCGGGGGCGGCGCTGCTGGCGAAATATGGCGTGATGCACGGCCCGCTGCTGGATCCCAATGAACTTTTTGGAAAGCTGCTGTTGCCTGCGGTTTCGCTGGCGGTGGCGCTGATTCTTTTTGAGGGCGGGTTGACGCTCAACCTCGCGGAGCATTCTTCTTCCAAGAGCGTTATCTGGCTGCTCGTCACAGTGGGGGCGGGGATCACTTTTGGGATCGCTGCGCCGGCGGCACATTTTCTGCTTGGGCTGGAATGGCCTGCGGCGGTTCTTGTTGGTGCGATTCTCATGGTGACGGGGCCGACGGTGATTGGGCCGCTGCTTCGGCATGTGCGACCCAGCGGGAAAGCGGGCGCGGTGCTCAAGTGGGAAGGCATCATCATTGATCCAATTGGGGCGATGGGTGCGGTTCTCATTTTCGAAATTCTGGCGGCGGGTCGTTTTGAAACGGCGACGATTATCTGGGCGGTCGTGCGGACGCTGGCGGTGGGAACGGCCTGCGGGATCGCGGGCGCGGGGATTATCGTGCTGCTTTTTCGGCGGCATTGGGTGCCGGATTTTCTGCACAATGCTTTTGCGCTGGTGATGGTGCTGGGGACGTTTGCGGGGGCGAACGCATTGCAGCATGAGGCGGGTTTGTTTGCGACGACGCTGATGGGCCTCATTCTCGCCAATCAGCGGCTGGTGCATGTGCAGCATGTGATGGAATTCAAGGAGAGTTTGACGGTTCTGCTGATTTCCGCGCTCTTTATTGTGCTTGGCGCGCGGCTTTCGCTGGATGAGCTGGCGATCATTCCGTGGGGCGGAATGCTTTTGTTTCTTGCGGTTTTGATTCTCATCGCGCGGCCGCTGGCGGTGTTTGTCTGCACGCTGGGGTCGTCGCTGACATGGCCGGAGCGGGGGTTCCTGGCGGCGCTTGCGCCGCGCGGGATTGTGGCGGCGTCGGTGGCGTCAGTTTTCGCGCTCCGCCTCGGCAATGATTTTCGCGGCGCGAATCTGCTGGCGCCCATCACGTTTGCCACGATCATCGGCACGGTCACTGTTTATGGTTTGACAGCGTCCTTCTCGGCGCGAAAATTTGGTTTGTCGAACCCCGGCAAGCAGGGGTTTCTCATTGCCGGCGCGGGGGCGTTCGAACGGATGCTTGCGCTGGCGCTCAAGGAAGAAGGCTGCGCGGTGCTCGTCGTGGATACCAATCGGGAAAATATCGCGATTGCGCGCATGCAAAGCCTGTCGGTGCTGCATGGTTCGGTGCTTTCGCGGTTTGTCGTCGATCAAACGCAACTGACTTCCATCGCACGCTTTCTTGCACTGACCGCCAACGACGAAGTGAATGCGCTGGCGACGCTGCAATACCAGCGAAGTTTTTCGCGCTCGGAGGTTTATCAGCTCGCACCGGCAAGCCGCACCAGCGCCCGGCAGGAAAAAATTTCCTGGGAATTGCGCGGCCGCATGCTTTTCGGTCCGACGCTTACGTATGAGCTGCTGGAACAGCGTGTGGAAGCCGGTTTCGTGATAAAAAAGACCGCCATCACCGCCGATTTTCCTCTCGAAAAATTCAAGGAAGTGTACGGCCAGGAAGCGATTCCGCTCTTCATCCGCACGGAGCTTGGCGACATACTCCTCTGCACCGCGGAGAACCCGCCCAAGCCAAAAGCCGGTCAATTCCTGTTTTCGCTCGCGCCGCCCAAGCTCAGCGTGCTACCCGCGATGAGTCCAAAACCGCCAGACGCACAGGCATCGTCATAGTTATTAGCGCTGCGGAAATATTTTTTCAATTTCATCTTTGATTCACGGTTGCTTCATTCTATATCGCTATCTTCTCCGCATGAAGACGCTGTTCGCTGCATTTCGTGTCGGAGCGCAGTTGATGGTGAAAGAAGTTTCATGAAGGAACACGTTATGAAGAATGTGACTCGGTTGTGGAGTATCGCTGCGGTTACCGTCCTACTGGCTTGCGGAAGTATCGCCCTGGGTGATGATGAGGACGCAATGGCCAAGGCTCCGGCGGTTGTGCAGGCGACGGCAAAAACGATCCTCGGCAAGAACAAGCTCGCGGGTTTTGATCCGGAAACGGAAAACGGCAAAACGGTATATGAAGTCAGCATCGAGATCACCGGCGGCGGCGACTGCAGCGTGGTCATCAATGATGCCGGCACCATCATCGAGCGCGAAGTGGAAATTGATAAATCGATGGTTCCGTCTGATGTGATGGATGCTGCGACCAAGGCGCATCCCGATGGCGCCGTTGGCGAAACGGCCATCGTCAACGCGGATGGCAAGCTCTTCTACGAAATCGAAACCAAGGTCGGCAAGGATAACCATGAAGTGAAGATCGATGCGGTAGGCACGGTCATCAGCGACAGCATTGCGGCTCCCGAGGCAAAGGATGCCGCTGAAAAGCCGGAAGCCGACGAGAAGAAGTAATCATCAGCAAAGTCGTTCTTACGCCGCTCGGCGCGATCACTTCGGTGACTTGCGCCGAGCTTTTTTATTGCGGTGGCGAAAGCAGGTTCTTGAGCGATTGCCGGGCGCGATGAATTCGCGACTCCACCGTCCCGCGCGGCAATCCCAGCACGCTCGAAATCTCCTCATACGAAAGCCCATCAAGCTCCCGCAGAATCAAAATCGCGCGATGATCCTCCGGCAAATTCGCCAGCGCTTCGTTCAAATCGATCCGGGCATCCACCGCAGAGACATGCGTGGATTCCGACGGCGAAGGCAGCGGCGTTTCTTCGGAGAGCATCTGAAACGGTATCCGCCGCTTGCGCCGCAGCAGCGCGGCCTGCCGATAGGCGATCGCATATAGCCACGTCTTCACGCTGGAGCGTTCCTGAAACGATTTGAGCGCCCGAAACCCCGCGATAAACGTTTCCTGCACCACGTCCTCGGCGTCTTGATGATTGGGCACCAGATTGCTGGCTAACCTGAACAGGGCAGGCGCGTGCCGATCCATGAGGCGATGAAACGCCTCACTTTTTCCGCTGCGTGCCTGTCGCAGGAGATCGACATCTGACTCTTCCAACCGGGACTCCTGAAGCAATGCGTTCGCACGCCAAAATGCGCGTAAATCCTATCTTATAAGAATGCGCAGCGAGGCGGGACATTGCGAGAAGCTTAAATCTTTCCCACGTCACAAGATAAGTTGCGCAAGACGTGAATAAACTTCCCTATTCAGGTCCGAAAAAGGGCCTTAAGGGACTGGTTGCCTGCGACCGATAAATCCTATGTGTCAGAGTCGCCGCCAATCAATCTCGGCGGGGGGGGTGTTCACGGGTCTTCCGGAGGAAGCATCTGGGGCAATCGCGCGCGGGCTTTGGGAACGTTGACATTCCATATGGGGCTGCTGGCGGTGGGGTTCTGGATCGCTTTGGCGGTTCGTTTTGATTTCTCGTTTATCACGGCCAATGATCGGAATTGGTTTTACGCCTACTATCTGCCGCTGCTGCCGATGGTGCTGGCGATCAAGTGCGTGGTGTGGCTGGCGATGGGGTTGCATCGCGGGACTTGGCGGTATGTCGGGCTGGGCGATGCGATTAGTTTGCTGGCCGGTTCACAGATCGCGCTCGGACTTGTTTTCGCCGGGTACTTTCTTTGGCAGACGATCACGCTGCGGTGGGGGGGCACGACTGCTTCCGTCGCCGGTATTCCCGAGACGGTGTTCCTGCTCGACTGGCTCTTCGGGGTCATGCTCGTGGGCGGGGCTCGGATGTTTGGCCGGCTCATGCATGAAGAATCTCGCCCTGTGGCTGCGGGGGGGCTTGTGCGTTTGCTGATCGTTGGTGCGGGCGATGCCGCCGAAGCGGTGCTGCGTGAAATCTCTCGCATGCCGGAGCAGCGTTACCGCGTCGTCGGCCTGATCGATGACAACCCCGCAAAAGCCAAGACGCGCATCCACGGTTCTCCCGTGCTCGGCCCCATTTCCCGTCTGCCCTCGCTTTGTGCGACTCACCAGATCGGCGAAATTCTCATCGCGCTGCCGCGGGCGACCAATCAGGAAATGCAGCGGATCATTTCTCTCTGCCGCGCTACGCAAATGGCCGCCGACATGCGCGGCGATGGAAGTTCGACCGGCGCTACCGCGCTTCGCTTCCGCACCATTCCCAGCCTCCAGGATATCCTCGCCGGCAAAGCGGCACCCAATCAAATCCGTGATGTCAGCGTGAACGACCTGCTGGGCCGCGACGCTGTGCAAACCGATCTCGGCTCCGTTGGCCAAATGCTCCACGGTCAGGTCGTCGCGGTCTCCGGCGCTGGCGGCTCCATCGGCAGCGAACTCTGCCGCACGATCTGCCGCTTCGAACCCTCGCTGCTCGTGCTGATGGACAAAGCTGAAAACGCGATCTTCGAAATCGAACGTGAACTCAAAAAAGAGTTCCCCGCCGTCAAACTCATCCCTGCCATCGGCGACATCTCCGACCCTGTCCGCGTGGAGCAAATCTTCGCCGACTTCCAACCCAGCACCGTCTTCCATGCCGCCGCCCACAAGCATGTGCCGCTCGCCGAATCCAATCCCGGCGAAGCGATCCGCAACAACGTCTTCGGCACCAAGACGCTCGCCGACGCCGCCGCCACCTCCGGCGTGAAAAACTTCGTCATGATCTCCACCGACAAAGCCGTCAACCCCAGCAGCATCATGGGCGCGACCAAGCGGTGCGCCGAAATCTACATCCAGTCGCTCGCCCGCCGCTGCCACACGAATTTCATCACCGTCCGCTTCGGCAACGTGCTCGGCTCCAACGGCAGCGTCGTCCCGATCTTCAAACAGCAGATCGCCGCGGGCGGCCCGGTGACCGTCACGCACCCGGAAATGCGCCGCTACTTCATGACCATTCCCGAGGCCAGCCAACTCGTCTTGCAAGCCGGCGCACTCGGCCAGCGCGGCGAAATCTTTGTCCTCGACATGGGCCAGCCCGTCCGCATCCTCGACCTCGCTCGCGATGTGATCATCCTCTGCGGCCTCCGCCCCGAGGTCGATATTCCCATCGTCTTCACCGGCCTCCGCCCCGGCGAAAAACTTTACGAAGAACTCTCCATCCGCGGCGAAAACATGGTCCAGACCCGCCACCCCAAAATCGCCATCTGGAAAAGCGAACCCGCCGCCAACGCCCACGTGCAAAAAATGATCGACGAACTCGAACCGCTCCAGCACTGCACGGTGCGCGAGCAGGTGCTCTTCGCCCTCAAGCAGTTCGTCCCCGAAATGATGCCCTGGCAAGCGGAAACCCGCGACGCGAAGCCCTCCAATGCTCCCATCACCAAGCCCATCGGCGATAATTAACGCCGCGACGCAATTGCGTCCCCTCGTTAGAATGTGTCCATGGCCCAGGTTTTTTACGATTCCTACCATTTTCAATCGCTGGAACAAGTTCCGGCCGTCGACGCGCTGCGCCAGAAAATCTCCGCCCTCCTCGGCGGCGAAGAAAAAATCCTCGATGGAAAAACATCTGACATCTCCGTCGGCGCAACGCCAACAGTACGCACCTTCGTGCGCTTCACCGTCTCCACCGCGGATGTCACCCTCATCCACGATTCCCCCGAACTGATCATGCAGGTAAACGTCTGCGGCCCGATCCAAAACCTCTACCGCATCGACACCCTCATGGTCTCCCTCGGCGGCCGCCCACGCTTCGGCCAGAAAAGCTGGCAGGCAACCATGCGCGCAAGAATATTCGGAAAAGTTCGCACCGTGTTCATGGCGCTGCTCTTCCTCTCCGGAGCAATTTTCGTGGTCTATCGCTGGGGCTGGCTCGGACTTGTTGCGGTGGTGGTGCTGACTGTGGGCCTTGCCGCCCTGTACGTCGTCATGCTCGCAAGAAGTTTTCGCCACTGAGTTGCCGCTGTTCACTCAAGGTGAACGGACTCACTTCTTCTTCCGCTCATCCGGCGGCAAAATATGCTCCCGGTGCGAATACATCGATTCCGCAGGCTTGAGCACCGTCTTCTTCCCCTCCAGCTCCGCCGTGATCACCACATCCTCGATCTTCGTCCCCGCCGGCAGCTCCGCCGTCCAATTCGATTCATCCACCTTCGCCGCAATTTTCTTGTCCCCAACCGCAACTGTCACCTTCGCATCCGGCATCACTTCCCCCGTCCATTTATCACCCGTAATATCCGTCACCGCCAGATAAGGCGTGCCGACGATCAACGCCCGATGAAACGCAGTCTCGATTTCCACTTCCTCCGGTTTCAGCGTCGCCTGCGCCGGACCATCCGCCATGTCCCGCACCTCTTTCACCAACCCCTTGTCATCCAAATCCCCTCCCAGCGACGGCCCATAGAAAGCCCCCTGCGGCCCATGACACCGCGCGCAACTCTCATCGTAATAATTCATCGCCGCAAACGCCGGCGCATGCGAAGTCGCTGCCACTGCTTGCATTGCTGCCGTCGGCGAAGCAGCCGGGGTTTCCGCGCACGCCTCCATCAACGCAACCGCCGTCGCCATCGCACCCACCGCCACAACCACACCAACGCGCATCCACCGAATCATTTTCCAGAAATCCTCGAAAGACGGTAAAGGCGTCCGTGCGGCTCATCCACCGAAAAAATCAAATTGTCCGTCCCCGGCTCCTGCGCCACATCCACCGGGCGACCCAGCACGCCGACCTTATCCGTCCGCCCGATCGAATCATTCTCCATCGTGTTCACGATCTTGTACGCCTGCGTCGGCTTGCCATTCTCAAACACCAGGTGGGCGATGCAATAACCCACCTTGATCTCGCGGTCCCAGCTTCCGTGGCACGCCACATAAATATCGCCGCGCTTCCCGAGGCCGTTGTCCTTGTCCAAAAAGATCCAGCCGCAGACCGAAAAATGCGGCGGGAACAAATACGCCGGCTTCTCCGCGTTCGCCTGAATCGCCTTGATGTCCGGATATTCCGCAGGCACCGGGTTCGGCACGATATCCTTGTTCTCGCTCAGGTTCGCATACTCCGGCCGAATAAAATTGTTGTCCGCGACAAAGGGATGCCCGTAAAATTTCCCCTGCACATAATGATTCACTTCTTCGCCGGGAATATTGTCGGTGATCGGCTGATTCTTCCCGATGTCGTCGCCCAGCAACAATCCCCAGTTATCCGATGCCTGATCCAATCCCCACACTTCATCCGTCCCCGGCCGAAACAGCAGCTTCTCCGTGTTGCGATTGCCGGCGCTGAACAGCGTCTTGGTTTTTCCATCCAGAGAATATTTCCAGATCTTCTGGCGTTCAAAAGCGTGCGGCTCGGTCTGTTCCTGCTTGGCCAGAACTTTCGTGTTGTTCAGATCGGAAAAATTATCGTGATCGCCCATGCCGGTGTAGAAACCGTCCGGCGTCACAAGGATCGCCCGCCACCAGTGTCCGCCGCCGCCGGGGACTGAGCCCTCGGGAAGAATCGTCGTGATCTCATCAAGCTTCGAACCATCCGCCACCACCTTGCCCTTGAAGACGCCGTGGCTGGTCGTGTACCAGAGCCACCCATCCACGAATTCCATATTGTGCAGGCCGGTGACTTTTTTCGGATTGACCGTGACGACGTCGGCAATTTTTTTGTAGGTGCCATCGGGCTGCAACTTGAACGAGGTGATCGTCCCGAACTTGGGCGCTGACACGTACAGCGTGCCGAAGTTATCAAATTGCAGGAACCGCGTTTGGCCTTGGGCCATTTCATCGCTCGCCGCCGTTACCGTGAAACCCGCCTGCACGCGGAAAGCCGGAACATGCGACCCGACCGTGCCGGTTTCAGTCATGGCCGGAAGAGGGGGTGCCGCCGATTTAGGTACATCCGCACCGAACACGCCGCCCGCTATGCACGCCAGCGCCAACAATCCCGACACAACAAAGCCTGACTTTTTCACGTTCGTCTCCTCAAGGAATGGGTTCATGGGCGGGAAAGTATAAATAACTTTTCCATCGGCGTCACGCGAACCCGTACATGCTCAACGTCGTATATTCCTTTATAATGCATCCTCACACATTTAGAGACCTCTTTTCATGCTCGATTCCCTGCTAAAACGCGTCAAAAACAAGAGTGCCGTCGTCGGCGTGCTTGGCCTGGGGTATGTAGGCTTGCCGCTGGTTCGGGCTTTCTCACATGCCAAAGGGGGGGGGGCTTCGCTGCCTCGGCTTCGACAACGACCCCAAAAAAATCGCCAAGCTCCTCGCCGGCCAGAGTTATATCAAGCACATCCCCTCCGCCTACATCCGCGAGCTTCTCAAAAAAGACCGCTTCGATTGCACCACCGACTTCTCCCGTCTCAAGGAATGCGACGCCCTCATCATCTGCGTCCCCACGCCCCTCACAAAAAACCGCGACCCCGACATGACCTACGTTGAGAACACCGCCCGTACCATCGCCAAACATTTGCGCAAAGGCCAGCTCATCGTTCTCGAATCCACCACCTACCCCGGCACCACCCGCGAAGTCCTCCTCCCCGCTCTCGAAGCCAATCCCCATCACCTCAAAGTCGGCAAAGATTTCCTCCTCGCCTATTCCCCCGAGCGCGAAGACCCCGGCCGCACCGATCACACCACCAGCTCCATCCCCAAAGTCGTCGGTGGTTACGACGCCGATTCTCTCACCGCCGCCGCTGCCCTCTACCAAACCGCCGTCACCACCGTCGTCCCCGTCGACTCCTGCGAAATCGCCGAAGCCTCCAAGATTCTCGAAAACTGCTACCGCTGCATCAACATCGCCTTCATCAACGAGCTCAAAATCATCTTCGACAAAATGGGCATCGACATATGGAAAGTCATCGACGCCGCCAAGACCAAACCCTTCGGCTTCCAACCCTTCTACCCCGGCCCCGGCTTGGGTGGCCACTGCATCCCCATCGATCCGTTTTATTTGTCGTGGAAAGCCAAGCGCTACGATGTCACCGCGCGGTTCATTGAACTCGCCGGCGAACTCAACATCTCCATGCCCTACTACGTCATCGCCAAAGTCGCTGATGCCTTAAACAAACGCGGCAAATCCATCAAAGGCAGCAAAATCCTCGTCCTCGGCCTCGCCTACAAAAAAGATGTCGACGATTTGCGCGAAAGCCCTTCGATTATTTTGATCGAACAACTCCAAGCCCGCGGCGCCAAAGTCGCCTACAACGACCCCCACATCCCGCAAACCCACAAACAACGCGAACACGACCTCAAACTAAAATCCACTCCCCTCACCCCGGCAAATTTGAAAAAGTTCGACGTCGTCTTAATCTCCACCGACCACACCGCCTACGACTACAACTTCATCGTCAAACACGCCCGCGCCGTCGTCGACACCCGCAACGCCACTAAAAACGTAAAACTCGGCAGAGAAAAAATCACCAAGGCATAATGTCCCGAATCCCATGTCCCCGCGCAAGGGAAGGTGGCCCTGCCACCGTCGGATGATCCGTTACACAAATCACCGCCGCATTCACCGAAGCTGGTTTCAACCCTTTCGGCAACTTCTTTAACGCCACCGCCGCCGCCCGCAATGTCGCCCCGGTCGTCGACACGTCATCAATCAACCACACATGCTTGCCCCCAATCAGCATTCCTTCTTTTCCTACAAATGCGCCTACCAGATTCTCAACACGTTGTGTGCTACTCGCCGTGCGCGCCTGTGCCCTTGTCCTCTTTTTTCGTCGTAATGCGTTCACAAATCGCCACCCAGAAAGCTTCGCTACCTCCCGCGCCAACTCTTCCGCCTGATTAAAACCCCGTGAGGCCTTGCGCATCCAATGTAACGGCACAGGCGCCACCGCATCCACCGCCACACCATGCTCCTCCGACACCCTTACAATCGACTGGTACAAAAACGGGGCTAATACTCGCGCTACCTCCCAAGCACGCGCAAATTTCAACCGATGCACTAACCCTACCAATGGTTCACTAAAATTTCCCACCCGCGCAAAATGCACAATCCCAATATCCCGCTCTTCACATCTCGCACACGGGTTCAAAAAATCATTGCGCGTATATGGCCCCGTCGACAATCCACATTTTCGACAATATTCCCTCTCCGCCAATCGCGCAATCAATATTCGCGCCTCATCCGACAACCCCGCCGCCACCTCTCCCGCACCATCCGCCCAACAACTCTGCGGAAACACCACATCCCCCACTGCCCGCATCGCCTTCATCCCGGGAATACTCCCCATGCGCACCCTCAAAAATCAAAACTCCGCATTCACCGCCGCCACCAACCGCTTCACAAAATTATCCGCCGCCCGCGTCGCTTCCTCTTGCGTAAAACTCTGCGTGCGATACGTAATGCACAAACTCAACCGATTACTGATCGTCGTCAACGTAAACACCAGCGGTATCAGCGGCCCCGTCGGCGATATCCGCAAATAATCCAACACCTGCGGAACATCCGTCCGCCCATCCGCCAAATCCACCCACGACCCCGTCATGTTCACATTCGAAATCCCCGCCACCACCGGCACCGTCTTGTGCAGCAACTGCGCCCGAAAACGCTGCGAGTCATATGCGTCATACCAAAACCGCGCCATCACCAACGCCCAAAAACCCTTCACCGTCGCAAACGTCTGCTTGAACGCCACCGTCCGCGCCGCCACATCCGCCGTCAACGTCCCCGGCGGCACCGTCTCCGGCGCATCCAGCAAAACCGTGTAACTCGACAAATACAAATTAAACACATTGTCCAGCGGCTGACTCGCCGCATCCCGAATATCCACAATCGTCCCCACCCCGATCTGCCTCCGCCGAAAGTGGAAAAATTTCTTCTTCCGATGCGCCCGCTCCCCTGCCGTGTAATCCCCCATCGCCTGGCCCAAGAGCGCGATAAACGCATCATTCACGCTCGCCCGCCGCAGCTTCGCAAACCGATACACCTTGTCGATCAGCCCCGGCTCCAACTGCCGCATCATGAAGCAACTCTTGAAATCCAGCGGATCCGCAATGTTCACGCGAAACCCATGTCGATGCCGCCATACATTTTTGATCCCCTCCCGAATCGCCGCCCATCGCGTGAGCCGCCCCACATGCTGCCGAAACAACGCATTAAAATCCGGCGCTTCCACCGTCAGCGGCTTCAACTTCGAAACCCCCTGCGGATTCTGATACCGATCAAACAACCGATGCATCAACTCCCGCATCGCCCGCGAATCCCCAATCCAGTGGTCATAAACCGCCGCCAGGTAATGCGTCTCATGCCCGTTTTCCCCACGCCCCGGCAAAATGCAAAACCGTATCGGCAGCTCT
>Ga0206973_1168_pt1 | contig 12911 bp, 10 predicted proteins | sample Alteio_BWOrgHeat_83_FD_152927 | JGI IMG/M metagenome (GOLD analysis project Ga0206973, IMG submission 152927) | Enriched cells from forest soil in Barre Woods Harvard Forest LTER site, Petersham, Massachusetts, United States -... | ecosystem: Environmental > Terrestrial > Soil > Temperate forest >...
TGCTGGGTGTTGTTGAAAGTGCGGTAATGCCTTCGATGCTTATTTTATTGAGCAGATGGTTTACAAAAACAGAAGTAACCGAGAAAAAAAAGCGAACCCAATAAAGAGGAAGTAGCCGCAGTAATGTGAAGGTCTTTCGCCATTTCACCTGCTGCTGCAAAACCAAAATTAGCACGGTCAAGATAAGCAAGACTGTATGTAATAAAGACCAATGGAATTAAGCGATACCAACGTGAAGGTGCAATGTTATTATTCATCGTTTTTAATTAACATGTCCCGTCAGGGGACAACATAATGGCAGCAATTAAAAATTCCAGGTAAATGAAGTCCCTAACGGGACTTTTAAAAACATAACAAATGGATAAAATCCCCCTTTTAGGGGATGGGGGCTTTAACTAAACGTCCTGTCATGCGAGCGCTTGTCATTCCATTGAGGCGTTGGTTCAAAATAAGATTTATCTGAAGGATGCAGGTGTTGTTTCACCACTTCATCATTTAATTCAATACCCAATCCCGGTGCAGATAAAGGAAGATTCGCAAATCCTTTAGTAATCAGGTTTCTCCCATCCGTTGTTTTTACAAGACTTTCCCACCACGGCAGATCAATAGAATGATGTTCCAATGCAAGAAAGTTTTGCGTGGCTGCAGCACAATGCACACCGGCCATAAAAGAAATGGGCGTACCAGCCTGGTGCATGGCCATTGCTACTCCATGTTCTTCTGCATAATCACCAATTCTTTTTGTTTCCAACAAACCGCCTGAAGTGGCAAGGTCTGGATGAATGATATCTACCGCATGAATATCAATAAGTGGTTTGAAATTTTTCAGCAGGTAAATATCTTCACCGGTAAGACAGGGTGTTTCCAACGCATCTGATAATGTTTTCCATTGATCAGTAAGTTGCCACGGAATAACATCTTCCAGCCATGCAAGGCGATATTGCTCTAATCTTTTACCCAAGCGAATACCATTGTTCAGATCAAAATGCCCGTAATGATCAGAAGAAAGTGGGATCTCATAACCTAGCATACCCCTTACATTTTCCACTAACTGCGCCAGCGCATCCAGCCCTTTATCGGTGATCTGTATCTGTGTAAACGGATGCATGGTATTGGCATAAGATGTAGGATCATCAAGATCACCCCATGCCTGCAGATCTCCCTGGTCGTTTTGCCAGAACTTATCATTTACCAATGCGCCCGGTATGCCTTTCAGTTCGTTGATACCAAGATCCATCTTCAGCCATGTATAGCCCTGGTCGTTGATGCGGTAATTCATTAATTTCTTTTGTTCATCAGGCGAACCGGCTTCAGGTGTATCCGCATATAATCTTACATTATCACGATACCTGCCGCCAAGCAGTTGCCATGCAGGTACATTATAAGCTTTACCAACAATATCCCATAATGCCATTTCCACACCGCACACTCCGCCCGCCTGCCGGCTCGGTCCGCCAAATTGTTTTATAAATTTGAATATCATTTCAACGTTACAGGGATTCATTCCCAATATCCTGCTTTTGAGCATCAGTGCATAACGTTCATCGGCGCCATCTCTCACCTCACCTAAACCATAAATGCCTTGATTTGTATCAATGCGTATAATAGCAGTGCGGCCCAAAACAGTAGTAACGCAATAACGCATATCTGTTATCTTCAGATCAGAAGGCGCTGATGCACGGTTTATTTTCTGTGTACTCTGCGCTACCAGTTCTTCAACAGGTGAAAACATAAAAGCACTGCCTAATGCAATGCCACCAAGTGCAGACTTCTTAAAAAAAGAGCGCCGTGAATTGTCGCGTATTTCACCGGTTTCCTGGGTGATTGGTTCAAGTGTATCATGGCCTTTCAAACCAAGTTTCTTTGCATATTTTTCTGACGGAGTCATGTTGGTATTAGTTATTATGGTTAAGTAAAAATTGTTGGGCTTATTGTTGATTGCGGGATTGCGAAATTTTGAGATTTGATATACATCGAAAAATCAGAAATCCCAAAATCAGAAATCGTGTATCACCAGTTCCTCTCCTTCATATAACTATCCAGTTCTTCTCTTGTCATTGGAAGATTTTTCTGTGTATCCAGCCATTGCAAAAAGTCTTTCTTTATTTCATCTGTCCATTGCTGGTCTATTTGACCCGGTGTATACTTTCCTTCACGTAAACGCTGGTGGCCAAACGCATCTCTCAGCTCTACAAATTCTGAATTCAATACAAGGTCTTCAAGATATTCTGCAGGAATAAATACAACGCCACCTTTCTTTGCCAAGACTACATCACCCGGTAATACAGTTGCACGCCCGATGCGTATCGGAACATTAATGCCTGCCAGCATCATCTGTTGTATGTATGAAGGATCATAACCTTTTACCCATCCGTTGAAACCCTGTATCTCATCCAATCCTTCTATGTCGCGCACAGAACCATAGAATATAACACCGTTATGTGAGTGTGCATAGATTGCATTGCCTAAATTATCACCGATCAATGTGCCGTCTGCCATTTTTCCATAGCTGTCGGCAACATATACATCACCATTTTTTAATACATCAATCGGCCATGAATTAGTGTTGCCAATTCGTCCCTCACTTTTGCCTTTTGCCCTGATGAGACTGTCATAATCCGGCCGCATCGGCATGTATTGCGCGGTTACCACGCGGCCTGTCATTACACTGTCGGGATTAATAATCATCCAATCGCCTTCAAACTGGTTTTGATATCCTTTATTGCGCAGGTAGCCCCATGCTTCTTCCAATGATACATATTTTAAACGTTCCAATAAACGGTCTGAAGTCTTAGGCCTGCCATCAGTAAAACGTTCACCTTTCCATGCCGGGGTCATATTTATTATTTGATCCGGCGTTGGTGTAACCTGTATTTGTTGAGCCGGCAAACAGGAAGTAATACAAATAAGCGATAAAAAGCAAATCAGTTCTTTCATTATATAGCGTTTGTTGAATGGTATTTTTTACGCTATTAAAGTAAATAATTTTTGGAATAGGTTGAAAGATGTTTTTGTTTACTGATGAAGAATATTTTTTGTTTACAGTCAGTTGCTCTTTGTGCCATCATTGAACGCCTTGCTCCGGACCTGATGCAGAGTCAATCCTTTGCACTGTATATTTTTATGGCAACATTATTTAGTCAACATGAAATTTTATATCAACTATTATTTCGTAATGGCTCTTTTTACAATATTATAAATAGCGGCAAGAATAAAAACGATTCCCAGTATTGTTACGATAGAAGAGCCTGCAGGGAAATCATAATGGAAAGAAAAATTCAATCCAAAAAAGCCTGCGAGTAAACTTATAATACATGCAATTATAATTACCGTGATTTTACGCTTTGAAATTAATATAGCAGATACAGCAGGTATTATCAAATAAGAAAAAACAGGAATTACGCCATTGATCTTTACTGCGAAAACTATGGCTAAGCCAATCGAAATATAGAATAAGAAATTCCAGATATTGAAAATGCCTACAAGATGATTTTCGCCGCTTTCAAATGATTCGGTTAATGCGAAAAACTTTTTAAAAAATACGAGGTGCATTAAAATAATAGCGCCAAATACAATTCCCAAAGTTGTTATTTGATCCCAGCCAACCGATAAAATATTTCCAAACAATACTTCCTGGATATCAGAATCGCCATGCGGGGTTTTTGAAATAAGCAGCACGGTTAGCGCTGATGTAAATGCATACAGGATACCAATTATTGCCTCCTGCTTCAGGCGTTTATCCCGGATATTTATGAAAGACATTAATAAAGCGCCGGTCAAAGTAAAAATAAGCGGAATAGAAGTGAGCCCTGTTCCTATAAACGCACCAAAAGCAACACCTAACGATGATATCTGCCCAAGCGCGAGATCAACAAAAACGATTCCCCTGCCCACTACGTGCACGCCAAGATAAGACAATAAAATTCCTGTTATTACTGCTGCTGCAAAAGCCTGCACCATAAAGGGCAGCTGGAACATATCAAACATAGTTCTTGTTTTTTTTATAAAATGTTGTTTTCCTGTCCCTCTCTACTTGAGGAGAGGGGTTGGGGTGAGGTTATTTAAGCGCTCCTGTTAACTGGTTTATATCATAATCAAATACATCAAAATAATTTTTTACTGTTGGAAAAGCACCGGTAGAAGTAGCCATCGTTAATACTTTTACACCTGTTTGTTTTGCCACCACATCAGATGATGATGTTGAAAAATAAGGTGATGAAATTATCGCTTTAATATTGTTTGATTTTACTTCATTAATAACTTTTACCAGTTGTGACGGCGTTGGCGGAATGCCTGGTTTCGGTTCCATAAAATCAACAATTTCTAATCCAAACCGTTTCTCAAAATAAACCCATTCGTTATGATAAGCGATAATTTTAGTGCCTTTGAACGGCGCCATTTTTGCCTGCCACTCTATCATCTTTGCATCAATATTTTTATAAAAAGCCTGCAGATTGGTTTCATAAGTTGCTTTGTTGGCGGGGTCAACTCTTTCCAGTCCGTTAGCAATATTTCTTGCAATTACTTTTCCGTTTAAAGGATCGAGCCAGTAATGCGGGTTACCAAAAATATGAATGTCTCCTTCAGCCCTGTTTGCCGCAGTAGGAACCTGTAATAAACCTATGCCTTCAGAAGCATCAACATAACCTGCATCGCCTTTCTGGATCTTTGTATTCCTTGAACTTGATAATAATTGTGGTGACCATCCTGTTTCCAAATCTAGACCGATAGTTACATACATATCTGCATTGGATAAACTGATGATATAACTCGGTTTGGGGTCCACAAAATGCGGGTTTTGATAACCTGTTGCAATAGATGTTACAGATACTTTATCACCGCCAATCAATTCTGTAATACTTTTCAAATCTGTTAATGTAGTAACCACTTTAATTGTACCTGCATTTACATAAAAGAAAATAAATGCAAATACTGTTATCAATGAAATCTTCTTCATATACATTTTTTAAATTTTCAAATTAATATTGATGTGCTCCGTGTGCACCTATTACAAATATCCATCTTAACCATGCCTGGTAAAATCTTGATGATATATTATCTTCTGTTGTTTTCCCTTCTACTTCAATTTTGGAAAACTCTGTTGCATACCATCCGAAGGTAAGTGAGTATGCCTGTTCTTTTATTGAACTGTTATAAGGTTTTTCGCCATAATCATATCTCCCGGTAAGAAAGGTTCTTTTGGCTAACTGGTATTGAACAAATGAATAAAGGCCAATTGCATTTACCGCTTCATTTTCTGTTTGATTATTATGGCTGTAATAAAATTCGCTTTGCCAGGTGAGCGAGTGATATGTATTCAATTGAACAGGTTTATATTTATAGGTAAGATCAGCGCTAGCAATATTCGTAGTTCGTGCAGAATCATTCGGACCTGAAATACCTGTTAACCCTAATTCAAGTGTTGCATTATCGCTAAGCGTAAAAAAGTTTTTTAAATGCCCCAAATAAACAAGCTGATTTCCCTGGCTGCGTGCAAATGCAGGCGATTCAGAAAAACCCGAAGTGGTTTGAACAATAAACTCCTGGTAAAATGCTTTGGTGGGAAGCAGCCAGCTTAACGAAACGCCTTCATCATTCAAGCCATTTTCACCAAATAAATTTACGTACGCATTCGGCAAGTCTATAAAAGGAAGTGCATGCGGATGCGTAGGGTTTATCCTGCCAACAGCTTCTCTAAACTTTCCTGCTTTTAACTGCAGTTTAAAAGGCAAAGAAAGCGTGGTTACATACCCTTCTTCAACCTCCACCCCATATTTACCTGTTACGGGATCCCTTCCAAAAGATACAAAGAAATCTGCACGTGCATAAGGGTCTACTGTCGCCTGTAAAGAAACTTCTGTTTCGTTAAGGTACATATCAAAATTCTTTTCTCCCTTGCTTATATAAGAACCCTGGAAATCACCGATAACACCAATGTCAGGATTGAAGGAAAGGCTGGAACGTGTTTGTGTGCCGGTAGGTTGTTCGGCAGGCGCTGTCCCCATTTGTGCTTCTACTTGCTTAAGTAAAGCAGAATCAGCGGCAGCAGTACTATCTGTTTTTGATTGCGCTTTTGATTCAACAGTTAAAAGCAAAACCAACGGCAGGCAAATGAAGCAGATGTATATTGACTTAAATTTTAAATTCATGAAATTGAATTAGCATGATAAACAGTATGACTAACTAAATGCTATAGAAAATATTCTGATTGCACATTGTATTTAAACCAATTGTGCTGCAACAGGAGGAGCCCTGTCTGAAGTTTTAAATGAAGAGAAGTGAAGTATGGTAATTTCAATTTGCGGAAAAGGGGTGGATTGGTTATGTATTTTAGCGGGAACACTAATAATGCCTGATCCTGAAAATTCAGGCAGCATTAATTGTAAAGCATTACAATAACTGTGTGGTAAACTTACAACCGGGGTTGCTGTTTGCTGAGAACTTTCAAAACTATGTTTATGAAAAACGGAATGGATTACCTGGCCTGCTCCTGAACCAAGGAAAAATATCAGCAGGCAAAAAACGGATATCAATTTTGTTGTTCGGTTAGGCTTTAAGCCAAACAAGCGTATCATTTATGTTTTTCTGATAACTATTTTTTGCGCCTACTCTTTATACCCTTTTCGGCTAACGGGTGTATCTCAAAAAGTTGGTTAAATCAATTTTATATATATGTTTTCCCTTCTCGGGATTGCCTCTTCGCTTAGCTCAAAAAGATTTTATATTACGGTGAATAAGCAATCTATCCCTGCAACAGGTTTATGAAGTTAAGAGATATTGGTTTAATGGCTTCACATAAATGAACAAATTATAAGCTGCATTTAAGAACCGGCTCTTTCTACTCAAGGCAAAAGCCGGGTGCTTATTCAAATCTTCAGTGCTTTAAATGCCTTGTGGTAACCTTACCATAATTGTAATTTTTAATTGTTTTTAAATGTTTGTGTTTAAACTAAAATTTTTTATCGCTCATGGCCGCCGGGTTTCGCTCATGCAACGGAGCTGCCTGCGCTTCTTTGTTCCGATACGGCTGCCGCCATCGGAACAATCCTGCATGTGCGGGACCGAACCGCAGGAGGCGCCTAACGCATGAGCTGGTGAAACCTGTGCAACACCCTACTCTCAATGTATTTGCTATTTGCTTTTATGAGCTTTTGTGTTGTTGATTCTTCAACTGCTCAACCCCGATGCTCTTATTATGAAACTCTCGCCCCCTTTTCAACCGTCATTCCCACTTTGATCGGGAATCCCCTGGTTATGAAAACACAAACCTCATTATCATTATGCCCATATTTCAAAGATCTCCGGTTTTAAAACTTTACTGTATGTAAGCATTCCTTAAAACCGATATGCAAGATTAAAACAGGTTGAAAACATCATTTCCCGTTTGGGCACGTTTGGGAACGTTTGGGCACAAAAAGGCATGAAAGGGAAAAAATTAAGGTTCAAGAGCCAGGGAGCAGGCAACCATGCGTCAGACGGCTACATCAAACAATAATAACAATAATCGTCAACAGCTGTCAGACGCGTTAAACCGCACTATTTCTTTCCGGAAAACTTATGAAATGAGTATAAATTGAAGTTTAACGCAGTAGCAGCCTTAAGGACGATGCCGGGCAGGAAACAGAACCTGTTCATCCCAGATTTTGTTTTCATAAATGTTTAGCAGGCAGTTGACGGAGATAACAATAAAAGCAATAATTCACTAATAAGCAGAGGCAGCTGGAAGTACATCTGCATGTGAAAATGAATTCAGGCATTGAGATTTATACTGTTCTGCTTCAGTTGTTTTGTTTTGCGCAATCAAACTTTGATATAAGCCTGACAATGACCATCCGTTGCCCGGGTTCCATACCAGGTCTTCACGATAAACCTTTTCTGCCTCTTTTGGTTTGTTTAATTGCAAAAAATAAGCCCCCAGGTATTGTCTTGCAGGCAACATCCATTCTTTTGGTTCAGCATACAATAATTTATCTTCTGCGGAAATCGCTTTTTGAATGGTTGATAATGCCGCACTATAATTTTTTTGTTCGAAGGAAATAGTTGCGCCCAGAATATCTTCTGCTATAGTTGCACATTCATAAGGAGCGCTTGCATAAGGAGCAAATTTTGTTTGAAGAACAGCATCATTCATTTTTTCATGAAGCGATGAAAGACATACTTTTGCCTCCGGAATATTACCTGTTTTTGCATAAGCCATCCCTTTTGCAAAATTATTTATTATAGCGGCGTATGACCAATCGGCGTTTATCAACGTTGTGTCATGTAGTATCTCATTCCATTTACCCATTCTCACCATGGCAAACTCAGGAAACATGTATTGGTATTGCTGGTAGGTTGATTCATGATCCGGTTTAACACTATTACGGCATTGCATTGCTTTTGGTATTGCTTCTTTATACATAGCCCCGCTTAAAGCACAATAAGCATCCACCGCATAATAATGCGGTATATGTATGGACGGAAAAAGCCCTTTTGCAAGCGAATCATATACAATTACATCCCTGTTTGCTTTTTCATTGGCATCAACGCCAGACGCATAATAACCGATACGTTCATACTCATGACTGCTCATATGCACCATGTGCGCTACGCCCGGAAATAATTTCTTCAATGAATCTGCACAAAACAAAGCCACACCGGGGTTGCGTGAAGCTTCAGTTGTATGAATGTAATAATGCAAGGCTGCAGGATGATGCGGATCCTGTTTTAAAATGTCTTTACAGTATTCAACAAGTTCCGGCGTCCAGGGTTTTGGTGTGCCATCGTTATTCCAGAAATCCCACGCATGTACCAGCATCACTGCATCAACATATAATGCCTTTATATCAGGGTCTGCGGGATATTTTGTAACCAATGATTTCATGCGCGATGCATACACTTCGTTCAATTCATTTCTCCGGTTGCCCGCGGTATCCGTAACATCATACCGTTTATTCATCACATCTATCAAATCCTTTTCTTTTGCTGATGCCATTGCAATATCCCGGTTCATCGCTGCAATTACGGCCGGAATATTTTTATTGAATTTATACAGGTAACCACCATTGTAAGCCGGCCCCATTGCCAAAGCCTGTCCCCAATAGGCCATCGCACAGGTACTGTCAAATCTTGCTGCCTCTTTAAATGAGGCTACCGCTTCTCTTTGATGATAACTGTAATACATGCTCAGGCCCTGGTTAAAATATACCTGTGCACTATCATTTACCGTTGATATGGCATACACATGATTACCCCAACCCGGGAGCACATTGATAAATTTCCCATCTGCACCGGCATAAATATTATCACCTGCATCCGGGGCACAGCCAATAATATCTTTTGACTGGATATAATTTTTATGATGGAAGGTTTTGCGCGTAGCCCCGATAAAAACCGCTGCGGTTAAAACCAGCGCTGCGGCTTTTATTAGTTTATTTGTTGTCATAGCAGAATTTTAATAACCCGGTCAATAGATGCAGCATTTCAAAAAATCAAGGTATGCACTTGTTGGGTGTAAGTTAAAAACTATTAGTGTTGTAGCCCAAAACACTGCACACTGTACCGATTCTTCCGGTAGTTGTTTAGCCCGTGCACATTGGCTTATAAAGAGGCTTGCGGAGAAAAAAACGCAGGGTCGCAAGCTATGCTTATTAGCTAATTATGCAGACCCTGCTACGACAGAAATTGTTATTTCAAAATAATTTGAAGAACCGTTAAATAATATTTGTGTCTTAGCAGGGCCTGCAATACCGCTTTTGTGTTGATGCTGTGACCCTGCGTTTTCTCAGGCAGATTACTAACCAGGTTAAATGTAGAGAAGTAAAAAAACGCGGGGTCGCAAGCTATGCTCATTAGCTAATTATGCAGACCCCGCTACGACGGAAAGTTAGTCACAAAATTTGCGGTGAAAGAAAATACTTTTGTTTTCCAGCTGCAGTATTTCATGACATCGGCTGTTGTATCACCCACTTGTGCGGAAGTGTGGCAACGCACGTAACCAAGCACCAAACTTCCGTCCACGGAGGGAAGGTTTTTAGTTTGAAAGATAATGAGATCTGTATTTTATTTAACTTTCACGGATAATTCAACTAATAAATTAGTGATGAGTAAAAAAGAAATTAAAAAAGACAAGCAAAAAGATCAATCTGGATTCCAAAAAATTTCAATTATTGTACCTCGAAATCCTTTTGCTCCTCTTAATTTACAACTAAAGCATCCTTGCCTTTGTGCCTTAGATGTTGAAAAACTTATGGAATGGTGGCCAGGTAAACCACATTCGCCCAATCGAGATCCAACTAAAATTAAAACTATTCAACGTTCACTTGATTGGAAACGAGTTACTCATATAGCTGCATATTTATTGCAAGAAGAGATAATAAATGCGCCACAAAAATTAGATAAATATTTTTCATCAATCTATCAGCCTGTAAAAAATGATCCGGGCAGAGAATGGCCACCCAAAGTAAATAAGATTGTCTCATTTCAACCTAGCGAGTTTCCGACTTTTTCCAATATACTCGTTCATATTAATGGGGCCCGAATTGAAGAGGAGGCTGACCAATCCGCTAAACTAATTTTTGACGAAAACGATAAGGATCTTGTTTTTTCTGTTATTGATGGTCAGCACAGAATTAACGGAGCCTATTTAGCAATTTGTATTAGAAAGGAAAATGATCCCGAAGCAAAATGGGAAATACCTGCTGAAATTTTCCTTGACTTGGATCCTGCAAACGGACCAGCTAAGCATCAAGCCCAAATTTTTATTGATGTTAATTTCAATCAAAAAAAAGTCGATCGTTCCTTGGTAGCAGATTTGTATCCTACTGCCCGTGCTTATAGAGAAACATTTGGTAATAAAGAAAGGGCGCAAGATATAGGCAGAAGGCTAATGCTAGAAACCGGTCCTTTAGTTGGAATGATACAAATTCCAGGAATAAGGTATGGTGTAAAAGATGTTATAACATTATCTACACTAAACGGAGCTATAGAAAGCGTACTAGATGACATGGCAAAAGCGGATATTACAAACTTAGAAACGCAGACAGAATTTTTAGCACAGTGTCTTACGGCATGGTTAGAAGCTTCTGGGAGGTTTGAAAATAAAAAGGGAAGGAAAAATTTGGAGTTAGACTCTCAAAATGTCGTTTATCAGGGTAGAATACTAGTTTCATTAATAGCTTTAACACCTGCTATGATTTGGAAGCTAAAGAAAGATAAAACAAAAATAGTATCAGAAAAAGCACAGACAGATCTTACCAAATGGTTGAATGATATCGCTAAAAGAGCCAACATGCTTGAAGCAAATATTTTTATTGATAAGAAGAAATTCAAAGATCGAGGATATTTAGGAAGTGGTGGTATTGGTAGATTCAGAGATTCGCTCTGGGCTGTAATTGTAGGAAACAATAAAATAACCGATAAAACAAAACCCGAACAGATAGCAAAACTTGCAAAAGATAATCGTGATTTAGTATGGTCTGAATTAAATAAATCTTAGTTCATGGCCCGAGATCCATCGACTGTTCTACAGATAAAATTAATGTTTGCTGGATTAAATCCTGCAAATATGGTAAACGTATACCCGAGTCCAGGTGCATTAAGGGAATCGTTGAGTGATTTGATTGATATTAGTACTACTCCATCGACATTAGCAAGCCCTTCGGTTATTAGAAACTTTGCAACAGCCTCTGTAGAAATGTGGCATAAAGCAGTCCATAGCTTTTTAATTTCTGCTTCATTAACGAAAGCAAGCCCGACTTGGGCTTCGGTGTCCGGTTATTATTCTAGTCATTATACTATAAGAGGCTTTGCTCATTTGCTTGGACATTTTTTATTATATAGTAAAAATAAAAGTACCATAGAACTTGAAGTAAATAATACTCAACATATCTGTCATATAAAACCAAAGAGTGGTAGTGATGGAGAGCATAGATTTTACTGGAAAAAAGTACATCAACATCCAGACTTTAATAGTGATCCATTTTTTACCTTAAATATAGAATCGGATGATGTATCCGATGCCGGTCATCGTAATAAAGCTAACTATTATGACCATCTTTATGGATTTCCAGTATTTCAAAATTTAGAAAAAGATGTATTAAAACAAAGGGTAAAAATTATTTCTCAAATGCCTTTGTATGATGCACCTATTCCAAGTAAACTGAAATATGCTGATATAGATAGTGTTCAGCTAATTGCTTACTATAGATTAGTAAAATTTAGAAACTTCTTGGATGAAATTCTTGATACATCTAATAGATATTGGTCATACCATCGGAATCCACTCTGGTGTTCAAAATATATAAATTATTATACGGCACAATCGGATTTAGCCGCCTTAATTTCTGCATAGTATGAAATACATGGGGTCAAAAAAAAGTATGCTTAAAAATGGGTTAGGCGAACTTTTATTACAAGAAGCGCCTAAAGCTAACCGCATCTTTGATCCGTTCTGTGGGTCGTCTTCGGTTGTATGGTTTCTTGCAGAAAAAACCGACAGACAAATAATAGCAGGTGATTTACAGAAGTTTTCCATAGACCTAGCAAACGCTATACTTTTAAGAAACGAACGTCTAAATAATTCAGAAATTGCAACACTTGAAAATTGGATAAATCTTTCGAAATGTTTTCATGATACAGTTAAGATTGATGTACAATTTTCTAGTTCAAAAAAATTTGTGATTACAAATAGAAGACTATCTTCTGAAAGTAGTTATCCAATTACACATGCATATGCAGGTTACTATTTTAGTTTAAACCAAGCACTAAAAATTGATTCTTTATTATTTTTTCTCCCAGAACATGAACCAATAAGATCCTTGGCAATTTCCAGTTTGATCGAAGCTGCATCACAATGTGTTGCATCCCCTGGGCATACTGCTCAACCTTTTCAACCTGAAGGTAACGGCTTGAAAGCAATATTAGAAGCGTGG
>Ga0206973_1170_pt1 | contig 12852 bp, 10 predicted proteins | sample Alteio_BWOrgHeat_83_FD_152927 | JGI IMG/M metagenome (GOLD analysis project Ga0206973, IMG submission 152927) | Enriched cells from forest soil in Barre Woods Harvard Forest LTER site, Petersham, Massachusetts, United States -... | ecosystem: Environmental > Terrestrial > Soil > Temperate forest >...
TGAGTGCCACTCCTGAGAATTGATTCATCTATACCAACATCTCTTCTATTGATTTGAAGCCTTCATCGGGTGGCAGCTGTTGCCATAAAACCTGGTAGATAATATCAGCAATCGGTATGTTTACTTTCAACGCTTCATTAGTTATGTGAATACATTTGCTTGCATTATAACCTTCAGCTACCATTCCCAGTTCAAGCTGTGCGGATTTTACAGAATATCCTTTGCCAATCATGTTGCCGAGTGTACGGTTGCGGCTGTATAAAGAATAACAGGTCACCAGCAAGTCTCCTAAATAAACAGATGCTGCATAATTCAAATTATCACCTGAATCTTCATGCTTTGCTTCTTTTAAAAAACGCACCATCTCATTGGCTGCATTTGCAATGTATACGCTTAAAAAATTGTCACCATATTCAAGCCCGTGCGCAATGCCTGCACCCAATGCATAAATATTTTTAAGGATAGCAGCATATTGCACGCCGATGATATCGTGATTAATTTCTGTTTTAATAAATTCTGTATTAAAACATGAAGCAATGTTTTTTACGGTATCTGTATCAAGGCCGGAAAAAGTAAGATAAGATAATTTTTCTGCGGCTACTTCTTCTGCATGACAAGGGCCAAGCACCGTAAAATAATCTTTCAGATCAACATTAAAATTCTCTGCGAGATATTCATTAAGCAGTTGATTTTTTTCGGGGAGAATACCTTTTATTGCAGATATGATCTTCTTATCAGCAAAAGCATCTTTATTCAAAGCGCTTAAAGATTGATGTACATACGCAGAAGGAATAGCTATCAATAAAATATCGCACGATTCAATTACATAATTGATGTTATCACTTAGCAAAAGCTGCTTTGTATCAAAAAAAGTATTTCTTAAATAATGTGGATTATGCCTTCGCTGCGTAAGTTGATTTACGGTATCTGCTGTACGTAAATACCAATGAATATTTTGTCCGTTTGTAGTTAAAATCTTTGCGAGCGCTGTGGCCCAGCTTCCACTGCCGAGAACTCCGAATTGCATGCAATATTGTTAGGCCGTAAAGATAAGCTATTGCTCACCTGCCAACGTATTGTAGAATAAGATTGAATCCTGATTAATTACTAATCAATTATTTTTTTGCAAAGCTTTGCACCAGTTGATCCTTACTTGTAACCTTAACCTTATCACCATTCTTCAATGTTTTGCTTACTACATCATATGGCCCTGTAATTACCTGTGCATCTGCCTTAAGGCCGCTTACGATCTCAATACTGTTAATGTCCTGTATTGAAGTTTTTACCGGTATCAATTTCACTTTGCTGTCGGGTTGTACAGTAAATACAACTTCAATAAGATCACTGTCGCCTGAATTATCAGCTACTACAGATTTCTTATTTATTGTACTGTCTGCACTATGCACATCACTCCATGTTCTTGTTGCTACTGCATTTAACGGAACTGATAAAACATTGGCGTGAGTTTGCGTTTGAATATCTGCGCTCGCAGTCATGTTTGGGCGAAAAGGAAAAGGTTGGCCTTTTACTATAAGATCCTGGTAGCTTAAAAGCAATAAATGTATGTGTACAGTGTAATTGGTAACTGAAGTTGAAGAAGATGAGCTTCCTGTTAGTGAACTGGCTGATTCAGGATTTGCGATCTTATATACAACGCCTTTGAATTTGCGGTTGTTGAATGCATCTACTTCAACAATTGCTGTATCGCCCAGCTTAACTTTTGGAATATCATTCTCACCAACATCAACCTGCACTTCCATATTGCTGAGATCTGCTACGCGCATAAGTTCAGTACCAACATTAAAACTATTACCTGCAACACGTTCGCCTTTCTTCACACTTAGTAAACTAACTACTCCATCCATTGGTGCAATAAGCGTTGCTTTTTCCAGGTCTTTATTGGCGCTTGATAAACCTGCCATAGCATTCTGCACGCTTGCCTGGTTTGCTTTAATGCCGCTTTGTGCTGCGATATAATTTGCTTTTGCAGATTCATACGCCTGTTGCGCTGTTTCGAATTCTGCTTGAGAAATTACTTTCTGATCCAGCAACGTTTTCTGACGGTTATAAGCAGCCTGCGTTTGATCAAGTGTTGCCTTTAATGAACCCAATTGAGCCTGTGAGTTTACAACCTGGGCCTGTGATTGATCTACAACTGCTGCAGCCTGGTCTCTTTGGGAAGAATATATATCAGCATAAATTTTTGCAAGTATCTGGCCTTTATGCACTGTATCTCCTTCCTGCACTTCAAGGTCAACTATCTGCCCGGAGATATCAGGCGTGATCTTTACTTCCACTTCAGGAAAAACTTTTCCGGTTGCAGTAACAGTTTCTGTAATGTTGCGCGTTGCTGCCTTCTCGGTTGTAACCTGTATACCTTCATCTTTTCCTAAAACGCCTGCTTTGCTTAATACAACAAGCAATACAATTAATACTAACAGTATACCAATGATCCATTTTAATTTTTTGCTCATAATGTAGAAGTTTATTTATTCATCTTAAAATTGAACGCCCTGGCCTTTATAAAATTCAAGCACCTTCATTTTAAAGATGTAATCATATTTGGCTGATACCTGGTTTATTTTGGCTGTGAATAAATTCGTTTGTATAGTAATGTAGTCGATAGTTGAAAGAATGCCTATTCCGTATCTCTTTGTTGCAAGATCATAAGCATATTGCTGCGTTTGTACTGCTTTTGTTGACGAATTATATTTTGCCAGTGCAGAAACAGAATTGCTGTACGCCGTATAAATATTTTGTTGCAGTGTCAGGTTATCCGCACGAAGCTGCAACTTTAAATTTTCAAGATTCAGCTTTGATCTTTCATAATTTGTTCTTAACTGCCTGCCATTTAAGATGGGAACATTTAACTGCAAACCGAGCGACTGGTTAAAATTCAGGTTACCAACCTGTCTTAAATAATCCGGTTTGCCCAATACAGGAATACTTGCACTTCTCACAAAATAATCGCCATTATGTGTAAAAGTGGTATCAAAATAAGGCACGCCGCCAACTTGCTCAAGGCGGTTGTTTCCATAATTACTGCCTAATGCACCAAATGCACTAAGTGTTGGATACATGGCGCCTCTTGCACTTTTTACAGCATATTCCCCTGCAACAATATGCATACTGTCTGAAAGTTGCAAAGGCTGTGTACCAAGCGCAAGCTGGTACACATATGCAGGATCAAGTTCGGACAATGCCGGAACCGGAATTTTATCAACATCGGGGCTTGCAACTTTAAAAGGCGTTGCTTCATCCAGGTTCAACAGGGCAATTAACTGCAACCTGTTTTGATCGGCTGTTCCTATTGCGGTTATATAATTGCTGCTGTCTGTTGCCAGTTGTGCTTCCAGTTGTGCTGCATTCAATTCGGGCATGCTTCCTGCCTGTACTAATTTTTTTGTATTATCCAGTTGCGCCTGTGTCTGGTCAATCTGGACTTTTGCAATATTTGCCTGTTCCAAAGAAAGCAATGTTTGCAGGTAAGCGGCTGCAACATTTAAAGCAATATCATTTCTTGCCTTACCAACACCAAGTTTATAGGCTTCTTCATCTTTGGCAGAAGCGAGTATATTATTTTTTATACTGAAAAAATTAAACAAAGTTATTCCTGCCTGCAAAGTATAGCTCTGGAAAAAAGTTGTCTGGTTGGTGTACAGGTTTGTTGTGGGGTCAATGCTTCGCCCGAACTGAAAGCCCGCCTGTGTATTAAATCCAAGCGTTGGTATTGACTGCCCCCTTGAAAGCTTCGTTTGCAGTGCTGCCTGCCTTGCCTGCACATCTGCCTGCAACACGGTAATATTATTCGCCATGGCGTAATCCACACAACGGCGAAGATCCCAGGTATCCTGTGCATTTATTTTATTAAGAGAAAGGCAAAGAATTAAAAGTAAGAAGCCTTGTACTATTTTTTTTCTCATGTTGCGTTACAGTATTTTCTTAAAGCGAAGCAAAAATAGCAGAAAGGATATTTTAAGCCTTAGAAATTTTATATAAGCGGAAAACTTAACGGTTAGTAAGGATGCTTGACCTGACAGGTTTTACAACAACACTGATTTTTATAGAAATAAGAAGCTGAAGATTGTTGTATTGAGGCTTGCTTTGGAATATTTTGGGTATGAAATAGATTATTTGGAATAGTAAGGTAAATTTTATGCTGAGCCATTCCGGCACCTTGCAGCCTTCAGGGTGCCCTCAACTTGCCTTTAAAGTGCGCCTTCAGCCTGCACCCTGGCAGCGGGTAGCGTCTCTGTAAGGTCTCTGTAAGGTTAGGATAAAGATTTGTGATTTTTATGCGGCTGATTAAGGTGTAGGCTTTGTACTGTAAGATAAATTACAAACCGGGTTATGGCAAAAAGGTTTTGTTGCGAGGGCCTCGATGTGCGTCCTGTTCAGGAATACGTTCATCCTGCCTTTATAATTCATTTTTTTTGATCAATTAATAAAATTTGAAATAACAAAAATCAAAATGCATCCATAGCTCTATAATCGTATTTCGCCTGCAACAACATTCCCTTATGTTCATTAGAAACTTTTTAATTGCTTTTTTCTTTGGCGCAGGTGCAATGGGGGCACATCCTGCACAGTAAAAAGCAGGTTGTAAACCCTGTTGATAAGTTACCGCCGGCAACAGATACCGGCGCCAATACCCCAGGATGTTTGGTTAATGGCGAGGCTGCATAGTTTCATGGGCAGTTCCGGTTTGCTGTTTACAGCTTAAATAATTAATTCAACAACTTTTGTTTTACAGTCCATCCATAAATGTTCTTTCAAAAAACAAAACTTTTTTGTCGGTTTCCGCATATACAACGGTTATACTAAAAAGAATTGATGATAATAACTATGGTTGTTCCGGCAGAAATGCTTATTCCGGCAAAAATTTTCTTACTGTTATTTATATTATTCGGCGCAATATAAGAAAGCCTGTTTCTCTTAATTAAAATTATGTTGATAAGCTTTCAATGTTTATGTAACAATTTTTTGTCGTAGAAATATTTTTAAATTCTGAGTATAGGCATGTAATTTGAAATACTATTAACACTGAAGAATAATTTTTGTTCTTCATAGATTCCTCCTCTCAATACATATTCTTCCAATATCATCGGTACGTTTCCTTTTTCATTTCACACTTTGTATAAGCTCGTTTAATTACGGCTAAACGATGATATATGTTAATCTTATGTACCGATTTTCGGTTTAAACATATTTATCATTTAAAATTTTTATCCATGAAAAAACAAATTTTTAGCTGCTTTGTAATCGTTGTTTTATCAATAACAGCAATATCAGCATCAAAGCCCCGCCAGGTAAACATTAAAGCAGGCAATTATGTAGTATTAACAGATACTACAATTCCCAACCACATGGGGCACGACTCCGGTATGCATCATAGAAACAGAAGAGATACTTCTATGAATCATACAAGCGATACAACAAACAGGCGCATGCGGGATTCAACAATCCATTAACCAGCTTAATCACATTCACCAGGTTAAAACAGTTTAATAATATTTTATGAGTGCCAAAATTTTTTACATGAATCATAAAGAAGAAACTGAAAAAGATAAAGATGAAACTTCGGCGGAGGCAACTGCAGAACGTGGAAAAAAAGCAGTTGATGCAGCAAAGAAAACTGCGCCATCTGAAGAAGAAAAAGAGGAATCATCGCAAAAGAACGATGCTGAACAATGGAGAAATGAAGGTTAATATTTGTGTAATGAAATTCGGTTAGCAGTAATTGAATTAAAAAGGAGGCCTTGTTATAAACAGTGCGGTCTTTTAGTTTGTTTACGGTTAATTATGCGATCAATCTGATTCAGGATAAAAATATATTGTTTCTATACCCAAACCTTCTTCATATCTCGCCCGGCTTGATGGGCATCTGCTTTTAAAATTTTTTTGTTGCCTGCAAATATTTAAAGCTTAAATAATTAAAGAGCAGATTTCCGCCTTCCCGAATAACGCGTAGCGTCAAGCAACTTTCTTCTTACATCAACCAAATACAATCATTATATGCTCAAGCCACATGGCTTCATTGTCATACAGGCGCTAATTACTCTGAACCCAAGCTGGTTTTATTATTTAGAGCGATTAAAGTTACTTTTTAGCTTGACGCCTATGCGAATAACGGGACAGGATGCGGAAATGATGCTCAGCCTTGTTGATTAATTCTAAAAACTTAAAACTGCGAGTGGCAAATCAGATCACACTGCTACTCCTGCATCTTCCTTTGTTTTCAGGTTCTTTATAAAATCAAGCGCTTCAGAAACCACGTCGCACATTATAGTAATTAAGGTGCCCGGTGTTGCATTATTGTAGGCATATAATATGGCATCTTCTTCCTTGTAAATTATTGTTACAGGAATATCTTTTGTTTTTTCTTCATTAATTCCTTCTATCAGCAGCCCAACAATTTCTTCTGCTGTGCGGCCACGTAAATTTTTATCGCAACGGATGATGATCTCATCAAAATATTTGGTTGACAACCTCCCCAATTCACGAATATCTTCATCTCTCCTGTCGCCCGTTCCGCTTATGATCCCAATCTTTGGCGAGCCATCCATCTTGTTTACAAAATTGCCAAGCAATTCAAGCCCTGCAGGATTGTGTGCAAAATCAGCAAGGAATTTACACTTCTTAAATTCAAACATATTCAACCTTCCGGGCGTTAAAGCAGGGGAAGGAATAAATGTGCTTAAACCTGACCGTATATCTTCTATTGAAATATCCCTGAACAGGTAAGCAGCCAGCACAGAAGGCAATGTATTCATGATATTATGAATGGCTTTACCGTCAAAGGTTAGAGGTATATCGGTAACTTTCATCACGCGTATCTTCCATGTGCCTTTCAATATTGTTACATAACCATTTTCATATACCACCGCATAACCGCCTTTTTTCGAATGTTGTTTTATACGCGGATTATTTTCATCCATGCTAAACAAGGCCACATTGCAATCAAGATCGCTTTTCATACCATATACAAGATCATCATCGGCATTCAAAATAGCAAAGCCATCTTTGCGCACTGTTTCAGGAACAACACTTTTTACACGCGCCATTTGTTCAAGCGTGTTAATGCCTCCCAATCCCATGTGGTCTGCAGTAACGTTGGTAACAATAGCAACATCACATTTATCAAAAGCCAATCCTGATTTCAGCAAACCACCACGTGCACATTCCAGTACGGCAAAATCAACGGTGGGATCGCTTAAAACAAACCTGGCGCTTACAGGCCCGGTGCAATCGCCTTTCATCATCAGTTGGTTCTGTATATACACACCATCACTTGTAGTGTAACCAACTTTTTTTCCGGCAGCTTTGCAGATATGTGCTGTTAACCTTGTGGTAGTTGTTTTACCGTTTGTGCCTGTTATGGCAATGATAGGAATACGGCCTGTGCTGCCTTTTGGAAACAGCATATCAATAACAGGTTCTGCGGCATTTCTTGCAAGTCCTTCAGAAGGCTCAACATGCATGCGAAAACCAGGGGCTGCATTCACTTCCAGGATAGCACCGCCATTTTCTGTGACAGGCTTTTTAAGATCAGACGCCATAATATCAATGCCGCATATATCCAGGCCGACAATGCGTGCAATGCGTTCCGCCATGAAAATATTTACAGGATGCACCTCGTCTGTTACATCAGTTGATGTACCGCCTGTTGAAAGGTTTGCAGTAGGCTTTAATAAAACCAACTCATCTTTTGCAGGAATAGTTTCCAAAGTATATCCTTTTTCATCCAGCATCTTTTGTGTGAACTGGTCAATGGTTATCTGCGTTAAAACTTTTTCATGACCGTAACCGCGGCGGGAGTCTTTATTGGTTTCATCGATCAGCCATTGAATGTTATGTTCTCCATCGCCAACAACGCTTGCAGGTGTTCTTAATGCAGCACAGATGAATTTATAGTTGATGACAAGCACCCGAAAATCATAACCGGTAATAAATTTTTCAACAATTGTACTGCGGCCATATTTCTGCGCAGCTTCCAATGCTTTGGTTGCCTGTTCCCATGTTGTGATGTTTGTTGTATTGCCTTTACCGTGATTCCCGTCGATCGGTTTTACTACCAACGGGTAACCATACCTGTCAACAGCATCTTTCAATCCTTCTTCACTGCGTACAACGGTTCCCTTTGGCACGGGGATCTGCGCAGCATCCAGTAAGTTTTTTGTTTCTTCTTTATCTCCTGCAATATCAACGGCAATGGTTGATGTAGTGCTTGCAATAGTAGCACGTATTCTTTTCTGATGTATACCATAACCCAATTGTACCAGGCTTTGTTTATTCAGGCGAATAAAAGGGATGCCCCGCTTCACCGCTTCATCAACAATAGATCCTGTTGACGGGCCAAGCCTTGTATCTTCTCTTAATTCGCGCAATCGCTGGATATCTTCATTAAGGTCATACTCTTTTGCATCAATCAATGCATGTGCAACACGCACAGCTGCTTTTGCCGCATATACGCCTGCATCTTCTTCCATATAATCAAACACAACAAAATATTCTCCTGCCTTGCCTGTAGTTCTTGTGCGCCCAAAGCCGCAATCCATACCGGCCAGGGTTTGCAGTTCCAGGGCAATGTGTTCTATTACGTGGCCCATCCATGTCCCTTCTTTTACTCTTGTAAAAAAACCACCCGGGCCATCTTCGCTGCAACGGTGTTCATATAACGACGGCAATAACGCCTGCATTCTTTCCAGAAAGCCATCAATAGTATCAGTTGGCCTTTGCTCCAGTTCTTCCAGGTCAAGTTTCATCTGGATCAGTTTCGGCCTGCGCACGCTCCAGTAATTTGGGCCTCTTAAAACTTTTATTTCTTCAATTTTCATAAGTTTATTTTAGATGATTCTATGTAAAAGTTAAATGTATTGCATTGCAGAAGGCTCTAAATTAAGAAAGCGCATACAAAAATCAACATAATATAAAGCAGGGCGCTATTTGCGTTTATGTATCTTTGATGTATGCATCACCCATGCGTTCAATATGAATTTTAATTCTATTTTTCTTCGCTCATTCCGCATTTTACTGTTTCCTTTTTCATTGTTGTATGGATTAATTATTATAGTCCGCAACTTTTTATACAACAGGAATATTTTTAAATCTGCAGAATTTAATCTTCCCATTATATGCATTGGTAATCTTGTTATGGGCGGAACAGGAAAGAGCCCAATGGTTGAATATCTTCTAACATTATTGCATAATCAATTTCACATTGCTACACTAAGCCGCGGATATAAACGCAAGACAAAAGGTTATGCTTTAGCGAATGAGAAAACTACCGCATTGGATATTGGTGATGAGCCGATGCAGTTTTTTACAAAGTTTCCGCAGGTGCCTGTTGCCGTTGGCGAAGAACGCATTGTTGCCATTCCGCAATTATTGCATGATAAACCTGATACTGAAGTCATCATTCTGGATGATGCTTTTCAACACCGTGCTATTAAAGCAGGTTTAAACATTTTGCTTACTGTTTATAATGATTTATTTACTGATGATTTCTTTTTCCCCACAGGCGATCTGCGCGATCAGCAATCTTCTGCAAAAAGAGCGCAGGTAATTGTTGTAACCAAATGCCCTGCTGATCTTTCACAACAGGAAAAAGATAAGACTATAAAACAGGTAAAGCAGTATGATGAACAGCAAATATTTTTTACATCAATAGAATATCAAACGCCTTATCACATCTTTACAAAAACATGTAAACCTGTTTCTTTAAACGATGAAGTGCTTTTGGTATATGGCATTGCGAATGCGCAAACTTTAAAAGATCATATATCTGATAGTTCGGCAGCTTATGAAGAAATGAGTTATAACGATCATCACATATTTTCTATTGATGATCTGACAGATATTCATAAAAAGTTTGACAAAATTCAATCACCTAATAAACTCATTCTTACTACAGAAAAAGATGCGGTGCGGTTCTTAAAATTCAAAGAAGAACTTGCCAATCTCCCTCTGTATGTATTGCCCGTTAAGCCCGCTTTTTTATTTAATGAAGCAGGTAGCTTTAACCAATTGGTTATAGATTTCATAGCTGGATTTAAGAAATAAATTATTGAATGAAATTCACCTGGTATTTATGAAACACAAAAAATCAAAATCAAAGCATGAATCTTCTCAATCCCTTATTTTAAAAGGCAATCTTGATATTGCGCGCAATGGTTTGGGATATGTTGTAATTGCAGATGGAACAGGAGATGTACTTGTTCGTCCCGGCAATTTTAATAATGCTTTACACGGAGATGTTGTGCGTGTAAAAGTGTTCAAAGAAAATATTACCACAGGTAAAAAAGAAGGCAAGATTACAGAAGTAGTTTCAAGGCAACGAACAGAGTTTATCGGCACTATTCAGCTTTCAACCAATTATGCTTTTTTTATTCCTGATACTGATAAGCCGATGCCCGACATTTATATTCCTCTGGAAAAAACAAACAAGGCAAAAAATAAAGAGCGTGTTGCGGTGCGTTTGGTGCGATGGAATAAAGATGATAAAAAACCTATCGGTGAAGTAATAAGCATTTTGGAAAATGAAACTGGCAACGATTCCGCGATGAAAGAAATTATTGCAGAGAGCGGATTTTCATTGTCGTTTTCTGAAGAAGCCATTAAAGAAAGTGAGAAGCTGAATGATTATTTGAATGAAAGGGAAATAAAGAAGCGTAAAGATTTCAGGAACATACTTACGTTCACCATTGATCCTGTTGATGCAAAAGATTTTGATGATGCATTGTCGATAAAAAAAATAAAGAAAGATGTGTATGAAATTGGTGTACACATTGCGGATGTTAGTCATTTTGTAGAACCTGAAACTGTATTGGATGATGAAGCCTATAAACGCGCAACATCTGTGTATCTTCCTGATCGTGTAAACCCCATGTTACCGGAAAATATTTCAAACGTGTTGTGTTCTTTAAGGCCGCACGAAGACAAGTTTACTTTTTCTGCAGTGTTTGAATTGAATGCAAAATGCGAAGTAAAAAAAGTGTGGATCGGTAAAACGATTATTCATTCAGATCATCGTTTTACGTATGAAGATGTGCAGCAGATAATTGAAACCAATGAAGGAAAATATTTGGAAGAAATTTTATTGCTGAATACTATGGCGCAGAAAATGCGCAAAGAAAGATTTGCCAACGGCGCTATTAATTTTTCATCGCAGGAAGTGCGTTTTAAATTAGATGAAGAAGGCAAGCCTGTTGGCGTTGTTATAAAAGAAAGCAAGGAGGCGCATCAACTGATTGAAGAGTTTATGTTGCTTGCTAATAAAAAAGTTGCTGAATATGTAAGCAGCATTGAGGTTGATAATAAAAATGTTCCTTTTCCATACCGCATACACGATGAACCTGATAAAGAAAAGCTGGTCCCGTTTGTTGAGTTCTCGAGAAAGTTCGGGCATAAATTCAATATGAGTTCACCGGAAAAAATTGCGGCAAGCTTTAATGAATTATTAAAAGACGTGCAAGGCAAACCTGAACAACATGTGCTGGAACAATTGGGTATTCGCACCATGGCAAAAGCTGCGTATAAAACAGTGAATATTGGCCACTATGGTTTGGGGTTTGAAAATTATTGCCACTTCACTTCACCCATTCGCCGATATCCTGACGTATTAGTGCATCGCGTTGTTGAAAGTTGCCTCAGGAAAAAACCAATCATCGATAAAAAGATGGATGAAAAATGTAGTCATTGCAGCGAGCGGGAAAGAGCAGCAATGGAAGCAGAACGCGCTGCCAACAAATACATGCAGGTAGTGTTTATGCAGGATAAATTAGGCGAAGAATTTGAAGCAGTGATAAGCGGCGTTGCGCGTTTTGGATTCTGGGCAGAAACAGTTGCACATAAATGCGAAGGTTTAATAAGCATTAATGATCTGAACGATCATGATGAATTCCGTTTGATAGAAAGTGATTACAGCCTGGCAGGAAGAAGAACAGGCAAAACATTTCGCATGGGTGATAAAGTGAGAATAAAAGTAATCTCAGCTAACCTTGATAAACGCCAGTTAGATTATCAATGGGTGAAAGAAGGAAGTAAAAAGCCTGATGAAAGAAATAAAAGAAAAGAACATTCAAACAAAAAAACCAGGAAAGAAAAATTATAAACTTACAACGCTGCAAACTTTTTTACTGTCAGGATTATAAAATTCCTAATGAAAAAATTATTAGTCTTAATATTCTTTGCAATTGTTGCTAACGTTATTTCATCCTGTTCGAAAAATATATCCGGATTAAGCTCTGCTCAAATTAACGGCACGTGGAAATTAACACGCATCACAGGTGGAATTGCAGGCATAGACAGTATTCCAACAGATGATATAACGATTGCTTTTGACCTTGCCGGTAAATACTCAACCACTTTTAATTACGCAATTACAGCTTCCGGTACATATACTTTATCAAAGGCCGGCGAACCCAATTATTATTACAGCGACGATCTGGTAAACCTTACTTCAAACAATCAAACAACAACGTATGGCATTGTGATAAACAGTGACAGCTTTGTGATTTCACAAGGTTGTTGCGACCAGTTCGCGTATAGTTATATAAGACAGAAATAAATTCAATTTTTCATTTTGAACATTTAATTCGTATTTCGCTGCATGCATTCATTCAAAGAATTGTCAGCAACATTTGCAAGCCATTTTAATACCTCACATTTTCCAAAAGAGCCAACATCTTTATACGGCGCTGATGAATATTTTCTTGGCCTTGGCGGCAAACGCATACGCCCTGTAATGTGTTTAATGGGCAATGAATTGTTTGATGATATACATGCCGATGCCTGGCAGGTTGCAACGGCGATTGAGTTGTTTCACAATTTTACGTTGATACATGATGATAT
>Ga0206973_1171_pt1 | contig 12753 bp, 16 predicted proteins | sample Alteio_BWOrgHeat_83_FD_152927 | JGI IMG/M metagenome (GOLD analysis project Ga0206973, IMG submission 152927) | Enriched cells from forest soil in Barre Woods Harvard Forest LTER site, Petersham, Massachusetts, United States -... | ecosystem: Environmental > Terrestrial > Soil > Temperate forest >...
CTGGTATTTTTTGCTGCAACTGTAAATGCACAAAACAGTAACTGGGTAAGTTACCATCAGCATGGCTATAGTCTTGAATTGCCCGATTTTTTTCTTCCCGTTGCTTCGCAGGATTCTTCAAAAGATGTTTTTACCAACACCAATAATAAAGATATCAGCCTGCATATTGAAAGTATACCAATGGATAAAATTGCTTTCAACAGCAAATACATTGCAGAAACCGGCAACAGTGGTATAACGTATAAACAGGTTAAAGATTCGGTGTATACAGTGAGTTATTCAGATAGCAAAACAGTCAACTATCACAAAAGTTTTTTGAGCAATGGTATGGTGCATACATTGATCGTTACTTATCCAAACAATAATAAGTCAGGGTTCGAATTAACATTGCAGCGCATCGGGAGATCATTCAAATAATTTCCTGTTATCCGAAATAGCAACGGTGCTGAAAAATTAATATTCGTAAAGAACCGATATTTAATAACACTTTAGGCACCAAACAGCCCGGCTGTGTTATGCCCGGCTTGTTTTACACACAGGCGATCATTTAATATATCATTCATCAAAAATTTACACTCCGATAACTATAGGAGATTTTAGAAATCATACCTTCCCTAAAATTTATTTTATGGATAACACTACAAATGCTCTTAATTGGTTTGAGATAGCGGTTAATGATATGGACCGCGCAAAACATTTTTACCAGGTTGCTTTCGGCGTTCACATGGATGACATGAATATGGGCGGAATGGAAATGTCAAATTTCCCTGCAGATATGGGCAATGGTAAAGTATCTGGCTGCCTTATAAAAAGTGCTGACCGTAAACCATCAACCGATGGTGTTACTATTTACCTGAACGCTAATCCTGATATGAGTGAAGTGCTGGAACGCATCCAGGGTGAAGGCGGACAAATTTTATTGGGTAAAACACAGATCACGCCCGAGATTGGTTACATGGCTTTCTTTATTGATTCAGAAGGCAACAAGATCGGCTTGCACTCGCAAGGTTAGAAAACGGTAATAAAAATTTTATTCAACTCTGTGATGATTTTTTCATCATAGAGTTTTTTATTGTATGCTTATTCGGTCATGATTAAAATCATACATAAACCATCGATCGATTTACTATTTTTGCCCTGCTGATTTATTTTATTTGAAAGTCTCAACTACAATATTTTTTTTGCTGCTCGTTTTTGTGCAGTCGTTTGTTTCTCTTGTTTACGATTTTGATTTTTTGTTGAACAAAGATTACATCGCTGCAAATTTTTGCGTGAATAAAAGCAAACCGCTAATGCATTGTAACGGCAAATGTTTTCTCGCAAAAGAAAAACAGGATGCAGCAAAACAAAGCCAGCAACCCAATAACGATAAAAAAGATAAGTTCGAAATACAGCCTTTCTTTTTACCGGAGACTACTTCAGTAAACTATTACAGCGTATCAGTAAACCTGCTGTTCCTCAATGAAAAAAATGCTTTGTTTACAGGATATACCAATACAGTATTTCACCCGCCTTCAGATTTTTGCTGCATATAAATGCTCACTTCCCCCAAGTGAATTTTCCATTTAATGCTATGCATTGATATAGGGTTCATATCAGTATAAATTATTGCAATGCACAAAAAGCATTTCATCATCATGGTTGTTTTGATTGCATGTATATATGCATGTAACCGCAATCTTAATATGCATACAGAAAACTTCAAAGGATTTCAGCAGCCTGCAGGTTTCCCAGCTGCTGTGTATGATTTTGCAGATAATCCTGTAACAAAAAATGGATTTGAATTAGGCAGAAAATTGTTTTATGACCCGGGACTTTCTTCAAACAACACAGTTAGCTGCAGCAGTTGCCATGTGCAGCAAGCTGCATTTACACAACCTGCTTTGGAAGTAAGTTGTGGCATTTATAACAGAGAAGGTACGCGCAATGTGCCACCGATCATGAACCTTGCATGGAAGCATAACTATATGTGGGATGGCGGTGTGTCTGACCTGGATATGCAGCCTGTTGCGCCCATTACAAATCATGCGGAAATGGGTGATTCAATGCAAAGCGTTTTAAACAGGTTACGTGCAAGCGATATTTACCGGGCTTTATTTAAAAAAGCATTCGGCAATGAAGGTATAACAACGGCAACTTTTCTGAAAGCTTTATCGCAGTTCATGGTAATGTGTGTAAGCAGTAATTCAAAATACGACAGTGTAATGCGCAGGCAAACAGTATTTACAAATGATGAACAAAAAGGATATTTGTCGTTTAAAGAAAAATGCAGCAGTTGTCATACAGAACCATTGTTCACGGATGATTCATTTCGTAACACAGGGTTAAGTACAATTAATAAAAATGATTGGGGTAGATATTTAATAACATTGCATGATACGGATAAGTATAAATTCAAAGTACCGGGCCTGAGGAATGTTGGTTTTACTTCGCCTTATATGCATGATGGAAGTTTGCAGAGCTTGAATGATGTGTTGGATTATTATGCATCTGGTATAAAAGATACAACCGGCATCGACCCTTTGCTAAAGGAAAATGGCAGAGCAGGCATTGCAATGAACAGTGAGGAGAAGAAAAATATAATTGCCTTTCTTAAAACACTTGACGACGATAGTTTTTTACTTGACAAAAATTTATCACAATAAAAATTTATTCATGAAATTATTGATAGTTCTAACATGTATGATCAGTATTCTTATTGGTGTTGGCTGTAATTCAGCAAATAATAAACAAAGTCAATTTGATTCATTACCGGCAGATACAACGCCAAAAAAAGATTACTCCGATATAATATTCGCTTCAAAAAAAGATACAAGCTGTGGCATGCCGTTAAGTGCAGGCATTGGTGATACGTTACACTGGAATAATAAAATCTACGGATTTTGTTCAACGCAATGCAAGGATGCATTTATAGAGAAGCTGAAGGCTGAGAAAAAATTATAAATACACAGGAAGTAAAGTGGAATTGCTGGCAACCATTTATTTGTTATTAATGTTTCAATTGTTGGAAAAACTGCAGTGATACAAAAAAGAACATACAGGTATATAACAGCTATTGTTTTAATGATCGCATTTTGTTTGCAAACATTCTGCAGCCTGTTCTTTATTGCAGATTATTGTATCAATACCAAAGCATTTGCAGCAAATTGTGTTAATAAAGACAAACCGCAAATGCATTGCGATGGTAAATGCCAGTTGCAGAAAAAAATCAACTCAGAAAATAATAGTGATAAACAAAATCCTGAAAGGAAGAATGATAACCTGAACGAAGTGATTTCATCAAAAACTTTTTTTGCTTCAATAGAAATACCAATCAATCCTGTTTGCTGCAAACAATACCTTATTATTAACCCAGGCGCCCCGGTTGACAAATCCTTTCAATTTTTTCACCCGCCCAAGACAGCATAAAGTTTTACAATCAATGCTTAGTCTTAAATGATCCAATCTTAAATAAAACCGGGACATGAAAAAATTATTCCTATCAATCATAATTCTATTTACAATAATTACAACACAGGCCTGCCCTATTTGCGGCTGCGGTGTTGGCGGATTTTACATAGGCTTATTACCAACTTACAAAAGTGAATTTTTTGGTATCCGATATGGATATTCGCATTATGAAACACAGCTTAACGATGATCCGACACAATTCTCCCATGATCATTATCACCAGGTTGAATTATACGGCGGAGTTACCTTGGGCAATCATTGGCAACTGATGGGTTTTGCACCCTATCATATCAATCACCAGGTTACAGATGATGGCGATGTTAATAAAAATGGAATGGGAGATATTTCTTTGCTGGCGAATTATAAAATGTGGGAGTCATCAAAGCTTACCAAAAACAACACTTCTTTCAAACAGGAATTCTGGCTGGGCGCAGGTATTAAATTACCAACAGGAAAATATGCGGTTGATTTTGGTGATTCAACCAATGAAGAACTTAGTGATTTGTTAGGTGATGTGAACAGCCAGATGGGTACAGGCAGTACAGATTTTATTTTTAATATGATGTACAACGTGCACATAGGAATGTTTGGTGTAAATACAACGGCAAACTATAAAGCAAACACCGCGAATAATAATCAATTCAGGTATGGCGACAGGCTGGCGATAAACAGTTTCGCTTATTACCAGGCAAAGGCGGGAAAAAGAATATATATGGCGCCGAATGTTGGGTTGTTATATCAATACACAACACCTAACCAGCTTGGAGATGATAAAGTGAGTGAAACAGGTGGTTATGTTGCATCGGCATCCGCAGGCATCGATATCAACATAAGCAATATAACTGTGGGTACCAATGTACAGTTGCCGTTCTCGCAGAATTACGCGCATGGACAAACAGTTGAAAAAGTAAGTGGCCTCGTGCATGTAACCTATACGTTTTAGAAATATCAAAATCGTATATTGTTGCAGTAATGATAATAAAGCAATTGCTATTTATAATAATGCTGTTGCCTGTAGTGGGGCAGCAGCATTCATTTTTTAATTCCGAAAAACCAAATGCAACAGTTGTTTTGCAGTTTAATAATGTTGCAGGCGATCAACCATTGCAATTAGATTCGGGTGTGTATACAAATGCTTCGGGAGAAAAATTCAGTGTAACGCTTTTGCAATATTTTATCAGCAACATTCGATTCACTGCTGATGATGGAAAACAATATATTGTTCCGCAGGATAGCAGTTATTTTTTTGTTCAGGAAGATGATAGTGCTTCGCATTTTTGTACCGTACATGTGCCAAATGGTAATTATAAATCAGTAAGCTTTATTGTTGGTGTTGATAGTTTGCGATGCACATCAAAAATTGATAAACGAAAAGGTGTACTCGACCTTTCTGCAACAGATATGTATTGGGGCTGGAACAGCGGGTATATTTTTTTGAAGATAGAAGGCATTTCACCATCAGCGCCGGAAGACCCGATAGGGCTGCATAAATTCCGTTATCATATTGGCGGGTTTGGTGGTTATAAATCATCAACCATCAATAACATAAAAACCATCAACCTTGATATCACAAACAATGTGCAGTTGAATGCAAACAGCAAAGCAACTATTCAAATAAATGCTGATATACTTAAATTATTTGGCGGCGTGCAACCTGTTAGCATTGCCGCAAACCCATCTGTTATGTTTGATGAATACAGTTCAGTTATAGCAAATAATTATGCATCTATGTTTTCCATTGGTGAGGTGAAATATTAAATTGTGTTTGATGATTGCAAAGAAAATTTTTAGCGTTATTATTATTTCAACTACACTGTTTGCTTTTACACGCATTACATCTGAGCAATCAAAATCAATATTTAAGCAACCTTCTAACTTTCCAAAACCGGTTTATCATTTCAAAACAAATCCTGTAACGCAGGCTGGCTTTGCGTTAGGCAGAGATTTGTTTTATGATGCAAGCCTTTCGCGCAACTACACAATCTCCTGCAGCTTCTGCCATATACAAAGCGCAGCGTTCACACATCATGGGCATGATATTAGTCACGGTATTGACAACTTTGTAACTGCACGCAATGCGCCGCCGATAATGAATCTTGCCTGGAGCACTTCGTTTATGTGGGATGGCCGCGTTGCTGATTTGGATGAACAACCATTTATACCAATCACAGATCATGTTGAAATGGATTGTTCGCCTGATACGATTGTTGCACGATTGCAACATGATGCTGATTACCCTTCTATGTTTCAAAAAGCTTTTGGTTCATCGAAAATCACTCCTGGGAATGTGTTGAAAGCATTATCGCAATTCATGCTGATGTGTGTAAGTGCCAATTCAAAATATGATAAAGTAATGCGCCATGAAGGCGAAGCTTTTACAGCAGATGAACAGGCCGGCTATGAAATTTTTAAGAAGGATTGCAATGGTTGCCATCGCGAGCCATTGTTCACTGATTATTCTTTCAGAAGCAACGGCTTTAATATTGTTTCAACAAAAGACAAAGGACGATTTGATGTAACGCACGATTCAAGCGACCTGTATAAATTCAAAGTGCCTTCGTTGCGCAATCTTGCGTATACCGCGCCTTACATGCATAACGGGCAGTTGTATCAATTTAAATCTGTTGTTCCGCAATACAGGTTTAATGTAAAAGACAATCCTAATCTTGATGCATTATTGCAACATGATAACAAGCGTGGTTTTGATATGACAGATAAAGAAGCTGCACAGTTAACTGCATTTCTTCAAACGCTAAACGACAGCAGCTTTGTAAATAACCCTGCTTTATCGGAACCGGAATTAAAACATCCTTCAACTATTTTTTAATTGAGGTGCTTTGTCGTAATGGAAAATGATTATTGAAGATGTTTATCATTTATCAACGACTTGCATCGTCGAACGATAGTGAGACATCTCTTAAAGGTTATGTTGATAATAATTGGTGTACCTATCTATTTTTAAATGGTTACCAGCTTGTTAAACAGCATTAATGACTTGATATTTATTTCGCTCGTGATTATATTTCAATTGTCTCAATGATTGCTTCGCAATTCTCCTCACGTCGAAATGACGCGGAACGGACTTTTTATTTTACAACTATTCGCAATTTCATGCATATCCATTTATCACGGTGATAAGTTTGTATATGCTGAAGATGAAATGCTGATGCCAACTGAAGAATATCTGTTTCATCTTCTGCCAGTAAACCGCTTAACAGAAGCATAGCATTTTTATCAAGTGAAGTGATTATACTGTTGAAATTATCCGTTATAATATTTTTATTGATGTTGGCAAGTACTACATCATATACTTTGTTTGCATCAGGTTTATCTGCAAGCAATAAATTTATTTTACTGCAATTATTTCGCTGAATATTTTCTGATGCATTGCTGATGCTCCATTCATCATTGTCAATCGCTGAAATGCCTGCAGCACCAAACATTTCAGCGTAGATAGCCAGCACACCGGTGCCGGTTCCAAAATCTAAAACTGATTTATTAATGAAATTAATTGAATGCATTTGTTCCAGCATCATGTGCGTGGTTGCATGATGGCCGGTGCCAAAGCTCATCTTTGGCGTAATAATAATTTCATGCTGAACAGTAGTGATGGGTTGATGAAAATCTGCACGTATAGCAACAACATCATCGATAATTACAGGCGTAAAATTTTCTTCCCATAATTTATTCCAGTTCTGTTCTTCAATTATTTGTTTTGAGAAAGAGATATTGTGTTGTGTAACTATTTCATTAAAATCATCTTCATCAAAACCTGCACTATCAATAAATGCAGAAAGTTTGTTCTCGCCTTCTTCAAAACCATCAAAACCGATATTGCTCAACTCAGCAATAAGAATATCTTTTTGTTCTTCAGTAGTAATATCAAAAGAAAACTGTAAATAAGTTTTATTCATTTATAAATCTATTCATAACGCGATCTATTCACCATTCACAACTCACCACTTTATTTCAACGTAAAACTTGCTGTCTTCACATCTCTTGAATCGCCACCGGTCATCACATCAAAATCGCCGGGTTCTGCAACCAGTTTTAAATCACTGTTATAAAACATCAAATCACTATGATTGATATTGAACACAACCTGTTTGCTTTCGCCTTTCTTTAAAAATATTTTCTGAAAACCTTTCAATTGTTTTACTGCCGGTGTAATGCTTGCATATTTTTCATGCAGGTATAATTGCACAACTTCCTCTCCGTCGTAATTGCCTGTGTTGGTAACCGTAACAGTTGCTGTTAAACCTTCAGTGCCACTGATAGTTGTTTTGCTCAGCACAGGATCGCTGTATGAAAAACTGGTATAACTCAATCCATAACCAAAAGGATATAAAGGCTCATTGGTTACATCCAGGTAATCTGATTTGAATTTATGCCCGTCACCATCATGTAAAGGCCTGCCCGTGTTTTTATGATTGTAATAAATCGGTATCTGTCCAACATTCTGCGGAAAGCTCGTTGATAATTTCCCTGAAGGATTATAATTACCAAACAACACATCTGCAATGGCATTGCCGGCTTCTGTTCCGGGGAACCAGACATCCAACATCGCTGTTGCGTTTTTATTTTCCCAGGGCAAAGTCATCGGCCTTCCATTGAATAAAACAACTACAACAGGTTTGCCTGTTGCTATCAATGCCTGTAATAAATTCTCCTGGCTTTGCTGCAAACTGATATTGCTCATACTGCTTGCTTCACCTGTCATGTCTGCGGCTTCACCCAAACATGCCACAACAACATCTGCTTTGTTTGCAGCAGCAACCGCTTCATCAATCATTTGCTGCGGTGTGCGGCTGTCAACATCAATTTCTTTTCCAAGCGTGTTTGTATTTGCAATCGTCATTGAGTCATCACTGATGTTTGCACCTCTTGCATACAGCACATTGACATCATTACCTGCAATATTTTTTATGCCTTGTGCAACGGTTATGTCTTCGCTGTATTCACCGCGGATATTCCATGTGCCCAGCATATTTCTCTGATTATCTGCAAGCGGGCCGACCAATGCAATTGTTCCTGATTTTTTTAACGGAAGAACGTTATTGCTGTTCTTTAACAACACAAATGAATGTTCAGCCGCCATGCGTGAAGCCATGCGGTTGCTGTCTGTTAAGATCGCTGCTGATGCACGCTGTGCATCGCAATGGCGGTAAGCATCGTCAAACAAACCCATTTTATATTTTGCTTCCAGTATTCTTCTGCAGGCATCATCAACCTGCTTTTGCGTAACCTTGCCTTCCTGTAAAGATTTTTTTAATGTATTAAGAAAACCTTCAGCCACCATATCCATATCCAACCCTGCTTTTAATGCATTTGCTGAAACAGTTTGCAGATCGCCGGTTCCATGATTGATCATTTCGCTCAGAGATGTATAATCACTCACCACAAAACCTTTAAAACCCCATTGGGTACGCAACACATCCGTCAACAAAAATTTATTGCCTGTTGCGGGAATACCATCCACTTCATTAAAAGAACTCATCACACTTCCCACACCTGCATCAACAGCAGCTTTATACGGTGGCAAATAATATTGATACATTTTTATACGGCTCATGTCAACTGTATTGTAATCGCGGCCTGCTTCTGCGGCGCCATACAATGCATAATGTTTTACGCAAGCCATCACGGTATTGTTTGCAGTAAGATCATTGCCCTGGTAACCACGCACCATTGCCGTTGCGATCTGTGAACCGAGATATGGGTCTTCGCCGGCACCTTCTGCAATACGCCCCCAGCGCGGATCGCGGGCAATATCAACCATTGGGGAATATACCCAGTTCAATCCATCTGCTGCGGCTTCTGTTGCTGCAATGTGCGCTGTGTTCTGGATCATCGGCATATCCCATGAACATGATAAACCAAGCGGAATAGGGAAAATTGTTCTGTGGCCATGAATAACATCCAATCCAAAAAACAAAGGAATATGCAACCGTGAATTTTTTACAGCAATGTCTTGTGCCTGTCGAATTTTATCCGGCCCGTTTATACCAAACAAACCACCAACCTGGCCATTGCGGATCTTGTTGTCAACATCACTGCTGACTACAGAACCGGTAACAGCGCCGCCGGGTGTTACAAGATTCAACTGGCCTATCTTTTCATCCAATGTCATTTTACTCATCAGGTCGCTGATGAACTTATTCATCTTTACATCCTGCTGATAAGTTGTTTGAGCAAATGATAGTATTGAAATAAATAGCAATGCAGAAATAAACAGGCAGATCTTTTTCATGTGTGCAATCTTTTAAACAGTCAAATATAAACGAGAGAAGTCGAATGCGTACAGGGAACCGAAAATTCTATGCCGGTAATAAAAAAGCCTGTTGCATAATTACAACAGGCTTATAAATTGATCCAAGATAATGTGAGTTCGGGATAAGGAAATTAAATTGGAATATTATAAATTAAAGATGACTGTAAAAATATAAAGTGCTTCGAACGTCCTTTCGACGAAGGAGAAATCTCCAGTCATTAATGTTGTTTAATAAGCCAGGTGCGCCATTAAAACAGATAAATACTCATTTTGGTTCACAGCTTCAATTTCCGGAGATTTTTCAGTCGCATAAATGATTTGGGTAAAAGAAATGATTTTGTAATGCTCCTTCGAAATGACGATTTCTAATTAATCTTAAACCGAACTCACGTTAAGATATGTTAATTATACGTAATGCTGCGTTCAACTATTTTTTTAGGCTTACCATTTTCTGTGATTGTTTGCAATATCCAGTTGCCATTATTATCCGAGGTATTGTAGGTATAAACGGTAGTCTTTTTTGTTGAAGAGTCTTTTGTTACGGTTGTTTCATCCATCTGTTGCGGATCTTTTTTATCGTTCAACTTTACATCGGAAGAGTATGTGAGCTTACCAAGGCTGTCTTTACTTTCTCCGCCCACATAATAGACACTGTCGAAGTTATTAATGAAAGTCATCTTCAATGAACTATCTGTATGATGTCCTCTACCGGATAATACTTCACCATAATTATTTGAGGCAATGCTGTCATAATACGTGTCTTGTTTGCCTGTTGAATCGTACGAAACTGCAGCAGTGTACTTACCTGTATTATCAACTGTGATCTTCATAGAAGATGAAGGCTTTCCATTTTTTGTAGTAGTTTCTGTAGTAAGATAACCGTTGGCATCATGTTCATAAGTGGTAAGCATAGTAACACTGTCTTGGGCAGTATAAGTGCTGTAATAAACTGTGTAACCGCTGTCGTCATATTTCTCAACGTTTGTACTTTCAAGTTTTCCTTTTTGCCCGGTGGCACTGTCAATAAGATAAGTATTGGTTTCAACCTGTTGCACTTTACCTTTTAAATTTTCAGCTGTTATATCAGGCACTGCTGTTACTGCAGATGATGAAGGCTTTTGATTACAGGAAATAACCGTTACAGCTATAGCTGCATACATTAATAGTCTCATAAAGTTGTTTTAGTTTTTGATTAAGATCAGGCAATAAATCTAACAACAATTTATACAAATAAAAAATATGTTTAATGCACTTGAATTGAGTGATGATTATAAATTTTATGCTTTTACAAGAGGAAATTTTTTATTTGGAAATGATGGCAGAAAGTTTGTTTAATAAATAATAAACCTTGTTATGGCAGAAGAAAAAATAGAACCCAGCAAGACTGATAAAACTAATCAGGATGCTGCTATAAAATCTGATCCGGGTACTGTTGATACAACAGATCCACAGGAACATATGCGCGGGCCATTGTCTTCATTAATGCATAAGATAGAAAAAGCCGCAGAAGAAAACGATGCAAAAGATATACAAATCAAGAAAGAAGAAGGCAAGATCCCTGAGTAATGTTAACGTATAAGCAGGTTACCTTTTCGCTGTTTGAGTATTAATGTGTATTAATTACACGTTACTAAATACCCGAACATGAAACAGATTAAAAACTTGTTTGTTGAAAACAGCAAACCAGAATTCAACAACGAATCAACAGTAGATGTAAATTATTTGTATAGCCAACTTTATATAGGTAAGATCACTTTACAGGAATATTTGGCTGTAATAAAAAATAATTAGATCTGCATCGATTTGTAAGGTGATTGAACCGGCCACAGGCCGGTTTTTTGTTTGTATGAGGAGAATTTTTTTAGCATAAGACAGCCGTACCTGTAAGCTCATTTGTTCGGTCGTTGTTCGGTACTTGTTCGGTACTTGGTCGGTACTTGGTCGCTCCATAGGACCGAAGAAATACCAAATAAATAGCGATAATGTTTCGTAGAAATAAGCTACCAGGTAAATCAGTTCATTCATATTACAACGTTCTTTTCTTTAAGGAACGGTTTCCCTGTAAACCGCCGCTATGAATAAAAAGGATTTTTGAGGTGGGCTTAAAGTATTTTTTTTTCAGCAGGTCATACACGGCGAATAAAGCTTTAGCTGTATAAACAAAATCCAGCGGTAAGTAATGTTCTGCCCACATGTAATTCATGAAGTCAATTAATGCTGTTGTGTGCTTTGCATATCCTCCAAAATGATAGTTATGCAAAAGCTTAAACTTCCCCCGGTCCTTACTATTGAGTAAAGAATTTATTTCTTCCTGAAGGCTTAAATTGTTTTTCATCACGCTTATCCCAATGCATTCCTGTTGTGGAAAAGCATTTAGTATAATTCCGGAAAGCATAGTGCCTGTTCCCACAGCGCAAACAATATAATTATATGTTGAAAGATCAGTGACTAACTGCGTAATTTCTTTTGCTCCTTTAACACCGGTTGAACCGTAGCCTCCTTCAGGAATAAAATATAATTCATCATTTGACTGTATGATTTCCCTTTTGTTTTGATACGCTTCTCTCGATACAAATTCAAGCTGCATTCCCAGCGCCTGTGCATCAAGTAATGTTTGAGAGTAATGTTGCGGTTCCTCGCCGCGGATAAAGCCGATACTTTTTATATGCAGTTTATTGCAGGCATAAGCTGCAGCGAGAATATGATTTGAAAATGCGCCGCCGAATGTTGCAACAGATGCATACTTTTCTTCAACTGCCTGTTGCAGGTAATATTTTAATTTAAACCATTTGTTACCGCTTACAACAGGATGAATTTTATCAAGCCGTAATACATTAAGTCTTACATCGTTGTTTTTAAATTGCTGATCATCTATATGTTCAACAACCACATCGCTAAAGTGCATTTCTTCTTTCAGCAGCATAAATAAAAATAAGGCCTGTAACACTCCCGAAGGGCAACTTCTTTTTCTTTTTGCAGTTGATAAAAGGTATGAATGTGCTGCTAAACTTTCTATTTTTTTTGTAAACTAA
>Ga0206973_1172_pt1 | contig 12745 bp, 5 predicted proteins | sample Alteio_BWOrgHeat_83_FD_152927 | JGI IMG/M metagenome (GOLD analysis project Ga0206973, IMG submission 152927) | Enriched cells from forest soil in Barre Woods Harvard Forest LTER site, Petersham, Massachusetts, United States -... | ecosystem: Environmental > Terrestrial > Soil > Temperate forest > O...
ACCAGATGCGTTTGATGGTGCCGTTTGGTGTTTGCCATTCGACGAAAATAGCGTTCTTTTCGGTATCTTCCGGTGTCTTTTCCGTATCCTTATTACCCCCATCACTATCCTTTTTGCGCTCCTGGCGCACCCGAATGTAGAGGTTTTGTTCGTCGGCGGCCATGTCCCACTCCGCGCCGCGCTTTTTCGGCTCGTCGCCGCGGAGTTCCCATGTGGTGGTCGCGCCGCTGATGAAGTGATCGCCGGCAAATGCGCCCTTGACGCCGACGACGCCGGGAAGGGCTACGACTTCCACGGCCGGCGACACGGGCACTTTGCGTTTCAAGAGGATGGTGTGCATGCGCCCGCGCGGATCGGCCCAGTGGACGACGAACTCGATTTGCGGCGGCGGGATCGCTTCGCTGCCTTTCAAATTTGTTAACTGCATCGCCCACATTTCTTTTGCGCCCGGATCCAGATGACGAATCAGATGCGGCGTGCTCATCTCCCACGGCGAATCAAGACTCTCGGCATACTCATTCGTGTTTTCCTGCTGCGTTTCACTGGACACGTTTCCCGCGCTGGCGAGGCGCAGCTCGATATCCAACGGCACCTTGAGCGGATTGCCGGCCTTCACGTTCACCAGGCCGCCGGTTTGTTCCAGAACTCCCTCCACGCCCAGCACATCATTGGGGAGCGCGGCGATTTGATCGAGGACTTCGCGCTCGCGGCTGGTCACAATATCGTCGGGAACGATTGCACCGCCCTGGCTTGCGCTCATTCGCCCGGCGGTCTGGATCACGGCGGGATGAACGGCGCCATCAAACTTGATCACGGTGAAGCCGCGAATCATTTCCGCGGCGTCCTGATCGATGCGGGCGGCGGTCGCACCGAGCACGGTGTAGCGAATGCCATCGCGCGTGGGCTCCTGGGAGTACGCGCGTTTGTCGCCGGCATAAACGCCCACGACGCGCGGTCCGTTTTCGCCGGCGACGGAACCGTTTCCGTTGTCGGTGCCCTCGACCGTGACGATCGGCCGGCGATTGAAATCGACGAGCATCTCATGCACGCGATCCCAGTTGGCATCCTTTTCCCGCCAGAGCGGCCGATGCAGAAGCACCAGCACATACGCAATTCTTCTTCCCTCAAATGTTTTGCTCAAATCCCCCTTGAGCCATTCAAGCTGCCTGTCGGAAATGGTGTTGCCGCTACCAGTTCCCTCTTCGCTGTCGAGGGCGACGACGTGCGCCCGGCCGACATTCACGCTGTCATAGAGCGGGCCGAAATATTTTTGATAGAGTCCCTCGAAGCGTTTGTCGCTGGGTTGCTGGGCGCCGCTGATGACATCATTTTGCCCCGCGCAGGGATACCACGGCATCTTGAGCGAATCCAAATCGCTGCGCACTTCGCCAACTTCATGGGCATAGGTTGCGCCGCTGCGCGTGAATCCTTCGACGAAGTTGCCGACGGAAAAAACCGCATCCGGCCGGAGCAAATTCAGTTGCTCGACGGCGGATTTCAAATATTTCGGGCTGGCATCATTTACGGGCGACAGATCGCCGAGGATAGCTATCGTCTCGTTGCCCCTGGTGCGGGTGGTGGGGAGGGCGAGGCCATCGGTGCCGGGGTTGACGCCCGCTCCGGAAAAATCTCCGCTGGATAAGGCCTGGGGTTTTGCGTCGGGCAGATTTGTGAAGGGTTCAGGCGCGGCGGCGTCGCCCTGGGCCACGACGAGTTGCCCGGAGGCGCCAGCGAGGAGCAACGCGCCCGCGGCAAGAATTTTCATCAGCTTCAAGGGATCAGGCATTGCAACCTCGCAAGGGCAGAAGGACAGCCAGCTATCCTACTGCCCGCCGCGCATAAAAAAAGCCGCCTTCCAGATGGTGGAAGGCGGCTTCGCAATTAAACGATTCGGAGTGAGGCGGATATTACCGCTTGTTGCGACGGCGACCGGCGAGGACCAAGCCGCCGAGACCGAGGAGGGCGAGGGAAGCGGGTTCCGGAACGGTGGCGGGCTTGAAGCCGCCGATTTGGGCGAGAGCTTCGCTGAAGGAGCTGCCGCCGCCTGAGCCTACACCGGCCTGCCAGTTGTTGGCGACTGCGGTGAGATCCTGAATGTCGACGAAGTCGGAGCCGTCGAAATCACCCTGCGACCAATCGGTGACAGTCTGTTGCCAGTGGTTGGCGACGTCGGTCAAATCCTGGATGTCGACCACGCCGTCCATGTTGGCATCGCCCTTGAAGACTGCGGCGATGAGGATGGAGTTGGCATCGACATTGTTGGTGCCGCCGAAGTTGGTGGAACCAGCGGGGAAGGTGGCCATGCGAACGGCGTTGTCAGAAACCGCGATGACCTTGACGACTTTGCCGGCGGTGGCGTTAGCTGCGGCCGCAGTCGAGCTGGTGATCTTGTTGCTGAGCGTGAGATCGCCGCTGGCAAGAGGCCTGAGGGCGGTCAAATCAGCGGCGTGATTGGCGGGGCTGTCTTCGAGGATAAACTTGCTGTTGGTCATATCCAAACGCCCGGCGATGGTGATCGCGCTCAAGGTGCTGGGGGTGACGGTGCTGGTGAGCTGCATGGTGGCGGCTGCGGCGATGCTGGCCGAACCGGTGCCGGTAATCGAACCGATGACCGAGGTGCCGCTGAGAACCGATGCGGAGCCGTTGTCGGTAACGCCGGGCTGGGAGATGGAGGTTGCGGTGAGCGACGACCCTGCGTTGATGTTGGTGGTGCCGGTGCCGGAAACCACGCCAACGGTCTGGGCGGAAGAGCCGGTGACGAAGAGGCCGCCGGCGCTGTTGTTAATGATTGCGACGCTCTTGGTCGGGTCGGTGGTGTCGGTCAAAGCGGCCACGCCGGTCAATTCAAGCTCAGCGCCGGAATCGACTTTGATGGTGGCGGCAGCGGTGACGGAGACGCCGCCGGCGACGGAGGTGCGGTTGACGTTGAAGATGCCGCCGGTGGTGGCGCCGGGATCAATTTCGAGCGTGCCATCCCAAGCGGTGGAGTAGTTGAGGACCTGACCTGCGGGGAAGGCGGGGCTGGCGTTGGCGAGGGTCCGTGTGCCGCCGTCCAATTCGACGAGGCGAGCGCCGGTGCCGCCGGTGACGTCGGAGACGAGGACCTTGCCGCCGTTGGCGGTGACGGAGAAGTTGCCGCCGAAGCGTGCGACAACGGCGGTGCCATTCGGGACGCCTTCGGGAAGCCCGGAAGCAACCGTGTTAAACGTGACTTCAGAACCGGTCGCTTCGATGCTGCCGCCGTCGATCACGACCGAGTTGCGGATGTAGTCAGGGGTGAGGTTGACCGCGTAGCTGGTGGCCGCTGTGGAGGTGGTGTAGGGGTTGCCGTTGGTGTCGAGGGGGAAATCCTTGTTCAACTGGTCAACGGCGATCGCCAGCGTGCCGCCGGCGTGGATGAAGACGGTGTTGGTGAGATCGGGATCAGCACCGGTGGAGCCTGCCTCGGTCTTGAAGCCGAGGGCGTTGATGGTCTGGGAGTTGTTGGTGAAGAAGGTGGCGGGCGTTTGGAGGATGGGTCCGACCTGCAAGGTGCCGGAGTCAACCGACCAGTCGCCGCCGTAAGTCTGGTTGGAACTGCTGGCTTCATTGCCGGAGGAGCCGTTTTCGAGGATGACGCGGCCGCCGCCGGTGATGTGGGTGACGACATCGACATTGGGGGCGTATTGCTCAGCATTGCCCACGCCGTTGACATCAAATTGTTTGTAGGTGTTCTTGAGGGTCAACACGGCGGACGAGGTGGTGGTGTGAAAGGTGTAGGTGGAAGGGGCCAGGGGGTTGTCGTTGTAAGTACCGTCGCTGTTGGAGAGGACCGGGGAGAGGCTGGCGCCTTCCCAGGAGACGTTGCCGCTGACATTGATGGTGGTGCCGGGGAAGATATCCATGAAGCCGGGGGCGAAGTTGGTGCCTGAGACGCCGATATGACCGACGGCGAGTGTGCCGCCGGCGCCGGTGCCGTCGAGGAACAGGTTGCCGCCGTCGAGTTTCAAGTTGCCGGTGCCGAGATCGGTCAGGTTATGCGTATTCACGCTGGCAATGTGGAGGGTTCCGCTCTTCATCGTCAAGTTGCCGGTGAAAACAGCAGCCGGGGGGGTAGAGGGAGTCGCCAGTGTGAGCGTTCCGTTGCCCAGCACTGTCAGCAGACCGCTGCCGGAGAGGGGCGCGCCGATCGTGACATCATTGCCCTGGCCATCGATCGTGCTGTTGCCTGCGATGCTGATCGTGCGAGCGACGGTCATCGGCGAGGTCAAGACGAGGGTTGCTCCGCTGAGGCTAACGGTGTTGGCGGGGTCGCCAAGGGCGCCGTTGGCACTGATCATGAGCGTGCTGGCCGCAACACCGACATTACCGGTGTAGCTGTTGCTGGAGTTGGTGAGGATCAAGGTTCCGCCGCCGCTGATTTGCAAGCCCGCGGTGCCGAGGATTTGCGAGTTGATGGTCGTGTTGCCGGTGGTGGTGGAAATGTTGTTGGAAGTAAGCGTCAAAGGTCCGCCGGAAAGCGAAATTCCATCGGCGGTGAAGCTCATCCCGGCAGTCGTAATGCCGCCGGCCTGGACCGTCACCGAATCGTTGGGGTTAACAAAAGTCGCAACGGTCTGCGTGCCGTTGGTGCTGTTATTCCATGTAGAGTCGATCGTCGGAGGGGCAGCCGCGGCCCATTTCTGAGTCGAGCCGGTGTCCCAAGTCCCCGAACCACCTTCCCAGGTCATCGCGGCGGGAGCGGTTGCGGCAACCTGCGTCCAGGTGATCGTCAAATCATCGAGCGCCAAGGCATGATCGTTGCCGACGTCATTGATGTCGGTCCAGCGAAGCAAGAGGTACTGTCCGCCATCGACGGTCACCCCGGTCAGGCCGGCGGAGATCGCGGTGCGGTTGGCGGGTGCGTTGCCGTCGAGTGCCACGCCGGTGGTGGTTACGGCATGGGTCGGCGAGGTGAAGTTCAAGGCGGGTGCGCTGGTGCCGACATTCGTCGCGATCACACCAGGCTGAACGGCGCTGATGATGTAATCCACGGTCAAGCTCTGAGCAGCACCGCTGTTGTTGCCGCCGTCGCGCCACTGTTCGCCGGTGTAGGACACATTAATGTTGTTGATGTTGATCCCCGCCGGGGCCTGGAACAAGACGCCATAGGTAATCGTCCCGGGCGTTCCGCTGGATACCGACCCCAATGCGCGGTCCGTGACCGGATTGGTCCCCGCCACGCCGAACGAGTAGAGCGCACCGGCATTCGAAGATCCGGTACCGGCATTGATTGCGGTGATGCCGCCCGCGGCTGCCGTACCGCCCGACCTGGCGGCAAACCAGCCCGGCAGAGTCGTATCATCGGTCCAGGTCGAGTTGACACTGGGCAGCGAATCAAAATTCTGTGAATAGGTGCCGGTATTATCAAACACCAGTCCGGCCGCATGCACCGATGCAACCCCAAATAGTGACATTGCCGAGGTGGCCGCCACGGCAATGCTTAACATCCGACGTGCTTCTGAACTCTTCATTTTTCTATGCTCCTGTAAGGGTCTGGGTTACATCTACGCACTTGCGCAGCACAACTCTGACCTCCTCGCGCGCAATATGATGACGCAGATACTCCAATATCTGCGCAAACTCGTCCTGCTTTCTATTTGCGATTTCTCAGTTGTTGAATGATCGTTGACACGTATACAAGTATGCTTCAGCAATGATCAAGTGCAAATTTATTTCCCCAAGTAGTAAGCGAAATTCCGTTTCCTATCCGTTTCTTTATCAAATTTCCTCAAAAACCCGCTTATCGCTGTTAAAATGGGATGTTTATTTGAACTGCTTTCCAAAAATCGAATAGGATTAAATTATCCACGTCGGGATTGAATAATCTCTCATTTCAACGCGCACCTTCCACCGCTTCCGCAGAGCGGAAGGAACGCGCACACCAGCGTAAAACTACATACCAATTTCGGGATTATCGAACCGTCTTGCAGAGTCGCCTTATGGCACCCAGAAGAAGCCCGAGCCCGAGGGATAATACTTCGCAACGACGCTTGCCTGGGAGAGTTTCTTGGCGATGCCGGTCCCGGGGGGCGCCCACAGTTTGGGATCCTGCGCGTCCTTGTCGGAGAGCAACGCGGCATGTCCGTCAAAATAGCCCGCATTCATTTTGAAGCTTCCCAAGGGGCTGTTCTGAGTGGTGCCGCCATGACGGAAGCCGTAAATTCGTGGGTCGGTCGTGCCGGTGGACAAATCGGATCTGCAGGAATTGCCCGCGGCCGCTTTTTCAAGTGACCATGCGGTGGATTCGATGGCAAATGCGCCCACATCGGAGAATTGTTCGGCGTAATCGCTGGCGTCGACGGTCATGTTGAGATCGGGTGCGCCGCCGCTCCAGCTAAAGCGTCCGCCGTCGCCAATGAAGATCTTCTGGGCGCCGTTTCCGACTTGAGAAACCTTCGGCTTGAAGCCGCCGTAGTTAAAGTCGGTTTCATATGTTCTGCCGTTGGCGCCGAAGGTTTGCGAGGAGGCCCACGTGAACATCATCGCGGTGCAATAGGCGGGTTCCTTGATGATCCCAGGCAATGTCAGGCCGCCGCTGAGGTAAACAATGCCGTTCTGATCGTATTCGGGGCATTGGAAAATCTTGAGTGCCATGACTTGGTTGAAGCGCTGAGAGCGGTCGGTGAGCAGCGGGCCGTCGTTGAAGGGGATGCCCATGGCGGCGGCGGCGGGGCTCATCCAGTCGTAATTCTGCAGAATCGAAGGCGGATTAGGCGATCCGTAATAGAGGTTGCCCGGTGTGTAGAGCATCACCGCGGTGGTGTTGCAACTCCCCAATATCGCACCGTCCCAATCGGCGGCATACACGTTCATCCCCTGGCAGATCCCTTTCAAATGCGAAGCGCAAACCGCGGTCTTCGCCAATTTCCGCGCCTGACCCAGGCTCGGCAGAAGGATGGCGATGAGCAGCGCAATGATCGCCACCACCACCAGCAGTTCGATGAGCGTGAAACCTAATTGTCGCGCTTTGTTCTTCATATTCAGCGTCCTTACCAAAGATTTTCCAACAACTCTATTTGCTTACTGTTTTCTTTCAAGGTGATTTATGTTTTGCTTCATATTCGGCCTGGGTTGGCGGCACCTTGCGGCCCACCGATGCCACCGGATTGTGCGCCACCACAAGCCGCCCGCAATCCGGACAGAAAGTGGGGCCGGGAATCCCGATAAAGCTGTTCAACAGGACCGGCGTGGGATCAGTCTTCACATTTCCATCCTTGGTCCAGTAGCATAACTCGGCGGGGTAGCCTGTGTTCTTGCCCGAATAAGGGGAGTAAACCGGAAAGGGCTGCCCGACGAGTTTCTCAAGATCCACCCGAAAAGATTTGTGCGTTTCGCTGCAGATGAATACCCGGTCATTTCCGATGGCGGCCGCTTCGCTTTTCCCGAACAGCCCCTTGAACTGATAGAAGGAAAAAACGGTGGCCACCACGATGACGACGGCCAAAGTCGCTTTACCAATTGTCGTTTTTGCAAAATCTCCGATCATTCCCATGCTGCTTGGATACCTCTTATGGTTATGCGCTTTTGGATTATCTTTTCGCGCGCATAACTTTCCAGATAGAAGCCGACCCTATTTAAATCAAAAGAAATCCTGGGCGGCGTCTTTGTGAGATCAACGCGGGTGCCCGGGTTGCCGTCTGTTGTAAGTGCCTGGTTCACGCGGTCTCATTCGCCACAAACCATTTACTTGCCTGCCGGCACGATAAACAAAATCGTGCCGCTATCAACACACGACGGTGGGATCAATCAAACTCCAAGAGCAACTTCATAACAAATAGCGTACCCGCTGCTCATTAGAACTTGATGATTCTGCCGACTGTTTACTTTTTCCCTGTGTGGATCACGTTAGGAGATGGTAAATAAAGTTGATCCAACCCGCTCAGTATACTGAAGTCCCACAAAAATCCAACAAAAAAATGCTTAAGTTCTACGCAGGTTCCCGCCGCCAACCCTTTTTCTGCTTTGAAAACAAGCATCGCGCCTCCCCGCACTTATACCGATAACCACTATTTTTGTTCCCCCCTTTTTTCCGCAGAGGCCAGTTGCTACCCTACAATGTGCGGTTCCACCTCGGCGCCAACGAGAGTGGAATCCGTCAACCGCGCAGACAACGCGAACAATTTCACCCAGGTCGTTCCGCAGAAGAGGCCGCATGCACTTCATCACTACTCGTCGTCTCGCTCTCAGCACCACGTCGGCTCTCTGCCTGCTCGCATTCTGCGTGCTGCCCGTTCATGCCACGATCGTCTCATCCGGCACAGCTTCCGCCACGGTTGTCGAGCCGTCGCAGACTTTCAGCGGATCCTCCTCGCTCTCGGTTGCGGGCACCGATTCCGGCTCGCAGGCCGCCTTCTCGGTCATTGATTTCAATACCTCCGCCCTCGGCTTCACCAACCAAACCCGCGCTGCCTCCATCAACTCGGTCTCTCTGAGCCTCACCGACTTGAACACCAACCCCGCCCTCGCCACCGGCATTGTCGACGTCTACATTTCCACTTCGGTAACGCCCGCCGCGGCACTTTCCTTTCAATCGGCAAATGGGCCGCAGGGCATCGGCACACAGCTTGATACGCTCACGCAGGTCGCAAATATCGACCTGAGCACCACCGCCGGCAAGGGCACGACGTTCAACTCCAATTTCACGCTCAGCCCAACGAGTCAAACCTACATCCTCAACCAGATCAACCTCGGCAAAACGGTGCGCGTGGTACTTGCGCCGGACAGCTCTTCGGTGGTCGGTTCTTTTCAAGGCACAACGCCGGCGCCTCCGCTGACATCGCCGCTGCTCAAATTCAACGTCAACACCGGCACACGCAGGCCCGGCGACGCCAACGGCGACAATGTCGTCGATATTCAAGATCTCACCATTGTGGTCAACGATTGGCAACAGGCCGATTTCGGGCCGTCAACGGGTGATTTCGATGATTCGGGTTTCGTCGATATCCGGGACCTTACCGCGCTCGTCAACAACTGGCAGGCAGGGGTTGGCTCTGGTTCAGGCTCAGGCTCTTCATCTTTTGCGAGTGCCGCGGAGCAATTGCAATTTGCGGCTTCACCGGTTCCGGAACCCGCCACGATCGCAGCGTTTGCATGTGGAGCGCTGCTGCTCATCTCCCGCCGCAAGCCGCTCTGATTTGCTCCAGAAGGATGAATCCCCTCTTTCCATGGTCGAACCGCGCATCGGCCGCGCGAAGAATTGGCCCAACTTCAATTTGACAAGCCCAATGTGCGGGTTAGGTTTAATGGATGGTTTGTTAGATTGAGTCGGAAAAAACGGGGGCGATTTCACCCTGCCCCCCGCTTTGGCGACTTTCCTTCCCACAAGGATTCTTCATGAAGTGCTGTAAAAATTCGAAAGTGCCGCTCCTTGTCCTGGCGGCTTGCCTCGCCGCACGTCCCGCCTTCGCCACCACTCTACGCATTGCCGAATATAATATTGATTCTTCCGATACCAAAAGCAATGCCAACATCAACGGTGCAAACGCCGGCATTCCCGCTGTCCTTCAGGCCATGGGAATCCATAACATCGGCACCAACGCCCAACCTCTCGATGTCATCGCATTCACCGAACTTCTCGACACCGGCAACAACACCAAAACCTCCACCTCCCTCCCGCTCATCGTTACCGCACTCAACAATATCTATGGCGCCGGGACCTACACCTTTGTTAACACCCCCGACCCCACCTCCGGCGGCACGCAGTTCAACGGTCCCAGCGGCTTTGTCTACAACACACACACCGTCACACTCCTGGGCGCTACGACCCTGAGCTTGAGCGGCACAGGTGGTGTCTCCATCCCCCGCGCACCGATCCGCGCCCAATTCCAGCCTGTCGGCTACGGCGCCAACGCTTCCTTTTATATTTATGCCTCTCACTACAAAGCCGACTCCGGAACGGGCAACGAATCCATCCGGAACAGCGAGGCCGCCGAAATCCGGGCGAATGCCGACGCTCTGCCTGTCAATTCCCATATCATTTATACCGGCGACTTCAACCTCGCCGGCGGCTCTTCCGAACCTGCCTACGCGACCCTCACCGCTGCAGGCAACGGCCGCGCTTACGATCCCACCTCTCCCACCACCTTCATCTCCAATTTCACCGGCAATTCCACCGCGTTCAAGTATCTCTACAGTGAATCCACGACGCAGCTTGATGCACGCTTCGATATGCAGCTTGTCAGCAACGCTGTGCTCACGCAGCCTGGGCTCCAACTCGCAACTGATCTGGCGGATCCCTTCGATCCGAACAATTTCCCCTCCGCAAAATATCCCTACGCCATGGAAATCTTCGGCAACAACGGCTCCACCGCTCTCGGCGCCGCCACCAATCTTGGCACCAACACATCGCTGAGCGATCTTGCCAACGCCAGCACGATTCTCGGCGACCTCATGGCGCCCAGCGGCAGCGACCACCTGCCGATCGTCGCCGATTACAACCTTGTCGGCGTCGCGCCGCCGACGGTCAACTGGCTCACCGCGGCCGGCGGGGCATGGCAAACGCAAACCAACTGGCAATTCTCCGGCATTCCCGATGCCACCTCCGACACTTTTTTCAACCTCAGCGCCACCTACTCTGTGACCGCGAGCACCGACGTTCCCGTGAAGAGCCTCAACATCGATACGAGCGTGGTGACGTTTGCCCTTTCCGGTCACACGCTCAATATCGCCACGTCGCTCAACGTGGGTGCGACAACTGCGGCGACGATGATCATCCCCGCGGGAACTTCCGTCGCCGTCGCCGGCAACACGACGATCAATGCTGGAAGCGTCATCACGCTTTCCGGCGGAACACTCACCACCTCCGTTCTCAGCGATGGCAACACGCCTTCGCGCTTCAACTGGACCTCCGGCACGCTGGCGATCACCGGCGCTGCGGGGCTCACGATCAGCCCGACCGGCCCGCTTGGTTCCGGCGCGGTGACGCACGGGCCGCTGCTGGTCTCGCATACGCTTTCCATCGCTGGGGGTTCATCACTCGCGCTGGGCGGCACGGCGAGCGTTGCGGCTCTTTCGCTGGGTGGAACGACCGGCGCCTGGACTTCCACGCTTGATGTCGCCAGCAGTAAGCTTGTCGTCGAAGATACAACCAACCACGCCGCGACCCTCGCACAAATTAAAAATCAGGTAGCCTTCGGACTCACCAACCCCACCGGCATCATCAGCTCGGTTCTTCCCTCCAACAAAATTCTGGTCGTCTCGGACAACGCGGTTGCGCAACTCACCAATTTCGGCGGGATCAATAACGTCGATGCGGGTTCGATTCTTGTGACTGTCGCGCTCAAGGGTGACTTTAACCTCGACGGCGTGGTGGACATCCAGGACCTCACCGATGTCGCCAACCACTGGCAACAGGCGGTTGTGGATTGGTCGCAGGGGGATGCCGACAATTCCAACTTCGTCGATATTCAGGATCTCACCGCGGTGGCGAACAACTGGCAGGTGGGCGCCGCTTCCGGCGCGGGTTCGGCATTTGAGGCGTTTTCCTTCGCAGGCATCACGCCGGCGCCGGAGCCGGGCTCGCTCTTGCTGACTCTCCTGGCCGCTCCGCTCTTACTGCGCAAGCGTTCTCATCGTGCGGCCCATTCTTCCCACGCCTTGCGATAAGCGGCCTCCACGCCGCGCGCAAAACGCTTCGCATCCATCAACGCCGACTTGCTCATCCGCTCGCGCATTGTCCTGCGCAGCGCGGCGAGCTTTTCCAAATCCTGCGCCGCTCCCACGGCAATCTCGACATACCGCTGCGCCGTCTCCGCGATGAACTCCGTGCTTCCCACGTTCGACAAAATGCTCACGCCGCCCCGCCCGACCGCCGTGCGCCCCGCCAGCGTCACCACCGGCACACCCATCCACAACGCATCGCACGTCGTCGTCCCGCCCGCATACGGAAACGTGTCGAGCGCCACATCCATGCGGTTGAACATCGCAAAATAGCCGGGCAAATCCATGCGGCCCACAAACTCCACGCGCTCTTTGCCGAGGATTCTTTCCGCCGATTCGCGATGTTTTCCTTCGGGGCAATGCAGGAGCAGCCGCGCGTTTTTCACTTGCCGCAGAATTTCCGCCCACGCCCGCAGCACGTCCTCGTTTATTTTGAAATAGTTGTTCAAACTGCCGAAGGTCACATGCTCCGTCCTGAGCGCCGGCAACTCGCTCACCGCGCCCGCCATCTCGCTGGGCTCATAACACCAGTAGCTCTCCGGCAGCCGGATTGTCTTTTCGCTGTAGAATTTTTCCGCGCCGGGCGGATCGAGATGCGCGTCGCTGAGTCGATAACCGATGGCATCCACGCCGGTGGTGCCGCAATAGGCGAGGTAGCTGATCTGCACCGGCGCTGGCCGCCGCGCGAGCGCCAGCATGCGATTCTCCGCCGTGTGCATCGACAAATCCACGAGCACGTCGATATCGTCCGCGCGGATCATTTCGGCGGCACGCTCGTCGGTCTCGCCGGCAATGTCCCGCCATTGATCGCATAGCCCGCGCAAAATATCCGTCACGCTGTCATTGACCTTCGCGCTCGAATAGCAAAACACTTTCACCGCCGCGCGGTCGTGATTCTTCAGCAGCGTCAGCATGAACCGCCCCACGGAATGCTCGCGGAAATCGCCCGACACGTAGCCGATGTTGAGCTGTCTGCCCGCTTGCTGCGAGTTGGTGAAGTTGTGTGTCTGCTCTATGCGGGCGGCGTGGCGCGAATTCCACGCCCGCGCCTCGGCCAGAAGTTGCT
>Ga0206973_1173_pt1 | contig 12631 bp, 10 predicted proteins | sample Alteio_BWOrgHeat_83_FD_152927 | JGI IMG/M metagenome (GOLD analysis project Ga0206973, IMG submission 152927) | Enriched cells from forest soil in Barre Woods Harvard Forest LTER site, Petersham, Massachusetts, United States -... | ecosystem: Environmental > Terrestrial > Soil > Temperate forest >...
TTGATAAATAATTACACAGAACTGAATAAAGGTAAAAATTGAAAGGCGTTTGCTACCGTTTATTAAAAGAAATGATAGAGTATACTTGTGGACTGTACCGGTCATTGTATGTCTTTATTACCTATCAAGTATTTACCAGGAAGTTATATCGAAGAAATGTATTTGCAGATATTTGTGTGAAACCCAGAAGTTGCTTTACAGAGCACTTGCTGAAAAGGTGAAAAGAAGTAAACATGTGTATATACAGTAGCTCTTATTACAGGTAATTATTGTTGCACTAATGGCTTTTTACTTTTAAGAATAACCAAATGCAGTATAACCGGTAACTTACTTTTCATAAAAAAATATTGCGACTGTACACAATTTCTAATGTTAGGGGATGATTAAAACGATTTTAACTGCTGAAAAAACAAATATTTTTATTGCGAAGTAATATTCATGAAACAACTGCTTGCTACCTTATTTTCTTTTGCCTGCTGTTTTGCAGTTGCTCAAAACTATCCGCTTAAAACATTTTCACTCGAAGCACTTACCATCGATGACGGCCTTTCGCAAGGTATGGTTACATGCATTACGCAGGATCGCGCAGGCTTTATGTGGATTGCAACAAAGGATGGCCTGAACCGGTATGACGGATATCATTTTGTTGTTTATCGCCATGATGTAAAAGATAAAAATTCTCTCTCTGATAATTTTGTCATACACATTTTTGAAGACTCACATAACAGGTTATGGGTAGCAACAGCAGATGCAATGTTGAATCTTTTTGATCGGGCAACCGGAACCTTTACACATTTTTCATTTAATGAAAAAAGTAAACAGGGTAATGGCAGCAATAACATTCTTGATTTGAAAGAAGACCTGGATGGAAACCTGTACGTAGCTACCGATAATGGCCTGAAAATTATGAGCACCGTTAAAGATAAAAACGGTAAAGAGTCGTTCCTGTTTACATTGATTGATGACAGGGTATTCTGCAAAATATTTGCTATAGCCAAAGATCAGATATGGGTTTCACCGTTTAATGATTCAGTGTATGCACGTACCATAAACAACGGAAAGATAACACATACAAACATTTCGTTTATTAACGCATATTTTAAAGATAAGCCTGTTATCAGCAGGCAGGTAAATTCTTTTGTATATGATTCAATCAATCATTATGTGTATGTGCTATTATCAAATAACCTGCTGCGATACGATGAAAAAAATAATAGCTGGCAGGAGCTTCCCGGCTACCTCAATGCTTCAACCATGTATGGTTATTGCTCTCTTCTTGATAAATCCGGATTGATATGGATTATAGAAAACGAAAGAATCATTTTATACGATACAAAACTGCGCACTGCATACAGGCTTTCATCCAATGATGGGCACCAGGCGCAAATGCTTGATCATGCTTCTTATCTTTATAAAGACAGGAGTGGAAATATTTGGATCGGGACAAAAGGTTATGGCCTTTTAAAATATAATGCAAGGGCAGAAAAATTTCATCACGTTGATAATGAAAGTATCAATGGGTTAGCTGTAAATAACGATCAAAGTGTTTTAGTTATCAAGCAAAAAAGATTCGCTTATTCATTTGATAAGTCCCTTGAAAAATACACAGGATTTATACCTGATACATCAAATAAAAATTTACTAAACGGCAGTATTTTATATGCTGCGAAACAAGATGCAACAGGAAATTACTGGTTGCTGTATGATTATTATCCACTCACCGTTTATAATGAAAATGCAAAGAGCTTTATCAATCCTTCTAAAAAAACATTTTACTTCCCGGTATATGAAGGCATTGATAAAAAAATATGGATCGGGCTTAATGATTCACTTTTTTGTTACAACACTGATCATAAAAAAATTGCCGCTTACAAATTACCTGTTACAAACACCAATAATTACTACACGCTGATACAAACAGTCTACCAGCAAAACGATAGTATAGTATGGATAGGTTCAACAGCCGGGCTTATAAAATTTAATGTAACAGCAAACACATGGAATCAATTCAAAAATGATCCTTCAAAAGATAATTCCCTAAGCTCTGATATTATTTTTTCGCTTTGCGCAGATCCTTTACATCCTGAAAAATATTTATGGATCGGAACGAACGGCGGTGGCCTTAACAGGTTTGACATCACCACAGAAAACTTTGAACATTATACCATGAAAAATGGTTTGCCAAACGATGTTATATATGGCATATTGAGCGATGATGATAACCTGTGGATGAGTACCAATAAAGGCTTAAGCATGTTTAATATTATCAAAAAGGCTTTTCAGAATTATGAAGCAAAAGACGGTTTGCAAAGCAATGAATTTAACCGCTATGCTTATTGCAAAACAAAAGATGGAACGCTGTATTTTGGTGGTGTAAATGGTTTTAATTATTTCAATCCAAAAGAACTGCGCATAAATAATTTACCGCCAAACATTGTGATCACAGATTTTAAGATCGGCAACCGCTCTATCACCATTTATGATGATAAAAAATTATTATCACAGCCCATTGAAATGACAAAAAAAATAAAGGTGAATTATAGTGATAATATGCTTTCATTTGATTTTGCGGCAATGGACTTTACACGGCCTTCTAAAAATTTATATCAATATAAAATGGAAGGCTTTGATAAAAGCTGGATACAATCAGGTATTGTGCATTCTGCAACGTACACCAACCTTGATCCGGGAACATACACTTTTCATGTTAAGGGTAGCAACAGTGATGGAGTGTGGAATGAAAACGGCGCTTCTATTCAGCTTATAATTCTTCCACCATGGTATATGACATGGTGGTTCCGCACTTTAATGGCTGCGTTGATTACAGCAGTCATCTATGGTTTTTACCGTTACCGTTTGCAGCAGGCTTTAAAAATGCAGGCAATAAGAAATAAAATCGCCAGCGATCTGCATGATGAGATTGGCAGCAGTTTAAGCAGCATTTCTATTTTTAGTGATGTGGCAAGAGAACAATCTGAAGGTCAACCTGTATCTTCTTTAATTAATAAGATCAGCAATTACACACAGGAAAGCATGGAGGCAATGAGTGATATTGTGTGGATGATAAATGCGCATAATGATCGTTTTGAAAATATTATTATCCGCATGAGGGAACTGGCAGCAGAATTAAGTGAAGCAAAAAAATATACATTACATTTTGAGATTGATGAGCAACTAAACAATATAAAACTGGGCATGAATGAAAGAAGAAATCTCTGGCTCATTTATAAAGAAGCGTTGAACAACAGTGCTAAATATGCTGATGCAAAAAATGTGTGGATTCAAATGCAGGCGCATCAAAAAAATATTTCACTCATTATAAAAGATGATGGGAGAGGTTTTGATACAAATATCATTACAACCGGTAACGGCTTAAGCAACATGCAAACACGCGCGGAAGCAATGAATGGCAAACTTTCTACAACATCTTCTATTGGCAATGGAACATGTATTGAATTAAAGTTCAAAGTATAAACAGGAATTTTTATTACTCCCTTTGGGGATGGGCCAACCCCCTTATATTAGGTGTTTAATAAAGTTATTTTGCAAACTACATTCGCAGCATGATAAGAGTGTTGGTATATGAAGACAATAAGGCAAGACAGGAGGCTTTGCAGCTTTTGCTTGAACATACTGCAGACATGGAATGTGCAGGCATTCATGAAAATTGTGAACACGTAGTTGCTGAAGTGCATGAAGCAAAACCAGATGTTGTATTGATGGATATTGATATGCCGAAAGTAAATGGTATTGAAGGATTGAAATTAATTCGCCAGCACGCACCGAATGTGCACATTATTATGCAAACTGTGTTTGAAGATGATGAAAAAATCTTCCAAGCAATACGCGCCGGTGCACATGGATATTTTTTAAAGAAGACACCATCACAAAAATTAATTGAAGGTATTCGTGAAGTGTTGGAAGGCGGCGCACCAATGACGCCTATCGTGGCACGAAAAGTACTGGAAATGTATCATGAACAACCTGCAGCAGCCAAGCAAAATAAGTTTCAGTTAAGTGAACGTGAACTGGAAATTTTATCATTGCTTGTAAAAGGCATGAGTTATAAAATGATTGCTGAAGCAGCCAACATAAGCTGGCATACGGTCAATGGCCATTTCAAAAAAATATATGAGAAACTACATGTACATTCTGCAACAGAAGCTGTAAAGAAAGCTATCGATAACAAACTTGTGTAAATAAAAATCCCGCAACAAAGCGGGACTTTCATAAATTATATAAGCGCTTATATACTTATTTAGCGCTATCAAAATTTTCCTGAACTTTTTTCCAGTTGATCACACTCCAGATCGCACCTAAATAATCGGGGCGTTTGTTCTGATACTTTAAATAATACGCATGTTCCCAAACATCAACGCCGAGAATTGGTGTGCCTTTTACGTCTGCTACATCCATTAAAGGATTATCCTGGTTTGGTGTTGAAGTAATTTCAATCCTTCCTTCACGGCTTATTAACCAAACCCAACCGCTTCCAAACCGGCCAACACCCGCAGCATTGAATTTTGTTTTGAATTCATCAAAAGAACCAAATGTGCTGTTAATAGCTTCAGCTAAACTGCCTGAAGGAGCACCACCATCTTTTGATAAAATATCCCAGAAGAAGGTATGATTCCAATGGCCGCCTGCATTGTTGCGCACAGCCGGAGAAATTTTACCTGCACTGGCAACTAATTCTTCGAGTGATTTATTCTCGTTATCAGTACCTGCAATTGCTTTATTCAAATTATCTACATAAGCCTGGTGATGTTTGTCGTGGTGAATTTTCATTGTTTGTTCATCTATGTGCGGCTCTAATGCATCGTATGCATACGGCAGCGGAGGTAATGTAAATGCCATAATTATTGATTTTTAGATTTCTGATTTATTGATTCCTTATATAAGAAATACAATTTGATTAAGGGCAACAAATTTAATGCGAGCTATTCAAAAACAGGTTAATTCTTTCTTATATCGAAATAGTAATTTATTTTTTAGATTGTTTTATGATGAGAATAATCATTCTTGTTGTGAAGATTAAAAGAAAAAAAGAAGAAAGGAGGAAAGGAATAGCGCTCCAAAAAATATAATCATTGAAATTAGAAAAGTTAATCAATAAAATAATAATTGAAAAAATCAAAATTGAAACTCCAATATAGCAGATGATAGCTTTTAGAAGATACTTTTTTGTTAAGCAAGCAATAATTAAAATTATTTGGCCAGCCAATGCTAAAATAGCAGATGAAAACGCTTTATCATCTGTAGTTCCTGCGAAAGAAAAGTTTGTATCTCTTTTAAAAAATTCAATAGGTGCAAGCACCTCTACAAGGCCTAAAATTATTTTTCCTTCCCCTGCTCCTATAAGAATTAAAAAGCTTAAAATAATTGTCAATATTAAACACCTGTTTATACTTCTCATTTATCTTTTTTGCTGAAAAAAAGTTTTCATTAATGCTGCACATTCTTCCTTTAAAATACCGGTCCTTATTTTTGTTTTTGGATGAAAAGGAAAGTTAGGCGTTGTTATACGGCGATGCCCGTTCTTTTCATCATCAGCACCCCACACAACATAATTTAATTTGCTCCAATACATAGCGCCGGTACACATTAAACAAGGTTCAACCGTTACATATAAAGTTGCATCGGGCAAATATTTACTTCCCAAAAAATTATATGCTGATGTTAGTGCAAGAATTTCTGCATGCGCAGTTGAATCATTTAGTTGTTCCGTCATGTTATGCGCACGCGCAATTATTTTTTGACTGATAACAATTATAGCGCCGATAGGAATTTCATCTTCTTCAAAAGCTTTCTCTGCTTCACGCAAAGCCTGTTGCATAAAATATTCATCGTTCAATAACATCATTTGCTGCTTGAAATATTATTACCGGCATCAACATCATGAATAAAATTGATGATGCCCGGATAAAAATGTTTTTGATCGTCCCACATAGCCAGGTGGCTTCCTTCAGGACAATACAAATATCTTCCCTGTTTTACCTGCTTGCTCATCCAGTTCATATAATCAGGATCCATCGTATCATATTTTGCACCCACCATTAATGTTGGAACAGTTATCTCAGGAAGCCTTTTACTGATATCCCAATTAAGCAAACGCCCGCCTGTTTTAAATTCACTCGGCCCTTGCATCATAACATAAATTGTTTGATTAAGGTGCTTAAATGCGCGGTTCAACGGATCAGGCCAATCTGCCAAACGACATAAATGTTGTTTATAAAATTCATTGTACACCAATGTTTGATAAGTTGAATCTTCATACGCGCCTTTATTTTCATAAGCCATCAAAGAATCAACTAATGATTTACGCATCTGGTCGCGCAGTTTAAGATTATACTTTTCATATTCAGGAATGCTTGCCATCATATTACAAACGATTAATCCTTTTAAATTCTGCTGATACTTTAATGCATATTCCATTGCAAGAAGGCCGCCCCATGAATTTCCCAATAAATAAAAATTGTCTTTGTTCAAACCAAGCTCTTTGCGCACCTGTTCCACTTCATCAACAAAACGATCAGTCGTCCATAAACTGCTGTCTGTTGGCTGATCGCTGTAATAAGAACCCAACTGATCGTACTCTATCATTTCAAAACCCTGTTGCGGGAAAAAGCTTTCAAAACATTCCATGTATTCATGTGTGAAAGCAGGGCCGCCATGCAACAACAAAACTTTTATGCGCGGATTATTGCCGATGGTTTTTGTCCAGACTTTAAATGTGCCTACCGGTGTTGTTATGGGAATCATTTTTACACCTGCAGTTTGAACGCCGCTATCCTGCGGAGCAAAATAATCTGCAACACTTATACTGTTGCTGGTGTTTTTATTTTCTGTGCATGAAAAAAATGCAAGGCAAATAATGATGAATAAATATGTTCTCATAAAGCATAATTGTAATAATAAAAATACAGCAATAAACACTAAGAATTTATTTGAACCAACTGTCAACGAAATGCTGTGAACAGGAAACCGGAGTTGATCAATGATATGCAGCACAAGGGAGTGACACAACCGTAAAACATCGGAGTTCATTGGCCTGCAACCAAAAGAAATAATTCAAACAGCCGCTAATTATTTTCTTCCTTATGCTTTTTCTTTTCCCTGTGTTTTTTCTCTTTCTTGTAATTATTGAAAATATCCAGGCCAATTTTTAATTGTCCGTCATCTCCTGTTTTTGCTCTTAAGTTCACGCTCTTTCCGGGCTTGGCATTTTTATCAATATTTCTGAAATCATCAGGGCTGCTTTTAAGGCTTGAAAAAGGAACCTGTATTAAAATATCAGTTCTGTTTGAAAAACTATAAACGCCTTCTATATACATAACCAAGGCAGAAGAAATAACAGGCATACGATGAATATAAATATCGCCATTCTTTATATCGAATGTATCTGCCAATTCTGTAAACTGAATATTGTTGAGATCGCGGTTTTTGAAAACATATTTCTGCAAACCCAATAAAGGTTTGAAATTAATAAGCGAAGCATCTTTAAGCAGGAACTGCATCTTGCCATTCATTGTAGCCGGAATAAGTTTTCCTGCTTTGCTTATGCTGGCGGCAATATTTGCTTTTGCAGTTAATACACCGTTTAAATTGGCATAAGTAAGTGATGTTTGCCCGAAGTTATTAAAGGCATAAAAAAGCTTTCGCACATTCATATGCTGCACGTTCAATTGAAGGTTTGCCTGGCTTAAAGTATTATCAACATGATGCACTTTTGCGCTAAGATCAAGGCTGCCATCAGCATGCTGCATATATGCTTTTTGAATTTCCCAATTATCGCCGTTAAAAGTTAAAGCAGCAACAACATTACTTGCTTTGAATTTATCAAGCGATAATTGTTGTGCTTTAAGATTAACACTTACAGCGCCGTTCTCCATTGCATCATCAACCGCATTAAAAGTTGTAATAAAACTTTTTTTCTTTTTGGATGAAGTTCTTGCCTTTCCAAACATTGATCTGAAACCTGATATATCAATATCAGGAGAATATACGTTACAGTTAATGTTTGCTTTGCCCGGTTCTTTGTCAGACAGCCTGTTCAAATTTTTTCCGTCGAGGTCTATGGTGAAGTGATTTTCATTTACATCGCACTTAAAATTATGCATAGTAAGATTGTTGCCTATTATGTACAACTTTCCATTACAATCTGAAAAAGTTATATCGCGTGGCAGATAATCTACTTTACCATTTTCAATTTCTATCTCTGCATTTAAAAGATTTAAAAGATAAGGATCAGGAACAAGAGGGCCGTTATAAGCGAGGTATAATTTTGCATTGCCTTCAACAAAACTCAATGTAGCAGAACCAAGCGCTTCATCCAGTTGCGGCAATGTGCATTGCGAATAAAATTCAAACTTAATATTAGGTTTTGTTAACTTGGTTACAACAATCTTAGGTGTGTTTAATTGTATATCACCCCATTTACTTGTAAAGCCTGTGATGATAATTGTTGAATTTGAATCATCCGGTTGTATACCCGGATTTAACTGGTTAACGTAAGCGCCTGAAAAATTACAGTTGTTCAAATTGATCACCGGCGTTGTTATATTGTTATTCTCTGTTTTAAAATCAACATGTACAGACGGATCTCCTTTCTTATCCAAAGAACCACTTACCAATGCAGTAACATCAACCGGCTCTGTAAGATTCATGGTTGAAAGTTTTGCTCTTGTTTTTGGCTTTAATACACTTAATGCTGCAGTGTAATTAATCTCTTTTGTTGCTGCATTGATATTAAATTGTGCCTGTTTAAAATCGAATTTTCCTTTAATGATAAAAGGCTGCGAATTGATTTTAATCTTTGATTCATTAATTGAAAGCACCTTATTGCTTGTATCAAATTCCAGTTTCCATTTACCGCTTAACTGCTGATTTTCCATCCAGTAACCTTGCGGAAAATTAAAGCCAAGCCCACGCAGGAAAAGGTCACCATTCATGGTTATGCTATACTTTGAACCAGAGAAACGTGTATCAATGTCAACATCATCAAATCTTCCTGCATAGCGCTTTTTCTTAACGCCATCTTCAATTACTACAACAACATTTTTTAAAGTAAGTTCTTTTAAAACGACAGGCTTTTTACCAGGTTTAGCAGGCTTGCTTTTCGATTGCAAAACATAAGTATTTGTATAACCGTTTGCATCGGTGAATGAATGTATAAGAGCATCTTTTACTGTAATTGAATTTATCTTAACCTTATTGCCGATAAGCCCTAAAAAACCTGCGCGCCCGATTATTTCACCCGCCTGCAAAAAAGGTTTTTTATAAAAAGAATCGCTGATGCTTACATTTTCCAAAGTGATGCCGATATCAGGAAATGTGCGCCACACTGTTATATCAGCTTTATTTACTTTTAATTCACCTAAAAATGTTTCTTTCAGTTTAGCGTTTAAAAATCCTATTAATTTTTCCTGGGAAGAAGAAACATAAATACTAATACCAATCAACAATAAAACATATAACCCTGCCACACTTCCGATAACATACAATACTATGCGCACTATGCGTTTAGGAATGTTTAATTTAAACTTTCTCTTTTCTGTCATAGGTTATCTTACTGCAAAAAAAAGTCCCTTTTTATAAGAGAGCTTTCTGCTTAGAACTTATTGTGAAGAATATATGGCAACATGCTTCTCCATGTTGGCCAATCGTGATTAACATCCGGTCCCCAAATATCAAGATCATGCCAGATGCCTTTATTCCACAAGACTTGCGAGAATCTACGGTTGGCTTCAGGATCTTCAAACGAACCGCTGCCTGTATAAATATGAATATGATGACTTGCTTTTATTTTATCAAGATACCATTCATCGTTTAGATTTGGAATGTAATGTATAGGACTGTTGTAATAAACCTGGTCATCCCAAAAACCTTTGGTGTATTCAGTAAGATCGTATACGCCGCTCATACTGATAGCGCCGTTGATAAGGTCAGGCCTTTTCAAAAATAAATTCATGGCATGCAAAGCGCCGAATGATGCGCCGCATGTATAAATAAAAGTATCATTGCTGGTATTGTTGCGAATGAAAGGCACCACTTCATTAAACACATAATTATTAAAATCATTCTGGCGAATAGCTTTATGTTCAGGCAGCATTTCATTATTCAACCAGCTTTCTTTATTTATACTGTCAATGCTGAAAACCCTTACTTTTCCCGAATCAATAAACGGAGCAAGCGCATCCATCATCTGGAAACGTTCATACTCCAGGTAATCTGCTGCTGCTGTTGGTATCAGCAATAAAGCAAATCCATAATGACCGTAAGATGCAATTGGCATTTCTTTATTCAACGAAGGACTGTACCATGATGTGGTTTCTTTTTGCATAAATTGAATTTATATTTTTAGATTAAGTCCGAAAGTTGGAAAGACCGAAAGTCCGGAAATATTTTCAGACTTTACTAATTTTAATATTACAAACAGACCTTCTTCACTTCATGCCACAGGTCGCGAAAACATTGCGCTGCATAACTGCCGTTCGCATATTCAAACAATGGCTGCTGATTAATGCCCATCTTCTCAACGTCACTTAAATACGGGATATAATTTTTAAAGAAAATTTTATCCTTATAAAAATGCTGCATCACTTCATGATGCAGATTTTTCCTGTGATCAACCATGCTGAAAAAACATTTCAGTTTGCTTTTATCCAAATCATTATTTTCAAAATATTCGTTTACAGTTCCAAAAGAATTTATGGAAAGTGTTGTTGGAATATTCGGCATTAAGATCCAGTCGGCAGCATTAAAAATATTTTCGTGTAATAAGGAAATTCCCGGCGGGCAATCGAGTATCACAATATCAAAACCTTTTAACCCGCCTAATAAGGATTTCAGTTTTTTCTTACTGTGTTTGTGCCCGCTTAATAAAGCATCTGTATGCCTTGCAGAAATATCAGCGGGAATTACCCATAGGTTTTCAAACAGCGAACCCTGCACCACATCTTTTACAGCAAGCTCTTCTTCAAATACTTTTTTTGTCTCGTTCTTATTGTTTGATTTTACATTAAGGTAATATGAAGAAGAACCCTGCGGATCAAGATCCCAAACAAGTGTTTTATATCCGTCTGCTGCGGCAAGATAAGCCAGGTTAATTGCAGCCGCTGTTTTACCCACACCACCTTTAAGATTGTATAAAGCAAAAACTGTCATACTTTAAAAATACAGTTTTATTTAAACTGCTGTATAAATAACGCCTGTAAAAGTATCACGAACCTGCTTTGTACCCACGAGGATAAGACAGTATAAGACACATATACCAACAAGCTCATTTGTTCGATAGTTGTTCGATACTTCTTCGATAGTTGTTCGATGGTTGTTCGATTTATTGCATCGAACAACTATCGAAGTTATAACGGCTATATTTCGTAGAAATGAGCTCTTAGGTATCTCCTGAACAAGAGACTCGCCGAACTATAGTAAGGTTCTGCCAGTTGGTTGCGAAGAATGAATTATTTCATAATTTTCAGAAGGTGTTGTTCTGAATTAAAGTTTAAAAAGATGCGGGTATACGGCAGATGACGAACATGAAACTTTTCTGCGCCTGTGGAGAAGGGTCGGTAAGGGGATTATTCCTCCCTCAAATGTTTTCCCGTAAGATGAATGAACACATCTTCAAGGTTAGCCTGTTTTACCTCTTTTGGTTTTTCAAATCCTGAGGCTACCAATTCATCAATCAATTTATCCGGAGAAGCCTTTGCAATAATATTTCCCGAATCAATGATTGCAACACGATCGCACAATATTTCGGCTTCATCCATATAATGTGTGGTAATGATAACGGTAGTGCCTTTGCTGCGAATTTCTTTTATCAGGTCCCAAAGATTGCGGCGTGCCTGCGGATCAAGGCCTGTTGTAGGTTCATCCAGGAAAATTATTTTAGGCTTGTTTATAAGGGTTGTTGCAATAGAGAAGCGTTGCTTTTGTCCGCCACTAAGCTCCTTGAATTTTGCCTTTGCTTTATCGCGCAGGTTTACTGTATCTAACAGTTCTATCGCATTCACATGCTCATTATATAGTCCTGCAAAAAGATGAATCAATTCTGTAAGATTTAATCCCGGGTAATAACCGGAGGTTTGCAACTGTACACCGATTATCTTCTTTATTTCATTTGGCGATTGATCAAGATTAAAACCATCTACCATTATTTCGCCTGAAGTTTTCCCGCGTAAAGTTTCAATAATTTCCAGTGTTGTAGATTTTCCGGCGCCATTCGGGCCGAGCAAACCAAAAATCTCACCTTCAAAAACTTCAAAGCTTATTCCTTTAACAGCTTTAAAATCTCCGTAATTCTTTACAAGGTCTTTTACTGCTATTATTGTTTTTGGTTCCATACGAAAAAGGTAAACGTATTAAATTTTTGTTGCGGCAAGAAATTTATCTGCCTTATTTACAAATTGACGAATATCTTTGGGCATATCCCATGCAAGACAAAGTAACTGTTATTTACATTATTTCAGACAGGCGTTCCGGCTCAACGTTGCTCGAAAACATCTTATCCAAATCAACGCAAACAGTTTCTGTTGGTGAATTGGCAATGCTTAAAGGGCATATTGCAAAAGAAGGTCCCGGCGAAATCTGGAACTGGACCTGCAGTTGCGGCAAACGCATTTTTGAA
>Ga0206973_1174_pt1 | contig 12529 bp, 12 predicted proteins | sample Alteio_BWOrgHeat_83_FD_152927 | JGI IMG/M metagenome (GOLD analysis project Ga0206973, IMG submission 152927) | Enriched cells from forest soil in Barre Woods Harvard Forest LTER site, Petersham, Massachusetts, United States -... | ecosystem: Environmental > Terrestrial > Soil > Temperate forest >...
TGCACCTTACATGGAAGAGTATAATATATCAGGCAATAATTTTTATACTCCTATTTCATTGCCTAACGCCAGATTACTTTCAGTAGCTCAACTTAATTCCGGTTCTTTTTTAATAGGGTTTAATAATGGCAATGTCTATCAATACACCTGTAACCCAAGCAACTTTTTGTCATATATAAGCGGTGTTAATGCAAGCCATATTAAGTATGATGTTGTGAATAACCAGGCGGTAATTGCCTCTAATAATATGGTGCAGGAATACAATTGCGGAATTTCTTCAGCAACACTTGCTTATTCAGCTACCATGCCTGATAGTGTGCTGGATGTTCAGATCCTTTTTAATAAATAAAAGTACTTAGTTGGTAGATTTCTGTGCTCCTTGCATAGCCTGTTTATAGTCTTCGTATGAAACAGTTTTGTACTTATTCTCGGCAAAATAGGTAAGTATTACTTTCATGTCATTCACATCCAGGTAACCTGGAGCAACAGATAAGCGGTTGAAGCTTTCATCCATATATACGGTAGTCGGGTATGCCATTTTACCATCTAAAAGTGAGTATGCAAGTTCATTCACTGCACCTCTTTCGCCTGCTTTTGCATTTATGAAAACATGATTGTTAAAATGAAAGGTGTCTGTCGTTTCTGCATTTAGGCGCACAGCGTAAAAATTTTGATTCACATAGCTTATCACGGATGGATCCATATATGTACTTGCATCCATCCTTTTGCACCAACCACACCAGTTGGTATATACGTCTATAAATATTTTTTTAGGATGAGCCTGATTAAGCTTTACAGCTTCGTCAAACGATACCCATTTGATAGCTTCCTTCGGGGTAACAGGTTTTTTAAAATCCATAAAAGCAAATACTGCCAATAGTACAGGCAGTAAAAAGACTTTTTTATTTATAGAAAGAAAGGACATGGCCAGTCATATAACGTTAAGAACAAAGTTAGGCTATATTTTATAGTCAACCAAGGTTATTCTTTAAAAAAGCAAGTGACATGGCCCATGCTTCGGTGGCGGCTTTTTTATTATAGCTGGGTCTTTCATCACAATTAAAGGCATGATCGGCATAAGATATTACAACATTAGCGTAAGGTTTGTCAGCTTTTTTTAATGCTGCTATAACTGTATCTATTTGTTCCTGTGGAATATGCTTATCCAATCCTCCCCAGAAAAAAAGTTGGGCCCCATGAAGTTCATTTGCCCTGTCAGCTAAGGCTCCTGAACCTCCACCATAATATGATACAGCTGCTGATAAAGGCAAAACCATGTTGGCAAGAAAAGAAACCCTGCCACCCAGGCAAAAACCTATGCTGCCAACCTTAGCGTTGTTAACATTGGCCTGCTGTTGTGTCCAATCGTAGCATGCTTTGAGATCTGCAGTAAGTCCTTCTACTGTGATCCCTTGAAAATGTGGCTTTAAAACTTCAAAATCGGTGTAGCCACTTTCAAATCCAATTGGGGCAGTACGATGGAAAAGCTCCGGAGCAATAGTTACATATCCTTCTTTAGCGATACGGTCTGCTATACCGCGGATATGTCCATTCACTCCAAATGCCTCCTGTAATACTATTACAGCGGGGAATTTACCAGTACCGTCGGGCGCAGAGGTATAAACCTGCATGCTGGTTCCGTCGCTTACTTTTAAAATTGTTTTGCTTGTTTTCATATTTTAGGGATTAATTAGGTTTTGCTTTATGAAGTATGGTTACATCAAGGGTTTGAACAAGTTCACCTTTTTCATCTTTGAAATCATATTTCCAGGTAATTACAAAATGTCCTCGGTCTGCATTCTCCTTAATAAAGACAGGCGTTACCGTGCCATTGATTTTTTGGTTAGCATAAACAGGCCTTAAAAATTTCCAGTGGTTTAATTCCATTCCGCATAATACAGTATGACCCATTAAAGGTATCCAACCTGTTTTATACAAGTTGTTAAAAATTTGAGACCCACTTGCAACGAGGCCTTTAAATATGCTCTGTTCAGCTATTTTTTTATTGATATGAAAATCGAGCGGGTCATTCGCAAGGGCATAATCAATAATATCCTGCTCGGAAAGTGTGACAGAGCCTATATCTATTTTCTTGTTTATCTCCAGGTCGCGTATTGAGAGCTTTTCCATAAGGGACAAAAGTAAAAAAGAAACCAAGAAAATCGGATTAACAAATAAGTATGCGAATCGGTGAATATGCAATTAGTTATAAAATTCTATATTTGACCATACCTAAAAATAATTTATGGCAAATATTGCAGTGAAAAAGGGTCACCCAAGAGCGTTATATGTTTTGTTCTTTACTGAAATGTGGGAACGCTTCGGCTATTACTTAATGGTCGGCATATTTTTCCTTTACCTAATAGATCCTTTATTGCATGGCGGTAAAGGTTTGGATACTTCTATAGCTGCAGATATTGTAGGCTCTTATATTGCATTGGTATATCTCACGCCTTTTTTGGGCGGGCTAATTGCCGATCGTTATTTAGGTTATAGGCGGGCTATTATTTTTGGTGGCTCACTTATGGCTTGCGGTTATTTTGGGCTCGCATTGCCTGGTAATACTGCCATGTTTGTTTCCATGGGGCTTATAATTGTTGGTAATGGCTTTTTTAAACCCAACATCAGCACTTTATTGGGTAACATATACAATACCGAAGAGCTTAAGCCTAAAAAGGATGTTGCCTACAACATCTTTTATATGGGTATTAACATCGGGGCCTTTTTCTGCAATTTTGTTGCTGCTCTTCTTCGTAATAAATATGGATGGGGTTATGCTTTTGCTGCGGCAGGTGTTGGAATGGTAATTGGGTTGATATGGTTTATCATTGGTATGAAACATGTTAAAAGTGGAGACGTAGTTAAGCCCGTAACCAAAGAAGATATGCCTATCAGTAAAATATTTCTTTACGTTTTTGGCCCTGCCATAATTGCTGGAATAATCGGGTGGAATATTCATAAAGCTATTGGGCATCCTATTTTTAATACCATTACCAACGATGCATTTTTGTTTGCATGTGTACCTATTATTATTTTCTATGTAGGCCTGTATCTTAAGGCCTCAGTTGAAGATAAAAGAGGGCTTGGTGCCTTGTTGGCATTCTTTGCCATGTCGTCTGTATTTTGGGTTATCTATAATCAGAACAGTACTGCCTTAACCATATGGGCGGAGACATATACAAGCCGTAAAATGCCTGATGCGGGAGTTAAATGGACACAACCCATAGGCATGTTACAAACTGTTACATCAGATTCTATTAAGGTAAATAAGATCAACGACCATTTTGTTGCGATGCTTGATAGCAAAGGAAACACACAAGAAGTTACAAATGTTGATCCATATCTTCAGAATCTTCCTAAAGACCAATGGCCTAAAAAAGGAGAGAAGATGAATTTAGTATCACCTGAACTGTTCCAGTCGGCCAATCCAATATTCATTGTAATATTCACACCTTTGTTGCTTGGCTTATTTGGCTTTTTACGAAGACGCAATAAGGAACCGCATACTCCAACTAAAATAGGAATGGGTATGGTGATAGCAGGACTATCATCCCTGGTGATGTACTTTGCTATTAAGAGCAACAATATTTATTTAGATAAAACAAGTATGGTATGGCTACTTAGTACTTATGGAGTATTTACTATTGCTGAGTTGCTGATAAGCCCTATAGGTTTGTCTATGGTATCTAAACTTGCGCCTGCGCGTTTAACGGCCTTAATGATGGGCGCTTGGTTCTTGGTAGTATCTATAGGAGGAAAATTATCAGGTATGATGGCAAGCTATTGGGATAAATTCGATGATAAGAGTAATTACTTCCTTATACTGTTTGTATTAGCCCTCATATCAGGAGCTATAATGTTTATGATGGTTAAGTGGCTCAGCACTGTTATAAAAGAAAAAACGGGAAGTAATTAATTATACTCATCCCAATCCTTCTCTATTAATAGAGAGGGGAGGATTCACTTGCATATGAGAAGCCAGGTTCGTCCTAAAAAACATCTCGGCCAGCATTTTCTGGCAGATGATAACATGGCAAAAAAGATTGCCCGGTGCATAGATAAATCAGATTCTTATTTATTGGAGATTGGTCCGGGTACAGGCAACCTTACCAAGCATCTTATTGATACTTGGCAAGATAAATTATGGTTGATTGAGATTGACAAAGAGTCGATAGAATACCTTCACAAGAATCTTCCCGCACTATCACCAAGAATAATTGAGGGCGATGTTCTCAAACTTGATCTGAATACTTATTTCGGGGGAAAACCTTTTAGCATTATTGGCAACTTTCCCTATAACATATCTTCACAAATACTTTTTAAGGCAATAGAATACAGATCTCAGGTTATAGAGGTTGTTGGTATGTTTCAAAAAGAGGTTGCCAAGCGTATTTGTTCTCCACCAGGCAATAAGGATTATGGTATACTGAGTGTTATAACACAAGCCTATTTTCAAACATCATATTTATTCGACGTTCCACCAACGGTTTTTATTCCCCCCCCCTGCTGTTAATTCCGGTGTTATTAAGCTTGTACGAAAACCTAAAGTAGACTTGGGCTGCAGTGATGCCTTTTTTATAAACGTGATAAAAACAGGTTTTAACCAAAGAAGGAAAAAACTTTCGAATGCGCTTTCATCTATTATTGAAAAGCGTCCATTGAAAAGTAAATATTTAGATATGAGAGCGGAACAATTATCGTGGCAGAACTTTGCAGAACTTGCAGGAGCGCTTGAAAAGCTTTAAATATTGGTGTTTTCCACCATCTGCATTCCCATCTTCAGCAGCTTTTCATATTCCTCGCCAATCTCCTTAATGTCCGGATCATCGGCGTCATAGTGCCAAAGCACCTGTATATTAGTTCCTGCTTCACACAGGGCTTTTATTTTAGTGAGTAGTTGCTTTAATGATATTACAGAAGAAGAACTTACGTAATCAAAATCCAGTGAAAGCTGTATCTTCTCTGTCGTTCCGGCAGGAACTTCGTTTATCCAATCGAACACCGGCTGATAAAATGTTTTAGAGTTTTCCGGAAAAGATTTCCCGGTAATTTCGTATCTTTTCTTAGACGGATCGAACAATACCTTAGGGCTGTTAAGCGTTTCTTTTATAAATAACTTCTTCATACTCTCTATTTGTCAGTTATAAAGGCAGACATGGTAAACAAAGATACATGCTCATTTAGCGGGACCTCTTCAAACGTAAATTGGTTATGGCATTTAAGGGCTATTGTAATAAGGCCAAGCCCTGCGCCGCCCTTTAGGGAAAACTGATCGTTGCTTAAAACCTCCATATAATGTGTTTTAAGTTGCTTTTCATTCATTTTCTTTAGTTCTTCTAAAGAATGTTTTATTTTTTCTGCGATATCTTTTCTTACAATGTTTGCGGTGATAAGCACGTACTCATCCAGGTTTTGCGCCAGTATCATATAAAATGGATTCCCAAGCTTTTCAGACGATGCACTGTGCAAAAGAATGTTTTGCAACATCTCAATGAGGATGTTGAATATTTTTTTTACTGTGCTTCTCCTGGCACCTTCGTTATCTAATTGGTGTTCGGAAGTATAAGATAACATACTTATACGTTCCTGGTCCATTTGTCCGTGGTAGGAAGTAATTACTTTTTTACCTGGCCCCGTTAGCCGGTTTAATGTATCTGTATAACGTTGTTCCAAAAGTTGAGCCTCCATAAATTAAAGCAAAAACACGAAGTATTGAAATATTTTAAGCTACGAAAAAATGCGTTTCACCCCACAAATCTACAAATTCTTCTCAAAATACCACACACTGGTCTTCTGTTGCCTGTTTTAATTTTATCTTCGTGCCCCCTGATGAATGCTTTTAAACGACATACCGTAACAGCTGCATTGCCTTATGCTAATGGGCCTGTACATATTGGTCACCTGGCAGGATGCTACCTGCCGGCCGACATTTATGTCAGGTACTTGAAGGCACGTGGAAGAGACGTTGTTTTTATTTGTGGTTCCGATGAACATGGCGTACCTATTACTATAAGAGCCAGAAAAGAGGGCATTACCCCTCAGCAAGTGGTAGATAAATACCATTTTTTAATGAAGGAAAGCTTTGAAAAATTCGGCATAGCCTTTAGTATTTATTCCCGCACATCATCAGAGGTTCATCATAAAACGGCATCCGATTTTTTTAAAAAGCTTTATGATAAAGGTGTTTTTGATGAATCGGTTACCGAGCAATATTATGATGAGAAGGCACAACAATTTTTAGCTGACCGTTATATAACGGGAACATGTCCTAATTGCCAGAATCCCAATGCTTATGGAGATCAATGTGAACGCTGCGGCACCTCGTTAAGTCCTACCGACTTGATAAATCCCGTATCTGCATTAAGTGGAGAAAAACCTGTGCTTAGGGAAACTAAAAACTGGTTCTTACCTCTTGATAAGCTGCAACCTAAAATAGAGGCATACATAAATAAGCATAGCGACTGGAAACCAAATGTTTTTGGCCAATGCCAATCCTGGCTCAAACAAGGTTTGCATCCTCGTGCAATGACTCGCGATTTAGATTGGGGTGTAAAAGTGCCACTTAAAGATGCTGAAAACAAGGTGCTATATGTATGGTTCGATGCCCCTATTGGTTATATCTCTGCTACCAAAGAGCTAACTAAAGACTGGGAAAAATACTGGAAGGACAAAGAAACCCGTCTTATACATTTTATAGGTAAGGATAATATCGTATTCCATTGTATTATATTTCCCGCTATGCTGATGAGCGACGGGGAATATATTTTACCTGACAATGTGCCTGCCAATGAATTTTTAAACCTGGAAGGACAAAAAATATCCACATCGCGTAATTGGGCTGTTTGGTTGCATTAGTACCTTGAGGATTTCCCGGGTAAACAGGATGTAATGCGGTACGCACTATGTGCTAATGCACCAGAAACTAAGGACAACGATTTTACATGGAAAGATTTCCAGGCAAAGAATAACAGCGAACTGGTAGCCATATTGGGAAACTTCGTGCATCGCACCCATGTGCTAACGTGGAAATATTTTAATGGAACATTGCCAGCAGTTGCAGAATATACTAAGGCTGACTTGCAGGTGATGGAAGAGATCAAGAATTCTCCAAAAAAAATTGCCGATGCGCTGGAGACTTTCCATTTTCGGGAAGCGCTTGCGGAGTTGATGAATCTTGCACGAATAGGCAATAAATATCTTGCCGATAATGAGCCCTGGAAAGCTATAACCCATAACCCTAAAAGGGTGCAAACGGTTTTAAATGTTTCTCTGCAGATATGCGCCAACCTTTCTGTTTTGATGAGGCCATTTATGCCTTTCACAGCAGATAAACTATGCACTCTTTTGAATATTCAGCCATTGAGTTGGGATGCAGCCGGCAACAGTAATTTATTGCACGATGGCCACCAGCTTGCAGAATCATTTATGTTGTTTGAAAGAATAGAAGACGAGCAAATTGAGAAGCAAATTGAGAAGCTGCATAAAAGTATAACTGTAAATTTGCAGGCACCTACCGTGATACCCCAGAAAAATTCCATAGTGTTCGAAGACTTTGAAAAAACCGATATTCGTGTAGGTACCATTAAGAGCGCAGAAAAAGTGGCAGGAGCAGATAAATTATTAAAACTGACTGTAGATACAGGAATTGACGTGAGGACTGTTGTATCGGGAATAGCTAAGTTTTACGAAGCAGATAAAATAATAGGGCAACAGGTTTGTATTTTAGTTAATCTTGCGCCCCGCAAATTAAGAGGTATTGAATCGCAAGGTATGATATTGATGGCAGAAGAACCCGATGGCAAACTTGTTTTCGTATCTCCTACAAAATTAAATACTGCAGATGGGGCAATAGTAAAGTAGTAATTGGCGCCGTAGTTCAATGGATAGAATAGAAGTTTCCTAAACTTTTGATATAGGTTCGATTCCTATCGGAGCCACAAATAAAGACCGCAAATAGTTAAACTTAACTATTTGCGGTCTTTTAATTTTTTACCCAAGTCAGCTAAGAAAACTTCCTTATCCTTTCCAGACCCTGGGTATTGGTTAGTTTTATATCCCTTCCGTTTATTTCCACCATTTTCTCTTGTTTAAAGTCAGACAATGTGCGGATAAGCGATTCTGTGGATGTGCCTACCATATTAGCAAGATCTTCTCTCGATAAATTAAGGCTTGCATTGCTCTCGGATTTTTTATGCAGCTTAAGCAAGGCGTCAGCCACTCGTCCTCTCACTGAGTTATATGCCAGGCTTAATAACTGTTCTTCCTTTTCATTAATATTATTTACCAGTAATTTGATAAAGTTTGCTGATACCTCCGGGGTTGAATATACCAGAGAAAGGAAATCGCCTTTGGGAATAAGAGCTAGTTCTGTTTCTTCCATGGCTGTTGCCGAATCTGCATAATTGCTGCCTTCTAATATAGAGTGGTAACCAAAAAACTCACCGGCGCCATAAACACCGGTAATCAGTTCTTTGCCTTCCGAGCTCACACGCCCAGATTTAATTTTTCCCTTGTTTACAAAGAATACGGAATTAGGTTCATCGCCTTCATGATAGACAAAACTCTTAACAGGGAAACTTCTTAATCTGTAATTAGCAGCTACGTTACCTGCGAGGGTAAATTTATTAGCAGTTTGTATAAAGTCTACCAACCCGCTCAGATCACGGGTGTAATTTTTCTTAATGAATTCATTGCGTTTAAGTCGCGTTTCAATCGCATTAAGCAGTTCCATTTTATCATATGGCTTAATAAGGTAATCATCGGCACCCAGGTTCATTCCTTTACGTAGATCACTTTTTTCTGCTTTGGCAGTAAGAAATATAAAAGGAACTCCTGCTGTTTTTGGGTCATTGCTCAAAATGTGCAATACACCATACCCATCCAAGTCGGGCATCATGATATCACAAATGATCAAATCGGGATTTTCCTTCTTCGCTTTCTCCACACCAATTTTACCGTTTTCTGCAGATATCACCACATAGTTAGCCAAATCCAGTATTTCGGTGGTGTTATCACGCATATCCGGGTTATCTTCTATGACTAAAATTTTTTTCATTCTGGGTGTGTTTAGTGAGTTCTGAATTATATAATGCCAATATACTAAAGTTTAACAAAAGGTAATGTTTTACAGTGTTTTACGATGATGCGATATTATTAAGGGAATGATAAATCCAACATGATATGTATCATATCCTTGTATGATGTGCTTCATATTGATTAGATTATATCCAGAATAGTTTTGTGCAGACATAAACACGATGATTCACTTCAGTGAGCAAAAAGAATGGTCTTATAAATTCCTACATTAAGTATTCACGAATAAACTACGATATATGAAAATTCTAATTAATGACAAAAGAAAAATTTATGCAGTGCAGGAATCATTTACAGAAATGTTTCCTTATTTGAAACTTGAATTCCTGGTTAAGCCACATCAATCGGGTGGGGCATCTTCCAAAAAACTTATGGAGAGTTCAAGCAAAACAATTGGAGAATGCAGAACAGTTCATTCGAATGGCACCATGACTATATTGCCTAAAATGACTGTTGTTGATCTCGAAGGTGGTTTCAGTGATACGTTTGGTCTATCTGTAAGAGTGTTCCGTAAATCAGGTACTGCTTGGTTGGAAGTTCCTTCTTCGAATAGCTTCACACTCAATGAAGAGAACCAGATAGGTGAAGAAATGAACAAGCTTGAACAATGAATAAATAATAAAACCAATAATTCAAAATAAAATGGCATACTCAAATATTCTCATAGCAGTTGACGGCAGCAAATTTTCTGAAAATGCTGTTAAAAGAGGTATAGAATTAGCAAAGCAGTTATCAGCCTCGGTTACTTTGCTTTGTGTTATCGATTTTCTTAAAATAGTTGCTAATGCTGAAGGGGAAGTAGTAAACCCTGAAGTGTTTAACATCTTTGAAGATGATGCAACGTTAATAGTGAACCAACTAGCAAAAAAATATTCTTATCCTAAGACAAAAAAAATGACAGTTGAAGGGATGCCAACAGAAGCCATTTTAAAAACAGCTAAAAGCCTTAAAGCGGACCTTATCATTATGGGTACACATGGACGAAAAGGGCTTAGTCATTTATTTTTAGGAAGTGTTGCAGAGTATGTAATAAGGCACTCAACCCTACCAACTATGGTTGTCCCAATGATTTAAGATAGTATATGTTTGTAAAGATTTAGAGGGTTTTAGCCTAATGAATCATGATAGTGCTAGCAGAACCAGTTTGTAAACTAATAGATCCAAGCTCTTAAATAAGCAGAAAATTGTATAAACTTGCATTGAATTTATACTTTGATGCAAAGGACTGGTTTTAAAATGCTTCTGCTAATTGTTGCCGCCACAACAATTGTATTTATATACCGCAAAAAGAGTAATCCTGATATAGTTATAACAGAGGTTAAGGCTCACGTAAATGAAGAAGCGCCAGAGGCTGATAATCCTGATCTTGCGCAGCAACAAGAGTTTGAAAAAACGGTTGATCGTAAACTGGGTTATGTTCCCAAGGAAAGATTGTTAGTAGCGCATGCCTATGCAGAACAACAAAGAACCGAGTCCAAATACAAAAGGTCACACGCTGCCATTCCTGGAATAGTGTGGACCGAAAGAGGCCCAAATAATGTTGGCGGCAGAACAGCCACCATAATGATAGATCCCAATGACGCAACACACAAATCGGCTTTTGCTGCTGGTGTTGATGGTGGACTTTGGAAGACAACCGATATTACAGTTGCCTCACCGGTGTGGACCGCTGTGAATAATTTTTTTACTAACCTGGCTATAACAACTATAGCATATAACCCTGCTAGTACTACCACTATGTATTTTGGTACCGGGGAAGGTTGGTTTAACCTGGATGCTGTGGAAGGCGGTGGAATATGGAAATCTACTGACGGAGGTGCAACATGGACCCAATGCGCAGCTACAGTACCTTCAACGAATGATAATTTTTATTTTGTTCAGAAAATTGTTGTGGATGTATCAGGTAATGTATATGCAGCTACCAGAAGTATCTTTTGTAACCAGGGTGGCTTATATAAATCCACCGATGGTGGTGTTACATGGAATTTAGTGCTTGGCACCCAAACAGGTTCATGTGCTACTTCGAATTGCTGGGCATCTGATGTAGAAATAGCTGCTGATGGCACTCTTTATGCAAGTTTAGGAATAAACGGGCCAGGGTATCTTTATAAATCCGCTACAGGTAATGCCGGTACATGGACACAGATAAATACAGGCGCCAGCTTATTTCCTGCTCCTACAGCAGCCAACTATCAAAGACTTTCCATCGGCTGCGCTCCTTCAAGCGCATCTACTGTATACGTTTTATCAGAATCTACTTCAACACAAGGTCTTTACAACATATATAAAACTATTGACGGAGGTACTACATGGACTGTTTGCGGGTTGCCGTCCTGGCAAGATCAGTGTGCCGCAGGTGTTCCGGATTTTACCCGAGGACAAGCATGGTATGATTTAAGTATTGCTATTGACCCGGCAAATGCCAACAATGTCTTTATCGGAGGTGTAGACATTATGAAGTCTACTAATGGAGGCACTTCGTGGGCCCAAATTACAGATTGGAGTGGTGCCTGTTATCAGTATGTTCATGCCGATCAACATGTGATGATATTTTCTCCGGGAAGTTCTACAACTATGTATTTTGGTAACGATGGCGGAGTTTGGGCCACAACCAATGCAACGGCTGTCACCCCAACGATAACCAATAGAAATTCAAGTTATAATGTAACCCAGTATTATTCTGTAGCCTTAAATCCAACTTCTGGCAGCAACGAATTTTTATGCGGTGCACAAGATAATGGCTGCCAGAAATATAGCACTGCCGGAATAAATGCTACTGTTCAGGTTACCGGTGGAGACGGAGCTTTTTGCCATATAGACCAACTTAACTCAGCATTTCAGTTTACTTCTTATGTCTACTTAAATTATTATATATCGACTAATAGCGGGGCCTCATTCAGCTCTGTAAGCTTTGGTAATGTTGGCGAATTTATAAACCCAAGCGATTTTGATAACAGTGCCAAGATACTTTATAGTAGTTATTCTGCAGGTAGCTATCACAGGTGGACTAACCCGGAATTATATCCTGCTGCACCTGTGGCATCTAACATAGCTGTAGCTGCTTTTGGTGCTAACACAGTTACAGCTGTAACGGTTTCTCCTAATACAGCCAACCGTGTATTTTTTGGATTAAGTAATGGTAATGTTATTCGCGTAGATGGTGCCAACGGAGGTGCCCCCGTCGCAACAAGCATTTCTACGGGTTTACCCGTCGCAACAGTTTCCTGTATAGCTGTTCAAACCGGCAACGACAATCATTTAATGGTTACTTATTCTAACTACGGAACTCTTTTTGTGGGAGAAACTGTTAATGGAGGCACATCATGGACCAATGATGTAGGAAACTTGCCTGATATGCCTGTTCGTTGGGCGTTGTTTGATCCATATATTATAACCAAAGCGCTACTTGCAACAGAAGTGGGTGTGTGGACAACTA
>Ga0206973_1175_pt1 | contig 12495 bp, 9 predicted proteins | sample Alteio_BWOrgHeat_83_FD_152927 | JGI IMG/M metagenome (GOLD analysis project Ga0206973, IMG submission 152927) | Enriched cells from forest soil in Barre Woods Harvard Forest LTER site, Petersham, Massachusetts, United States -... | ecosystem: Environmental > Terrestrial > Soil > Temperate forest > O...
GAGTAAGAATTAAAAATGAAGGCGATCATGTACGGCTTGAACTGGCTGAAGCATTGCAGAACAAATCAATAAAAATAATTCCTGTACTGATTGATAAAGTGCAGATGCCGGATACAAAAGATCTTCCACCAGATCTGAAAGAAATGACGAAACTGAATGCGATTGATTTCTTTTCTTATGAATATGATAAAAGCGCTGAACGAGTGTTGAATGAAATTGAAAGAACGCTTAACCTTTTAACGAGCGTAGATCTTTCACCATTTATAAAAATCATCAGTTTAAATAATGGCAGAATAGTAGCACAGGCTTTAAAGAATTCAATGGAAGGAAACCTGCTTGCTTCACATGGGGTTACTGCTGTAATCGACTTCAAAGAATTAGATGATAACATTCTTTACGTATCAAAACTGAAGTATGAAGAAGGCGCATTTATATTATCCGGATTATATGCAGCAGAACAGTTTGGTGTTAAGTTCACCAAATGGAAAGCAAAATCAAAACGTAATTCATCTAATCAACAAAAACAAAATATAGTTGTTTCATCAGGCACGTTAAAAAGATATCCTGTAGATTCTCTTGACGACATGATACGGCACCTGAATGCTAACAGGCCTGTTATTGCGGGCATTACTGTTTATCAAAACTTCATGCACAATAAAGCAAATGAGCAGGAAGGATTCATGCTTACTCCTTTTAAACCTAATGAACAAGTTATAGGCGGCCATGTAATCATAATAACACATGTTGATCTTGTAAAAGACAGGATAAAATTTGCAAATTCATGGGGCAAAGATTGGGGTGAAAAAGGCTTTGGCTATTTTACAGAAGCTGCATTAAACAGTTGTGCAGACTGGAACAATGTTTTTGCTATTGAAACCAAATATCAATACTGATATTGATGTACGCTCAAAACAACACATCGCCTTCTGTTTGATGAAGACGATGTGTAATTTAAAATTTATTTCGTTATTATGCTTTTGCAAGATGTGCATCAAGCCAGTTTTTAATATCGGCTATTACAACTTCTTTCTCAAGATCATTCAACAGATCATGATAATGGCCTTCATACAACTTCAATGTTTTATCTGTTGAACTTGCGTTGTCATAAAAATATTGACTGCCACTCGGCCTTGTTGCTTTGTCATTTGTACCATGAAGAATTAACAATGGCAAAGTGAATTGCGCAAAATCTTTTTTAAGCCTTTCATCAGCATGCACCATTGCTGCAATAGTTTGTGATGGCTGCGTTTCATTTTCTATTAACGGATCATTGTCCATGATTTCAACTGATTTCGCATCGCGTGAAAAATCTTTGTTATGCAGTTTCAATACATGTGCATGCGGTGCAATATGGCTTATACCTTTCAACACAGCGATTGCAAAATCAGGCGCAGGAACCTGGTAAGCAAAACTCTCGCAGATAAGTCCTGCAAGTTCTTCCTGGTTATCCAATGTATAATTGCATGCAACAACGCCGCCGGCGCTATGTCCTAACATAAACACAGGCAAACCAGGTTCATTTGTTTTTACAATTGAAACAAAAGAAGCAACATCGTTTACATAATCATCAAAATTCTGAACATAAAAACGTTCGCCATCAGATTTACCGCGGCCGCGCAGATCAATTGAGTAAACAGCGAGTCCGTCTGCGGTTAACTGTTCTGCAACCCATTCATAATATCCGCTGTGCGAATTAAACCCGGGAACGATTACAACTACGCCGCGTGCTGCGCCGGCTTCGGGATGCCATGAGCGTGTGGCTATATTTAAGTCGCCTGCGCCCTTGAAAGATGATTCATTCATTGGTTTTATTTTTTAAAATGAAAAAATGCAAAATGATGGTGGAGTATTAAACAGCACTGGTATCTTTCTCCGGGGGCTTGCTTCTGTTTAGGCTGTGAAGATATAGCAGTTGATGCTTTCCTGTATTAAGTTATAATAAAATTATGTTGATGCAATTTTAATAATGCAAAATTGCATTTATCAAAAAAGTGTGCAGTTTTATAAACATGAATTAGATTTATTGTATTAAAATCTAACATATGAAAAAATCTACACATGCTGCAGCTTTTATTTTTTTGCTAGCCTCATTAATTTCTTACACATTATCAGCACAGGATTCAATAAAGGTTGTGCACACAACCATTCAGCAATCCTGTGTGAACGGAAATTTTATAAGTTACAGGTGTTTTGGAGGCACACCGCCATACACTGTGCATCTGTACCGGTATGGAATCTTTTATGAAGATGTTATAAGCAATGGAATGGGGCTTGCAAGTTTTTTTAATCTTCCGAATGGTTTGTATTCTGCTTCGGCCATCATTAATTCAGACAGCGTTATAAGCGAATCAACACCGCTTGTTTCACCTGTTACTAATTCCGGCATTTCTAATCTTACCGATCATTCAGTAACCCTTACATGGATCAAACTTGCCTGCGTTAAGTATTATATAGTGAAAATGCGTTTAGACGGAACCACAAAATGGTATAAACGCAACACTGATGGTAATGTAGATTTCATGCAGGTAAATCATTTGCAGCCTTCTACTTTATACGATTACCATATTACTTCTGCGGATTCCGCAAACGGCGAAACTGCTTTAGACAACTCAATTGGGTATGAAGGGTTTTATACGCTTGCTGCAGCAAATAATGCGTTGCAGTTTTCTCCCAATCCTGCATACAATTCAATCAATGTAAAAATTCCTTTAAACGGCGTATTGCAGATCGCAAATTTGTCCGGCAATATTCTTATCAATAAAAAAGTTATTGCAGGAGTCGCTGCTGTAAACATTAGTGCATTGTTGCCCGGAACTTATACCATGCGTTTGATAACGGAACAAAATATTACCGAAACCAAATTGGTAAAGCGATAATTACCTTTAATTAAGCTGCTTGAATTATTTTGGTTACCAACTAATGAACAAATGGCATCGTTCCTTGGTCGCAACACTTGAGCTGTACATTATTGAGCAGCTTCTGGTAGCAATATCTTTAAGTCGGTTAAAGTAACAATCAGCGTGTTAAACATATTACACCAGTTCATGCGTTATGTGCCTCCTGTGGTTCGGTTCCGACATAGTCGGAATTGCGGCAATGGCAAAGCCATATTGCTGCAAAGAAGCGCAGGCAGCGCCGTTGTATGAGCGAGGCCTTGCGACCATGAGCTAAAATAATTTGTTATCAAGAGACAAAAGCGGAAATAATTTTTTTGCTTAATAGTATAACCAACAGTTATTCTATAATTTTATTATTCAACATTGCTTTCGATATGACTAAAATAAAAACTGCTGCTGCAAGCGATATTCTTATTCAACCACATTCAATAAAAGATGCTCCGCAGCGACTGTATTCTTTAGATGCATTGCGTGGTTTCGATATGTTCTGGATAATGGGCGCCGAAGAAATTGTGCATACAATGGCAACTGCTACAGGCAATTCTTTCTGGCAGGGGTTTTCAACACAGCTTACACACCCTGCATGGAATGGCTTTCATTTTTACGATCTTATTTTTCCTTTGTTTCTTTTTATTGCCGGTGTTGCAACACCATATTCAACAGGCCGCGAAATGGAAAAAGGCAAAAGCCGCAGCGAAGTTTTATGGCGTGTAATAAAACGCGGTTTAATATTGGTATTGCTTGGCATTATTTATAACAATGGTTTAAAAATTCAACCCATTTCCGATATACGTTTTGGAAGCGTGCTGGGCCGCATCGGGCTTGCATAGATGTTTGCCAACATTATTTATTTGTACAGTAAAGAACGCGCACAGATAATTTGGTTTGCAGCTTTGCTTATTGGTTATTGGTTGTTATTGAAGTTTACTTCAGCACCTGGATTTGCTCCGGGCGATCTTACCATGCAGGGAAATTTTGCATCATATGTTGATCGTTCTATATTGCCCGGTAAATTGTACCTGGGCATTCATGATCCTGAAGGATTGATGTCAACCATTCCCGCAATCGGGACAGGGTTACTTGGAATTTTAACCGGAACTTTTTTAAAGAATAACACAACATTCAGCGGCGCAAAAAAATCTGTATACATGTTTGTTGCAGGTATCATTTTCCTGTTGATCGCACAGTTATGGAATCTTGATTTTCCCATCAATAAAAATTTATGGACAAGTTCTTTTGTGATGAATGTTGGTGGTTATAGTTTGATATTGCTTTCCATTTTTTATTACATCGTTGATGTGAAAGGTTATAAAAAATGGGCGTTCTTTTTTAAAGTAATTGGAATGAATTCCATTCTCATTTATATGTCGGGCCATTTTATAAACTGGAATTATTCCAACACTGCATTTTTCGGATGGCTTGGCCAACTTTTCAGCAACCCGTGGAATGATGTAATACTTGCTATAACTTTTGTATTGGTAAAATGGGCGTTCCTGTATTTCATGTATCGAAAGAAAGTCTTCTTACGGGTTTAATAGTGCAAGCACTTCAGAAAAGTCACAAAAAAATAATCTTTGGTAATAGCACTTGCTGCAGGTGTGTGTACTTTAGTATGAATTATTCAAACTAAAATTATGAATCCTGTTACAAGACAAATCTGTGGCATCATTTTACTTACAGTGCCAACTATTCAATACGGTGGATTCTTTTTGTTGAAGATATTATCCGGCATGCAAGGCCAGGCATTAACGAGTTTTCAAAAATCAATGTTCAGGGCGGGACATGCACATGCAGGCGTATTAGTAATCCTTGCATTGATTGCACAAATACTCACAGATAATGCCGCGCTCGGTAATATTGCTGAGTGGATAGTGAGAGATGGTTTTACTGCCGCAGCTATTTTAGTAAGCGGTGGATTTTTTTGCAGCGGCTGCTGGTAAGGATCGTGTCAAACCCAATAAATACATCTTCATTTTATATACAGGCATTCTTGTGCTTGTTGTTGCCACAATAATACCTGGTATTGGTTTGATCAGGAACAGTTAGGCAATGCATTATATCGATCTTTTCATATTAAAAATTTTCAAAAAAAATTAAACGCATATAAAGCGCGGCAGTTATTATTTTGCACCCGTTTATAAAAAACGATCCTGCTGAATTACCCTTTTAATAAACGATTTGTATAGATGAAGTTTGCAACGGCTCAAAAATTTGTATTCAATAATATTGACAGTATTCTTATTGCAATTACCGGTTTTATTTTCATTTTGTTATTAGCAAAATATGGCGGTATCGGTATTTCTCCTGATTCTGTTACGTATGCAAGCGTTGCAAAAAATCTTGTTGCACATGGAAAACTCATAGAGTATGATGAAATGCCTTATGTTGATTTTCCTGTTGGATACCCTGTTTTCTTAAGTATCTTTTTTAAGCTCTTTGGTGATGATTACGTGCATACAGGCACTTACATAAATGCACTGCTTTTTGCTGTGCTTATTTTAATGTGCGGCCTCGCCATGAACCGCTTTACTTATACATCACGTTTGTATAAAATTGTTGTTCTGCTTTGCATTTTGTTAAGCCCCGGCCTGCTTGAAGTGTATTCAATGATATGGTCTGAAACACTGTTTATTTTTCTTGCTGTTTTGTTTATTCTAATGCTGCATAAATATCTTAATACATTAAACATTTCAGCGTTGTTTGCGGCAGCTTTCATTGCTGCAACAATATGTATTATACGTTATGCAGGCATCTGTGTTATTGGCGTTGGCGGTTTTGTTTTATTGTTCATGAAACATAAAACAATAAAGCAAAAAACTGTACACATAATTTTATTTGGCTTAACTGCCTGCTCATTTCTTGTATTCAATCTTATAAGGAATTTTTATGCACTCGGATACTTAACCGGCGAAAGAGAAAAAAGCCTTACATCATTAACTGGCAACTTCAACTACTTCGGTATAACGTTATATGACTGGTTGCCTTATGCATTCAATCATTACTTGCCTGAAACAATATTTGGTATTGCAGTAGTATTGTTGCTTGGCGCTGCGGTTATCTGGCATCTTGTAACTAAAAAACACAACACGAGTTTTGAATACATCGCCGCAACATTTGCGTTCGGTTACATTTCATTCATGATAATAACCGCAACTGTTTCGCGCTTTGAAGCATTGAACAGCCGTTTATTTTCGCCTGCATTTATTCCCATGCTTTGGGTACTTGCTTATTGGTTAAATAAAACAGTTATTGCAAGTAAAGGATGGAAACGTTTTTTAGTTATATGCTTTAACGTATTCATCGCGGTATTTTTTATTTGCAATGAATTTATTCCGAGTTATGGTAACTACAGCGACATTAAAGATTACGGCATTCCCGGTTATACAGATGATGACTGGCGCTTGTCTCCAACTGTAAAATATATTCAGCGCGATTCTGTTTTCCGTTCTGATTTTGATATGTATTCCAATGCCAACGATGCAGTGTTCTTCTTCACTGGCCGCAGCACACAACGTTTACCGCACAGGCAATCTCCTGATGAGATAAAAGAATTTAATGACGATGATCATTTTTATATCGTGTGGTTTAATCTTGGATTTGATCCTGATATTATTGCATTGAAAGATATATTGAAGAATAAACCGATGAAACTGATAAAGCAATTTCCTGATGGCGCTGTGTACATGACGATCGATGCTGATATGCTTAATATAAATAAAACTTTAGCCACGCCAAAACCAACGGTTATACTCCATAAATAACAATGTTGCAATACGCTTTCTGTAAGCTTAATGTAATGCCTGTAACGATTTAACTGCTTCAATAAATATATCTATTTCTTCTTCAGTGTTGTAATAATGTGGCGATACGCGCAGTACCCAATCAACATGTTTCTCTTCAAAATCTATTTGAGCAGACGTTTTTGATGTTGTATAAATATTAATGCCTTTATCCCGAAAGAATTTTTTTGTTGCTTCCGGTGATTTGTTGCCTGCTTTAAATGTAATGATGCTGCATTGTTTTTTACCGCGGTCTAAAGTTTCAATATTGCAAAATGTGCTGAGATCATCTCTCAATTTATCATTCAGCATTGTATTGCGTAATTCAATGGCTTCAATGCCTGCATTAAGTGCATATTGCAACGCTGCAGTACTTCCCATCATCAGGGCATAAGCTGTTTCCCAATCTTCAAAACGTTTTGCATTTGTAACAGGGTTGTATTTATTTTCTGTTATCCAGTCAGCACCGCGGATATCAGGGAACAATGGCTCATATCCTGACTGCAATGCTTTATCAGAAACATATAACAAGCCGGCGCCTCTTGGCCCGCGAAGAAATTTTCTGAATGTTCCACTGATAAAATCTGCATGAGTTGCTGCCGCATCAACAGGCATTTGACCTAAAGACTGGCAGGCATCCAACAAAAAAACGGCGTCATAATTTTTAATGATGTTGCCAATATCGTTCACGGGTTGTACAATGCCTGAACTTGTTGGCACATGCGTAACGGAAACAAGTTTGGGTGAAAACTTTTTTATCTTCTTTTCAAGATCATCAACATCAATTTCACCGGTAGCTGTGTTTTCTATAAGCTCAATTTTAATTCCGAATCTTTTTTGTAAAGAGAGATATGCAATGAAGTTTGAAGGATAATCATTCTTTGATAACAATACAATATCATTTGTCTTAAAAAGCATGGATGATAAAGCCCTGTTATAACTGTCTGTTGCATTTACAGTATAGGCAATGTTGCCAGCCTTTGTATTCAGCAATTGCGCAGCGGAGTTGTAAAAATTATCCAGTTCATTTATTTTACTGTCGGCGACTTCATAACCCCCGTAATTTTCTTCTTCGGTTATGTAATCACGAACTGCCTTTGCAACAGGCTTTGGCATTAATGCTGCGCCGGCATTATTAAAATGAATTACTGACTTACAACCTTCGGTATCATTTCTTAATTCATCTATATTCATGTGCTTTCAATTAAATTATTTGTGATTCTTTGAGGTTAAGTATCACACAAAAATTTTTTCCTTCAATCTTCTGCCTGCATCACCATCATGTGAAGGAATGAAAATGGTTTTATGTGCTTTGGTATAAGCAGTAACTTTTTCATAAGAACCTTGAGCTAGTTTCTTACTGCAGTTTGCGCCTGCATATTTTTTTTCTAAAAATTGTTGTTGAGTATAACAAAGATCTGCCGCAAAAAATATATCATAGTCATCTGTTTTAAATAAAACCGAGCAATGACCGTAAGTATGCCCGGGTGTTTGTATCAATGCAATATCTTTTGATGCGGTTAAAAATTTTACGCGGTCAAATACATCACACGTTTCATTCAACTCAATTAATGTTGGCTTAAACCATGAAGGATATAATTTAGGCAGATCACCATAAGGTTTTTCCCATTCATATTTATTAACCAGTATTTCCGTTGATGGAAAATATTTCAAACCATCAATGTGATCAAGATGCAAATGCGTAAGTATAACAGCTTTTACATTTTTAATATCAATGTTTAATTGCTGCAATTGCGGGCCGATCTCTTCTGATGATTCAACCATAAATCTGAATTGTGTTGTGTCAAACCAATTTGCAAAAAAGCCTGATGACTTAAAATAATCTTTATCATTCACGTTGGCATTTTCGCCGGTATCAATTACAAAAACTCCTTCCGGATGTTCAATGATCATAACCCATATCGGCATCCATTCTGTAAATTTTTTCTCAAGCATAAAATCAGCCATGGCAAGCAGGCCTTTAAATCTTGCCTCGCGGAATTTTGTTTTTACAGAAACAATACCTGTGGATACAAGATGAACTTTTGCAGCATTGCCCTTTACCGTAACATTAATAGTTTGTGTGTTGAACATTGAAGCGTGTTTAGCTGCAATAAAATTCTTTAAACAAAATAACTTTCAAAAAAGAATTTTAATGAATATTCAATATAGATAGTTATAATAAAGTCTTCCATATAGTTATGTTACTTTCTTTTCTTAAAAAAAGAAAGTAACCAAAGAAATTCAAGCACGGATGATATTTCAACACATCCATGCACATGCCTTGATTAAGCTTTTGTAGTATTGACTTTTCAGCAGTTGTACCCTGATTCTTAAATTCAAGCAACATAACTAATTTTAAGTGCACAAACGATAACGATGCAATGAATAAGCATAATAAATAATATCAAAAAAACTGCCCGCAAATGCAGGCAGTTTTTGTTTTTTAAGAGTTTAGTTTATTCTGAAATAATAAATGAAGTGCGTGCTATTATGTTCCCGTTTTCTTCAACAGCAAGTACATAACTACCTGCTCTTAATGATTGAATTTTATTAAGCGGCATCATATATGTGCCTGCAGTTTTATTGCCTGCATTAAAAATTCTTTGATTGCTTCCGCTTATATTACTCAGGATAATATTTACCATTCCTGCTTTGCTTAATGTATATGTAAGCATTGCATTGCTGATTGTTGCAGGATTTGGTTTTACAGATACAATATCATTACTGTTATTGTTTATTTGGCCAATAACCGGCGGTAAAATATTTAGAGTATAATCTTCAACTTCGCCATGTGCTATCGCATCGCAAGGCGCGCTGGCATAAGTGCCTGCACTCATTTGCACACGCATTCTTACTTTGCCGGTTTTACTTACAACTGAAAATTTAATATTACCCAGAACAGTTGATGAACCTTGCAGCATTTCAACAAGTTCACCCGGATCAGAAAAGCTTTTGTTGTTATTAAGATCAATATACACTTTCCAGTATTCGGTGTGTGCACTTCCGGTAAAACCGGGCGTTAAAGAAATAGGATAAGTATAACCTGCAGTTACATCTGTGATTGTTGGAGTAAAGTCCGCATAACCTCCGTTATTCCCACTTGTTTTGTTGATGTTTCCAAAAATAACATTGTTGATGTATTCTGCGCCTGAATTGCCGATTGAAAGACAATAAGCACCAAGCAAGCGTACAGTGTAATCTTCAACTTCACCATGATCTATTACGTCGCACGGCGATGCTATTGCTGCATGAGTAAGCCCTTCGATTGTATTCCATGCTGCTGCCCTGGTTTGTATACGCATACGTGTGGGTCCATTTAATGTTGTTGAAGGCGGTGTAAAATAAAATGTCCGTGCATGTCCTAAATACAATAACGTGTCATACACAACTCTTTCGCCGGCATCATTAAAACTGCCATTATGATTATAATCTATGTAGACGGCAAACCGTACAACCTGTTTCCCTACTGCACTCGAATTTAAAGTAATACTGTTGCTGGTTCCAAGATGTACGTCACCTGAAATAGCTGTATAATCGCTGTAATGAGAACCAAGGGTTTGATTATTGATGCCGCCTATTGAAACTGTTTTTATATAGCCCTCATCGTAAGTAGTAGATTTAGAGGGGCAATACGTTTGTGCAATAGATGCAGTTGTACATAACAAAACAATAGAGTGTAGAAGAATGGTTTTTTTCATGATGATTAGTTTAGTTATAAAGCTTACTCTGCCAGTTTTCAGCGTACCTGCCGTACTATTCTGGATTATACGGATTTCCTTTACGGATATTATGATACAAGGAATTATAAAAATGCTTTGCTATATATCGCAGATGTTTTTAATGAGGAAACAAATAACTTATTGATATTATTGGAAATATCTTTTTTAAGGAATAAAATCCTTTATATAAAACGGGGACTTATCCGTTTAAGCAGGTATCGCCGCACTTATCAGTTTATATCAGCGTTCATCACACATACTTTACCATCTGTTAGTTTGTAGCGCCGTTTGTATGTGATTGCCTATCGTGATGATCAAAGCAGTTATAACTTTACATCATCAAATCAAACAGGAGTACATCTCCAGACATTATGAACACGTTTCCTGAAAAAAAATTCACCCTTTGCAGGTTAAGGGAAATACTTACACAGTAAAGGGTTCAGCACTATTAACAACAAACAAACCTTCAAAGGTTTTTAATCAAAAAACAAAATGAAATCAATCGTATTGATTGTTGCATGTATTGCATTGGTAATACTTGCAATAAAAAAATTCAGCGCACAAATAATTTCAGCTAAGCAAACTGACGAAGCAACTGTGCATTCAAACATCATAAAAAACTCTTACGCGCTATTGCCCGAAGAGTTGAAAATGATTAACCTGTACAATTATTAAAATTTATTCACAATCGCGCACAGCAAAGTGTTTGCATTGATCGTTAACTGATTTTTGTGTTCGCTTACTGAGACCCAAAACGACTAATAAGCGGGCACACAATAACTGCACAACTGCTGCGAAAAGCAATTAAAACTAAAAATTACAACTATGGACATTACGCATTTTTTTATTAGTTACTGGTGGATATTATTGATATTAATATTTCCACTGTTTTACAAATTCATCCTGCGTGTTTTCTTTGGAATGGTTATCGTTCCGGAAAACAGGATCGGATTGGTTACAAAAAAATTCGTGTTGGTTGGCGCCAACCGCGAATTGCCTGATGGAAGAATTATTGCCACAAAAGGTGAGGCAGGCTTCCAGGGCAGAACACTGGCGCCGGGTTTATATTGGAACATGTGGCCATGGCAATATGGTGTAGACATGGAACCGTTTACCGTTATTCCCGAAGGTAAGATCGGGCTTGTGTTAAGCAATGACGGTGCTGCTTTGCCAACCGGTAATATACTTGCGCGCAATGTAGCTTGCGATAATTTCCAGGATGCAGATGCATTCTTAAATAATGGCGGACAGAAAGGCCGCCAGACACACATGTTAACGCCGGGTACTTACCGTATCAATACATATGCGTTTACAGTTACCATTGCAGACATGGGCATTATTCATGAAAGCATGCTGGGCATTATTACAACATTGGATGGTGCGCCAATTGTTACAGGTCAGATTGCCGGTAAGTATGTTGAAGGCCATAACAACTTCCAGGATGTTGATAGCTTTTTGCAAAATGGCGGTAGCCGTGGTTTGCAGCCCCAGGTAATTCTTGCAGGTAGTTATTACATCAATCCCTGGGCAATTCAAATTGAAGAGATACCTATGACCGAAGTGCCTATTGGCTTTGTGGGTGTGGTGATATCTTATATTGGTGAAGATGGTAAAGACCTTACAGGCGAATCTTTTAAACATGGTAATATTGTTGAAAAAGGTTTCCGTGGTGTATGGATGGAACCGCTTGGCCCCGGTAAATACCCCATCAATAAATACACAATGAAAGTTGAATTGGTTCCAACAACCAACCTTGTGCTGAACTGGGCGAATGCACGGAGCGAAGCACACATGCTGGATAAAAATCTTTCAACTATTACAGTGCGCAGTAAAGATGGTTTCCCGTTCAATCTTGACGTTGCGCAGATCATTCACATACCTGCCAATGAAGCGCCAAAAGTTATTGCACGATTTGGCAGCATGAATAATCTTGTAAGCCAGGTATTGGAGCCAACCATCGGTAACTATTTCCGTAACAGCGCACAGGATAGTGATGTTATATCATTCTTAAGCACGCGTAAAGAAAGGCAACAGGCTGCGAAGGAACACATCAAAGCTGTGCTGGATGAATACAACGTTAACGCAGTTGATACATTG
>Ga0206973_1176_pt1 | contig 12486 bp, 7 predicted proteins | sample Alteio_BWOrgHeat_83_FD_152927 | JGI IMG/M metagenome (GOLD analysis project Ga0206973, IMG submission 152927) | Enriched cells from forest soil in Barre Woods Harvard Forest LTER site, Petersham, Massachusetts, United States -... | ecosystem: Environmental > Terrestrial > Soil > Temperate forest > O...
ACAGCCAACATGCCAATGATTACAAAGCCGCTTAGTTATCAAAATATCTTACATCTCCATTACTTGTCTATGGCTTGAAGATAATCCGACGGCTTCTTCATTGTGTTCAGCACGTGACCACCCTGATGTACCAACCATGCGATTTCTTTGCTCTTCATAACAACGCAATAGTTTGTTACCGCCCGATGCAACATTTTCGTTAACATAGTGCATGTTACTACGAAATTTTCTGCTGAAATATGTACTATCATCACTAGCTTCTGTTTCATCCGAAGCAACCATGTTAGCCGCTGCTGGCACTGAATTCGCGTCTTTAGAAGCTTTAATGAATGAATTGCCACTTGCATAAACCCCGTCCATAAATGCACCTATACCTGCTGCTAAAGATTCATCGAGTATGAACATAGTTTTTGCCACGCCAGAGAGAGAGCTAGCAATGCCTGTTTCAATGAATAATGCTGCAATACTTAAGACTATCCCTTTAGAAATTATAAAGCCAGCTTTAAGGGCTCCTAAACCTAGATGACAGATAGCTTTGAAGCAATGAATCATTGCGTTGCCAAAATTTTTAATAATCTTCGTTGCCAAACGTTTAAGCTCACGACAAACTGTTGCTGCAAATTCCAATGTGATTCGCCATGCATTTAATAATTTGTTACCAATCCATCTTGCAACATTAACAAAGCCACGCGTAGCAGCTGCAACAAAATCTAATATAGTTTTCCAAGCATTGCTTAAATAAACAGCTATTTTTTGTAAAGCATTAATTATAGCCTCTGAAAATTTACCAGCATAATGACGCAATTTTTGTGCGATTGTTTTACACAACTCTAACGCATTTGTTACAAATTTTTTCAGACCTTTTTGTAACAATACTAAGGTTTGCGTAAATGTTTCCCGCAATATATTAAATACTTTAGATCCCAGGGTAAGCCATCTTCCCGCCAGGAATAAACAACCAGATCCAGCCGTTAATTTTACTAGCGAAGCTATTACTGAAACCCCAATAATAATAAAAGTAAATCCACACTTGCCAAGCACAGCTGCTAGATATAAAGCTGTAGTCTTTTTATCTTCATCTTTGATTACCCATAAATTATCGAGCGTGGTTTTTAAATTTACTAAATCTTTTTGTGCACTTGCAATAAGTTCATCGCCTAGACTATTAAAAGTAGCATTAGAATTTTTAAGATAGCTCCAGCTTGTAACAAAGAAGTCTCTAATCCTTGCAAAAACCCTACCCGCAAAACCAATAACGCCACCACGTGTATTATCACTATTATTTTGTTCTTTCATGTTCATATCCTCCAAAAATTTTAATTACTACCCCGCTCAACGTACTTTAGTTTCCTAAAGTCAATTGAACAGTGTTCAATTTATTACACTTTAGATGGCAAGTCAAGGGCAAAATTCATGGGGCGCAAATATTTTTTATGTTGCAAATACACTGCTCGCTGAATGGCCCTGGTCGTAATTATAAAAATTTAACCTTTTTATAAGATTATGTTATAGTTCAAGTGTAAGCAAAATAGCTGTGAGCCTGGACAGTTGTTAATTAAGGAGACGTAAAAAATGCCCAAAAAGGTAACTTTTTCTGAAACAAATGAATTCTTCGAGAAGGTAACTTTTTCTGAAACAAATGAATTCTTCGAGACTGAAGGTGAAATCGTTATACCCATAAAAAATCCAGATAAACTAAAAGAAATTGAGAAAAACATTGAAGATAACAAAAAATTACGCAAGCAGAAAGCCGAGCAAAAGAAAAAATTACGCGAGCAAAAAACAGAAGAACATGAAGAACATGAAGAATATACAGGCAAAAAGTGGATCGCACTCAATGAGAAATCCGTTGTAGTATTTGATGTAACATTTCTTAAAGACGGCATTTGTGGCGCTCCTAGCCCGACACTAGAACTTAATATTAAATTACCCGAACATTGTATCGAAGTTAAAATCGAATTTGAGAGAATATTTCATCATTACATTGATTTTTCAATGCAGCTTCAACATACTTCAAGAGCTGCTGTTTATAAAAATTGCAAGTTTTTATATCCTCTTGTTAACCGCTATAAAACAAAAGAATTTTTTGCGCTCCTTAATAAAATCCATAGTGAAAAATATGCATCAAAAATAAATAAAAAATGGTTCTCACCGAAACCAGATCGTACTCATACTGCATGGATTGCTATAGAAAACTATTCTGATTATGGTGGTACACCAATAACAACACTACATCTTTATATTGATTTACTTAAACATTGTCTTAGAAAATATAATAATAAACACGCGCCTACGTCTAAAAATTATGATGCTCACAAAAATAAGTTTGAGGAAGTGTTTAAGGAATATATTGATTTTAAAGTGAAGAATCTATGTAGCTCGGACATGGAAACAGAAGGTGAATACTTCTATCCTCTTGTTAGCAATTATAATCAAGAAAAACTTTTCGCGCTCCTTGATAAAACCTTTAAAGTAGAATACCAACAGGCCTTAGAATTTTACTCATGCATGAAATCGGAACTTGACAACTATTATGAAGAGACAGCAAAATTTATTATAAGCCTAACTGATTTAAAGCATACTAAAGAACATAGCGAACGACAATCATTAGAAAAAAAGATAGATGAAGGTAACGAATTAATTAAATTTATCAATGCAATAATAGATGCAATTTCAAACACCCCAGATAACAAAAAAAATCACAATGATATAAGTATATGTGAGGGGGCTCTTGTTAAAGAAATACGTAAATTAAAAGAGAACTTTATAGAGGTCAATGATAATATAAATAAGCTAAAGACAAGTCTTTCTACTACACAAAAATTTTATGTTTACTTAAACATGGTGCTTGTAAATTTATTTATAAAAACGGATCCAAAACAGAGCCAAAAAAAAGCTATACTAACAAGCTATAACAACATCCAAAAAGTTTCTGACAGCGATGGTTATGCAAAAAAAGAGGTGAGTAACAATAACAGAAATCTTGCAAAGAATTTAGGTTACGTTGGCAAATTATACTCACCCCCTATGTTATAATGCTAGAGCACAAATACCATGCGCACTTGGCCCACAAAGCTCGAGACATGAGCTGTATTGTGTGCCAGCGCGCATAATGAGAGCATTTATAAAGATAACTACCACGGGATATAAAAATGACCACCGTACACGACAAAAAATGACTCCCCTCCTCCCTAGCCCTCCTTCCCAAACAGAGCTTTGGGAGGAGGGAATATGAGTCGCAAATACAATGACATTATAAAATAATAAATTATTTACAGGTAGTTTCTGTAAGTAAGGCCGATATATCATTTAAGGTTTTTTGAATGAAATTTAGTACGTCATAATTTGTGAATCTAAGCACACGATAACCAAGCGATGCTAAAAATTCAGTTCTTATTACTACATAGCTCTATTCTAACGCCAAGCCAGCAAAATATTTATCTATTAACTCATGGATTAGCTCCTCAGCCGATTCAGACTGTGTTAAAGCTAATTTATTAGCTAATGCTAGAGCACAAATACCATGCACACTTGCCCACAAGGCTCTAGATGTAAGCTGTATTTGTGCACTGTTTAAATTCATATCAGACAAAGCTTGCTCGGCTACACCCATAAGTGCTGCAATTTTGTCGGTGTACCATTGGGGTAAAGTGGTTTCTTCGGCCAGAGTATACTCAAATAATGTGCGCCAACGCGCATAATGCTCCTTAGCAAAAATATAGTAGCTACTCGCAACACTTAACAAAATATTTTTACCACGTAAATTTGGCTTTAAATGAGATTGAATAAAATGCTGCAGATCATCTAAGGTTAAAAGGTTAAGTTGTAACAAGAAATCATCTTGATTTTTAAACACATTATATAGAGTCCCAACTGTATAGCCGATTTCTTTGGCTACTTGACGCATACTAAATTTACTTAAGCCATATTCTGCTATCAAATCGCCGCCTACCGTTAGCGCTTTTGTTTGAATTTCGTCTCTAGTTAAACCTGTTCTTCTACCCATGAAATAAGTGCCCTTTAAGCCAATTGAATAATGTTCAATTTATTCTAGTTCACAGGGCAAGTCAAGTAAAAAACAATGAAAGTGCTTGCATTTTGCGATTAGCAGGATCAAAATACTGCCCATGGAACAATTTAATTTGACAGCTAAAGAGAAGGCGGCATTAGAGCTACGACATAAGCAATGCCGGGATGTAAAAGAATGTTATCGCATAAACGCAGTGCTTTTACGTTCGGAAGGTTGGACTATAGCAATGTGCTGTTATACTAACAATAAATAAAAGTCTAGCTATGGGTCACGCCAAAACAGCCTCCGACCAACAACTAATGACCACTCCAATAATACATATAATATGTGTAACGACAAACCCAAAAGATTCCGCCTAGCCTATACTTATATAATAAAAATAAGAAACGGCAATCTGATGAAAATTCGTAAAAAATTGATTATTGCGTTTGTTCTGCCAATCATGATTATTGGGATCTTTAGCCTCGCGGGCTTCCTATGGAACAAGCGCCTTTTCGTTGAAGCGACAGATGTAAGTTCCAATAAAATTCGTAATGCGTTAATGTTAAATGAAATAAATAACGAGATGTCGCGTTATACAAAATCATATTTAATAACTTATGATCCAGAATCTCATAACAAATTTGATGCAGCTAAGCCAATTCAGAAAGATAAAATTGCTGACTATGCAAGTTTACCGCTAACTGATGAAGAGTCTAAATATTTTGCAGATGTACAAAAATATATGCAGATTAATACTGCTATTGAAGAAAAATTGTATGTACTTACGGATGGTATACTATCAAATCTAAAAGAAGAACAAGATCTATTGTTTGGGAGTATTAGCCCGACTTTAGATAAATGGATAGCCTTTACAAATACAGACAGCCAAAACGGCGCTATAAAAAACTCAAGTTTATACCAACTCCACACAGATATTATCACGTTTATAGCTCTTACCAAATATTCTATTGCAGCAAATGCTAAAGCTGACAAAAAATCATTAGACTTAATCGACAAGATGCAACAAGAAATGGATAGTATATCCAAATTACAATTAAATTCACAAGAAATGTCATGGTATAACATAATACAGAAAGATTTAAATAGCCTTGTAAAAACAAGCCAAGATACAGTACAAAAAAATGCAACAACATATGAATTGCTATATCAAGAAGAAGAGCTTGCCACCAAAATTGATGACATTTTAGATGAAAAACTATACGTGATAGCTAATGAACGTGATAAAAATATTGAACATACCATATTATTAATGAATGCAACCCTAGAAATTACTATAACATGCCTAATAATATTGGGAGTTTTATTATCATTAGTTTTTGCCAGATTTATTCTAAACCCTATTGATTACCTAAAAGAAAGCATAAAACGCTTACGCTCCGGGGAAAACATCGAAGTGAAACGAACTTCAAACGATGAAATTGGTGATCTCTCTGATGCCTTTGGCGATTTAGTTAAGGAAAATCGTACACATGCAAGCGAACTTAATGAGCAAGGATGGCTAAAAGAACACGTTGCTGAAATTCTAAAAACTGCACAGCAAGAGGCTACTTTAGATGGGATGTGTAATGCGGTTACGAGCAAAATCGCAAATTTATTGGATGCCGGGTGTGGTGCGTTTTATATCACCCATGAAGATGAAACAAAAGTAAGAACTCTTCATTTATTGGGAACCTATGGATATAAAAAACGTAAGAACCTATCCAATGAATTCAAGTTTGGTGAATCAATTGTTGGGCAGGCGGCGCTAGAGGGCAACCCAATTATTATCAGCGATGTACCTCCAGACTATATTCATATTTCTTCTGGCCTAGGGGATAAGCAACCAAATTATATTATTGTGCTGCCAATAAAAATTAAAAATCGTACGTTAGGCGTCATGGAATTTGCTTTATTTCACAAGGCAACCGACATTCAACAACAATTTTTAGAACAATTAAGTAATAATTTAGCCGTGGTTATTGAAGCTATACAAAATCGGGAAAAAGCTGAAATTGCACTTAAAAGGGTCCAGGAAAGCTCTGAGGAACTACAAGTACAACAAGAAGAACTACGCACGACAAATGAAGAGTTAGAAGAAAAAACACATGTATTACAGAAATCTGAAGAAGAATTAAAAGCGCAAAGTGAAGAAATGCAAGCATCCAACGAAGAGCTCGAAGAAAAAATGCATGCGATTGAAGCACAGAAACAAGAAATTCAAACTAAAAATTCCGAACTGGAAACTATTCGCGCCGAACTTGAAGCAAAAGCCGCAGATCTAGCACGCGCTGGCAAATACAAAACAGAGTTCTTAGCTAATATGTCTCATGAACTGCGCACACCATTAAATAGCCTGCTGCTATTATCAAGCTCTTTTGCAAAAAATGAAGATAAAAACTTGACACCCGATCAGATCGAGCAAGCAGGTATCATATATAAAGGTGGTAAAGATTTGTTAACTCTGATTAATGATATTCTAGATCTTTCAAAAGTGGAAGCGGGAAAACTTAATATACAGATCGAAGATGCGAGCATAACAGAAATATTAGACGATTTGCGTACACAATTTGAAGGGATGATGCACGACAAAGGATTAGAGTTCATTATCGAGTCAAATTCTAAAATCGATATAATAAAAACTGACCCATATCGCCTAAAACAAATTCTGCGTAATTTAATTTCTAATGCCTATAAATTTACCTCGATTGGTCACATTAAACTTTCAGTAACAATTGCTGGTCCCGACTTAAAATTACCCCAAAGAACTAATATTGCTGGCAAAAAAATTGTATTTCAAGTAACAGACACTGGTATTGGAATTGAAAAACAAAAATTCAACGATATTTTTGAAGCATTTCAACAAGCTTATGGTGATACTGACAGGAAATATGGAGGCACTGGGTTGGGTCTAACAATTTCACGTGAGTTAGCAAAAATATTGGGCGGAGAAATTATTTTAGATAGTGAAGTCGGCATCGGTAGCACATTTTATATTATACTACCACTCAAAGAAGACAAAGTTATAGACAACATCGCACCATTAACGCTGTCAAAAGTCATGCCGCAAAAAAAAATTACAAATGAAAAAATAATTTTATTAGTTGAAAATGATGTTGAATTCATAAACCATTTACAGCAAGTAACAAAACGCAAGGGGTACAAATGTATAACCGCTTCAGATGCCGACTCCGCTTTGGCAATGGTTAAAGAATATAACCCAGATGGAATTATTTTAGGTCTTTCTGACAAAGACAACACCAGCATAATTACAGCTCTTAAAGATGCTAAAAATACCAATAAAACCCCAATTCACGTAATAACAAGCAATGACTCGGATGGTGTAACGCAAAACCAACAATTTGTTAAAGTATTTAAAAAATCTACAATCATCAAGGAACAAGACGAAATATTAAGCTTTTTTGACCAAGAGAACTCAACCACTCTGCTGCCAATTTTATTGGTTGAAGATAACCTGATCACACAAAAAGCCGTGGTAGTTGCCGCAAAAAGCAAAGGTATAGAAATAGTTACTGCGGAAAATGGAAATGATGCTCTGGAAAAACTGTCAAAACAAAAATTTTCTGGCATTATCTTAGATTTAATGCTCCCGGATTTTGACGGACTAACCATGCTAAAGAAATCTAGTGAAAGAAACATTGTTTTACCGCCGGTTATTGTGTATTCAGACAAAGATCTTACTTATGAAGAATATCAAAAATTAAATGAATATACTAGCAAGATCGTTATGAAAGAGGGTGATAGTTCTTTAGAAAGGCTTTTAAATGAATGTTCACTATTTTTGCACTCAATGCTAAAAAATGACCAAAAAACTTCAAATATATCTTTGATCACCGACACAGATACCATATTACATGATAAAGAGGTTTTATTAGTAGATGATGACATGCGCAATGTTTACGCTCTTTCTATGATATTAAAACGCCATGGAATGCATGTTACAGTAGCCACAAATGGTGAAGAAGCGTTAAATAAACTCGACGCTATGCCGCATGCCGACATTGTTATTATGGACATAATGATGCCAATTATGGACGGTTACGAAACCACCAAACAAATTCGCAAAAAATCGCAATTTAAAAATTTGCCTATTATAGCCGTCACGGCAAAAGCAATGCCTGATGATAAAAGATCATGTATTGAAGCTGGGGCAAATGATTACATGACCAAACCATTAGATGCTGATAAGCTGTTATCGATGATGCGCATATGGCTTTCTTCCGATCTTCGGAAATCATAATTGTGAACCCTAAAGATATTGAAAAAATTGAAATAGAATTATTGCTGGATGGAATCCTTAAACGCTATGGTTACGATTATAGCGATTATGCAAGTGCATCTCTCAAACGTAGATTACAGCACAATCTGACATCTACGAATACCTCTTCATATTTGCAGCTTTTAGACAAGATATTACATGACGAAAAAGCCTTTGAAAAATTGTTGCTGGATTTATCGATAACCGTTACTGAAATGTTTCGCGATCCATATATCTATGAAGCGGTGCGTACCTTTATTGTACCAATTTTAAAGACATACCCCTTTATTAAGATATGGCATGCTGGGTGTGCTACCGGTGAAGAGGTATACTCGATTGCAATTTTATTACATGAGGAAGGTTTGTTAGAAAAAACTCAAATTTATGCAACTGATATTAACATTAAGGCATTGGAAATTGCCAAAGAAGGAATTTATCCATCCGATCATGTTAAAAAATATACAAAAAATTATCTACTTGCAGGTGGCAAGCATTCACTTTCTGACTATTACCATGCCAAATATGGTTCTGCTAAAATGGTTGATTTTCTAAAAAAGAATATAACTTTTGCATATCATAATCTGGCGGTTGATCACTCATTTTGTGAAGCACAATTAATTGTATGTCGAAATGTTTTAATATATTTTAACAGAGATTTACAGAATAGAGTTTTCAACTTATTCAACGATTCATTGAGTCATGGTGGATTTTTATTTATAGGTTCAAAAGAAACTCTTGAGTTTTCAAATGTAAACAAACAATTTGAATGTTTGTCTAAAAAAGATCGTTTATATAAAAAATTGTATACAGATGAGACAAAATAATCATGACTATCAATAATTTTAAAGCAATAGTAATTGGAGCCTCTGCTGGTGGCTTGAAAGTACTTTCTTTATTATTGCCAGCATTACCTGCAAACATTCCAACTGCCATCATAATCGTTAGCCATAGAATGGATACACCAGATACTTTTTTAACAGATTATCTTGCAAAAATTTGTAGTATACCTGTGATTGATGCGGAACATTTGGATCCTATAAAACCCAGCACTGTATATATCGCGCCACCCGGGTATCACCTACTTATAGCTGACGACTATTGCTTTAATTTAACTGTTGATGATCGCGTTAATGCGTCAAGACCATCTATTGATGTAACATTTGAAACTGCTGCTGAAGTATACGGGGAAAAATTAATTGGTATAGTCTTAACCGGTGCAAATAGCGACGGCGCAGTTGGCCTTGCTAAAATTAAACAATTACATGGGTATACTATAGTTCAAGATCCATTAACAGCAGAAAGTAGTTTCATGCCTAATGCCGCAATAACCAAAACTAAAGTAGATTTTATAGGGACTGTACCGCAGATTGCAGCTAAAATTTGTGCACTATGTGATGTGGAGATAAACAATAATGACTGAAAACATTAATAAAAAGCCAACTAAAATATTATTAGTTGATGATAAACAAGAAAATTTGATTGCAATGAGAAAAACTTTAGAGCCTTTAAAGCTTGAAATAATAACTGCGCTATCTGGGAATGAAGCATTAAAACTTATGTTGCAACATGATTTTGCTGTAGCATTGCTCGATGTAATGATGCCAATCATGAATGGATTTGAGGTTGCTGAGCTAATGCATGAAAATGATGTTACTAAACATATTCCAATTATATTTGTAACCGCAATTAATAAATCTGATCAAAACTTTATAAAAGGCATGGAAGTTGGTGCGATTGATTTTTTGTATAAACCAATTGACCCAGTTATTCTATTAAGTAAAGTTAGAGTATTCGTGGATTTATATACGATGCGCGCTGAACTTGAAACAGTAATTGAAGAATTACACGAATTTCATAAGCAATTAGAAATAAACAATGCACAATTAAAGGCACTATCCGAGGAGGATATGTTGACCAAAGCTGCTAATCGTAGGCATTTTGAAAATGAAATGCAACGACTTATGGATAAATATAAAACTAATGATCAACACCTGGGTCTTTTTTTTATTGATGTAGACGATTTTAAATCCATCAATGATAGCTTTGGTCATCGTGTCGGCGATTTAGTGTTAATTGAATTAGTTGAACGTATCAAAAAACTTAACTTGAATATTGAGATTATAGCACGATTAGGTGGTGATGAATTCGCTTTAATAATAGCTGATCTCGCATATGAGCCGGATAAGTCTGAAAGCATTGCTAAATTAATACTAAACGTAATACAAATTCCATTTGATTGCGAAGGCAACCAGATTACCACTGGTGTAAGTATTGGAATTGCCAATTATCCAGAGGATGGTAGCAACTTAACCGATCTGCTGCGAGCTGCAGATTTAGCTCTTTATAGCGCCAAGAATGCTGGGAAAAATACTTTTTTCATCAAACCATCTGAGCATCATCAAGCTTGAAGGTATTATCTTGATCTTATGCGGGTTTATTTCTTTATGCAACTTTGCTTGAAACCTCATAGCCCTATTACGCATCTTGCAGTTGGCTTTTCATGCATTGATGGTTTTACATCAGTGTACACTTCCATAGGGATATCTAAAGTTAACAAGTATTTATTAATTAAAGGCCATACTTCTTTTTCCCAATTTAAACCGCCATTACCACAACCTAACTTTGGTATAGCAAGAGAAGTTATACCCATGGCAATATAGTTTTCAGACAGGTATTTCAGCCCTGCTTCTATATACTCTATTTTTGAAGGTTTAATCCAATGATCTTTCGTAGGGAAATTTAATATATAGCGAGAATCTGATTTAAATAAATACGGGATCCCTATTTTAACTTCTTTTTTCCTACATTTTTGCTCATAATCTGCAAACATAACAGGATAAGCTTGTTTAAATTCCAAAGCCAAGCCCCTTCCCATTGCACCTACGCAATTTATTGGATTAATTATAGTTTGCATCGTAGATTCTAAGAGATTACCTTGCCTTATTGTGACATTATTTTCTGTTCCAGATTTACAACCTCTTATAAGGCGCGTTACTGGGATACAGTCATCAGCCTCATCATCAGATGAATCTGGATATTTATGTTTATCAATTTTTGCTGCATTTTCAATGGAAAATTCCCCTAGTGATTTCACGCCATTTTGAAAAAAAACAGATGGCACAATTTCAACTGACAATTGCTTGTTAATTTTTTCTAAAACTCCATTCACACTACCTTGGTCAGAAATATTTTTGACCATAATGCCTGTGAAATAAATAGGACTAATTTCATATGGCAATAAAACCTCTGATTGACGAACTCGTTTTCGTTCTTGTATAAAAGAATCATGAAAATAACTCTTGCTGTTAACTAGGTAGTCGGCAGATTTTGGACTAAGGGAGTAAGAAGTTGTTGTATGAAATTCTACAGTTCTAGTGCTAGCATTCTCAGTAGAAATAACCGCATCCCCCCTCTGCAGAATGTCTTTATGTATACGTACAACACAAATATTTTCATGCGCTTTAACGTACATCATAGCATTGTGTGGATTTATATATAGAACCGCATGCCTATGAATGCTCAAAGTCTTTCGCTTTTTATCAACTCTTTCTAAGATTTTTGTAGCTCTATAATTTTGGCAAACTTTATCTGAAATATCTGTACGATTAAATTTTGCTGCTCGTTTATGTGACAAAATCCCATGTTTCATGACATTTTCCAAATTATTTATTGGTAGGATATAATATAATTCTTGGATATGATGAGCTTTAAATTCGGTGTTATTATTTATAGTGCTTTCTGTATTGTATTGATAAAACATGCTGCGCTTTGGTTCTGGGACTAAGAAAAGAGAAAAATCAACTCCATAGCCATCAAAATATTTAGCAATGTTTCTAAAACCACCCTTAGTATCGATATCGCTAGAAAACATAATATCATCATTAGCATTTGTACATAAAAGCTCATATTTACTACAATCATCAGCTAGATAGTCGTCAGTTATACAAGAAATATAAGTTTCACTGTCTCTGAATATATCTAATTTAACCATATTGCGTAATAGAAAAGTAGCTACTGCAAGAGCATAATCATCGCCACCTATTCCTGTTTTTAAATTAGACAAAAAATCTTTATACAAAGCGCTAACATTGCAACTACTGTGATCTTTTAAAATTATGCCAAGTGATTTGATTCTATCAATTTCTTCCGTGGCTACCTCATTAAGGTTAGTCCATAATACAACATTAATACCACACGA
>Ga0206973_1178_pt1 | contig 12382 bp, 7 predicted proteins | sample Alteio_BWOrgHeat_83_FD_152927 | JGI IMG/M metagenome (GOLD analysis project Ga0206973, IMG submission 152927) | Enriched cells from forest soil in Barre Woods Harvard Forest LTER site, Petersham, Massachusetts, United States -... | ecosystem: Environmental > Terrestrial > Soil > Temperate forest > O...
CTGCGATTGTATTCCTGGCCTTGCGTAATAATCCAGTTTAAAAAGTTTAAAGCATTCTTGCTAATCGTGTTTTTATTGATAACGATGTTTACATTATCCTGCGGAATACCATTGTTGTTTGATGCGCCCAAGAAGTTCAGCACATCATCTAATGTTGCATAAATATTTTCATCGGCGTCTATCTTTCCGTTTCCATTCAGATCGATGGGAATAACAGCAATGCTATCTGCAACTTTGCGGGTTTTTAAATTATAAATAAGCCCGAGGTTATTATAAGAAATTCCATGCACATCATTCTTTACAGCATTTGATAAAGCCCTGTCATCGCCATTCACCAGGTCACCTGCAACATCTAACTGGTTGCCTGTAACATTTTCTGCGAATGATCTTGATGCGCAAACATTTTTATCGCGCCTGTAAACAGTTACAGGTTCATTTAAATTATCTTTTCTGTTTTGTTGCGCAGTGAAATAAATATTCTTCAAATCCTGTTGTGTAAAACCCTTTTGTTGTAAAGTTTTAAGGTCACTTCTGTTACTGTTTGCGATTGGTAATTGTGCATAACGTGTAACTGCAATGGCTACTTCATCATCTTTTAGTTCACCGGGCCTGAAACCATGTGCTGCAATCATTAAATCGGCACTGTCCAAAGGAATAGCCTTGCTTAATTTAAATTGCACACCAGGGTGTGTTTTACTGTATTCATCCATCCAGTGCTGCATTATTTCAAAAGGAAATTTTGTGCCTGTTATTTTTATAACATTTGTTTGTGCAGTTGCAACAAACACTGTTGCAGTAACTGTGATCAGTAAGCATATTTTTTTCATATAGTTTATTTTTTAGATGATAGCCTTCTGCCTCTCATATATAAATCAGCCGATGAATAAAAGCATACCTGTTTATGAAATCCCGCTTTACCCATCTATAATTTTTTTGAGATACAGAAGGTTATCACCTTAATTATTTTACGTCTTTTAAACAATGCATTACTTAGTATTTTCTAATTATTAATAGTTAGCTCGCCCATTGCAATGGAATTTTCTCCTGCTGCTGAATACAGCAAATACCATTTTTTATTTTCTGTGAAAACATATGGATCCCTCAACTGCCTTACCCTGCCGTAATACAATCCTGCATTGGATTTCTCAACCGGAAGATCAACACCTTCATAAGCAGTTGCGGGGGCAACAACTGCAACAGGTGCTGATGCCTTCCAGTTATGCCAATCATCATTCAGATTGATTGTTGAGAAAAAAATGCTTTCAGGTGCATCGCCGATACGTGAATAAAAAACATATAAAGTGTTGCCTTCAACTTTAACAGCAACATGCCTTAAACGCGATGCACTATCTTTTGTACTGAAAGGATTATTGCCTCTTTCAAAAGTTGCAATGCCGTCTTTTGAGCGGCCAACAATTCCTGTTCTTGCTAAAGAATAATAATAGTTGTTATACTTAAAAACACGGAAATAAGAATCACCCAAAACAGTGGAATCAGCTTTGAAATGAATGCCATCTGTTGATACAGCACGCAATGAATACTGGCCTTTCTTTCCTTCATATTCAAGCGGGCAATGAAAATATAAAACGAGTTGTTTGTTAGCTGAATCTATCAATACATCGGGCGAAGCAATATGCGTTACTTCATCACCTGCATTTTCTGCACCTGTATGCCTGATACTTTCACCGGACGCGAACGGCGCAACATTACAAATGCAATCTTCAATATGCAGGGCGCCGGGTTTATAGACCTTCCACGGGCCGTGTATATCATCTGCATAGGCAAGCCGGATGTATTTGCCTTTATGATGTGCGAAGTATAAATAATACCTGCCTAATTTATTCGGCAACCAGGCCGGTGCTTCAATCAAACATGGCCCATTGATATCATCCCCTTCTTCTTTTGAAGGCAACATATCTGCTGTTATGACCGGGTTGTTTTTAAATCTTGTGAACGATACGGTTTGCGCATCGCTTATCGACCCACAAAAAATAAAAGCAATCAGCATTATGCCTGCTATAATGTTATGTGTATGCTTTGTTTGTTGCATAAAATTTTAAATAGGGAAATAGAAATAATCATCACCAACGGGCAGTAAAACATTTCTTACATTCTTCCACATTGGTGTAACCATTTGTGCTTCCCAGTTGCTTAAATCTTTTTGTAACTCTTTTAATTTATCAGGAAATTGTTTTGACAGGTCAGTTGATTCGCCTGCATCATCTTTCAAATTGTACAAATACTTCACGCCTTTGCGTTCGTTGATGTATAACTTCCAGTCACCTTTGCGGATCGCTTTTGAATAACCATTGCGCCAACATAAAATGTTATGCGGTTTGCTGGTGTCAATTCCATTTACATAGGGTACAAGATTAACCCCATCAAGCTTGCGGCCATCAGGCATTTTCGCGTTAGCAACGGCCAGTGCAGTAGAGAAAATATCAAGATTGCTTACAGGATTATCATACACTTTTCCTGCAGGAATTTTTCCGGGGTATTGAATGAAATAAGACACACGGATGCCGCCTTCAAAATGTGAAAGCTTGCCGCCTTTTAATGGTGAGTTGTCAACCGTTTTGAAATAAGTCGGGCCGCCATTATCACTTGTAAAAAATACGATGGTGTTATCATCCAGGTGTAATGCTTTTAATGCAGCCATTACCCTTCCAACATTATCATCAAGATTCTTCGTCATTGCTAACTGAATGCGAATGGATGAATCAAGATAAGTTGGTGTTGCATCAAAGTCTTCTTTCTTCGCCTGCAACGGATCATGAACGGCATTGAAGGGTAAGTATAAAAAGAAAGGTTTGTCTTTATTGGTTGAAATATATTTTATCGCTTCATCAGCAAAAGCATCTGTCAAGTACTTTGTTTCTTTTACTGAATCTTTATTGCGGACAATATTGAAGATGCCTGCTCTTGTTTCAGGAAAAAGATAACGCTCAAAAAAACGTGGCTTGCTGATAACAGTTGTATCATCCTCTTCAGCATACATTGTTCCCCAGCCTAAACAGCCATAGAAATAATCAAAGCCATTTTGTGTTGGATTGAATGCTTCGTCTTCACCCAAATGCCATTTGCCGATTATCGCTGTTGCATAACCATTATCTCTTAATGCCTCAGCTAATGTTATTTCAGTTTCAGGAATACCGCTGTGAACAGGTTTGAATGATTCGGGATCAACATCCGGTTCAACCATTCCGTTCAGGGTGAAGTTGCCAACGTTGTTGTTTACCACGCGATGTTTGCCTGAAATACTTCTGCTTGAATCATCCAGGTTTTCAGGCGTTAAAAACTCAAACCCAAAACGGTTTTGATAACGGCCGGTTAATAATCCTGCACGCCCCGGGCTGCATATGGGCGCGCATGCATACGCCTGGGAAAAGCGTGTGCCTCTTATGCCCAATGAGTCAATGTGCGGCGTTTTAATTCTTGTGTTGCCGAATGCTGATGTTTCTTTCCAGCCTAAATCATCGGCACAGATAACAATAATGTTTGGCTTTGTTGCAATCGTTTTCTTCTGTGCAAAAACGCTTATCGCACAAAAGAAAAAATATATTATGGCGGTGATGATTTTTGCCTGTCTCATTTTTTGCAAATAGCTGAAGAGAGTTGCAGTGTGATTGACTGCACTCTCTTCAGCATGCTTTATTATTTTATTGGTCCTTGTGTATCGCTGCCGTTTGGATGATGAAATCTTTTATTGTTTACATCATACCAGTCAAGCAATGGATATAAATGATTTGCTGCCGCCTGTTCATCAAACAGCTTTTTTAACTCTTCCAGTTTTTGCGGATTCTTTTTTGCGAGGTCATTTATTTCTGTAGGATCGTCATTAAGATTATACAACGACCATACATCATCATCAAAACTTCTGTCAGCAGGAGGATTGGTGCCTATAAAGTTGTAATCAATTGCATCAGGGCGATGCGCTGCTTCTGCTTTCCATCCATCTGCATAAATAGCACGTGAACCGAAGATATAGAAGTACTGCACTTTGTGCTGCGATGGCGCATTGGCGTTGTTAATTGAATACGCAAGCGATGTGCCTTCAATGCTATCCTGTTTTATACCTTTAATGTACTCAGGTGCCTGTATACCCGTTAGCTCAAGTGTTGTTGGTAATATATCTATTACATGGCCAAACTGCGTTCTTATACCGCCTGACTTTATTAATTTAGGATAGAAAATAATAAGCGGGTTGTGCGTGCCGCCTTCAGCATCAGCATCCTGCTTCCACTCTTTAAAAGGTGCGTTCACAGCCTGAGCCCAACCTAAAGGATAATTGGTAGTTGCATTAGGTGTGCCTATAGAATCGATAAGTCCTAAATTCACCTTTAAATAATCTTCTTCAGTTTGTGTTCTTGTAGAATTTGTTCTTGGTTCTATTACTCCTTCTGTAGTTCCTTCTTTACTGCCGCCATTATCACCCTGTATTACATACACTACTGTATTATTCAGCAAACCATTTTCACGCAGGTAATTAATAAGCCTTCCGATCTGGTAATCAGTATAAGTAAGATAACCTGCATACACTTCCATGAATCTTGCAAACAACTTTCTCTGGTCCGATGTTAAAGAATCCCATGCTTTAATGCGTGCATTTCTTGGAGCCAGTTTTGCATTTGCAGGAATATAGCCAAGCTTTTTCTGATTTTCATAAACCTGTTGCCTGTACACATCCCAGCCTGCATCAAATTTTCCTTTGTATTGATCACTCCAATACTTATCAACCTGGTGCGGTGCATGCACGGCACCGGGAGCATAATACAGGAAGAAAGGCTTGCCCGGTGCAGCTTTTTGCTGGCGTGCTATATACGCAATGGCCTTATCAGTCATTTGCTCGTTCAGATGCCTGCCATCTGGTGTTACATGAGCGTTATCTTCTACAAGGTCAGGTTTGTACTGGTCTGTTTGCGAACCTAAGAAACCAAAGAAATGTTCAAACCCTTTACCACTTGGCCAACGGTCAAACGGGCCTGCATCGGTTGCGTCCTCATCGGGAGTAATACCATATTTTCCCACTGCAAAGGTGTTGTAGCCATTCGCTTTTAATATTTCAGCAATCGTTCCTGCAGAAGAAGGAACTCTTCCATCCCAACCCGGGAAACCTGCAGACATTGACATATGAGAGAAACCAGACTCATGCACAAAAGCGCTGTTGCGGCCGGTTAATAAAGCAGATCGTGTAGGTGCACAAATAGCGCATGTATGAAAATTTGTATAACGCAAACCGTTATTTGCAAGACTGTCAATTGTAGGCGTACGAATCAATCCGCCGAAAGATTCTGAAGCGCCGAAACCTTCATCGTCAATTATAATTAAAACCACATTCGGTGCATCCTGCGGTGGCTTGGGAACAGGCGCCCACCATTCTTTTGAATCATTGAGTGTTTTGCCAATAGTTCCCTGGTAAGGCGCAGGTTGTTGTTGCGCCCTTACAGTAAAAAAAATAAACGTTAATGCAATGGTGATACTGATATGCAAATTTGTTTTGCTTCGATATTGAACCTTCATCGTTTCGTTTTTATAATGATTAAATGATGTCTTTATTATGGCCTCAGAAAAACCAAACAGTGCAGGCTGTTCTATAAGCTGCACTGTTTGAAATTGGCCACTGTTAATTCCATCCCGGGTTTTGATAAAAATCCGGATTAGCCCCGCCGTATAAATCAATTTCTGTTTGTGGAATCGGGAATAATGTGTCTTTTAATGATGCCGCTACTTTTGGATTGCCCGGCATGCTGTGCACATTGTTCAAATAGTATACACCCGGGCCAAGATCTGATCTGCGAACAAGGTCGAACCAGCGCTGGGATTCCTGTATAAACTCTTTTCTTCTTTCAAGAAAAACAGCATCTCTAAAGCTTGATTGATTTAAGTCTGTCAGATCATAAGTGTGATCAGTATAATTGCCGCCACCTGTATAAGAATTGTAAGCTCTTGCGCGTACAATATTTATAGCGTTGTATGCATCAGGAGTTGGGCCGTACAATTCATTCAATGCTTCTGCATATAAAAGCAAAACTTCGGAATAACGTATCACCGGAAAATTTATCTTGCTGTTCGGGCTTTGATTGCCCTGCATTGCGGTTGTAAAGCCAGTGCTTTGATCAACAAATTTTAAGAAATTAAAGACAGGCCACTTTACCCATGCACCTGTTGTCTGATTGTACAGCGAATCAAAAAATGTAACACTTCTTCTTTGATCTGCCAAATCAAATATGTGTACAACACTGCTGTCAGCAGGCTGATCGGCGAAATAAGAAGAGCTGCTCCACACAAATGAACTTAAATTCTGATTGCTCACAAATCCACCGGCAGTTCCATTAAACTGCGCAGAGAAAACATGTTCTTTTCCATTCTTTGTTGCAGCTTGAAATGCATCAGAAAATTTTGGAAAAAGATCATATCCGTAATTACCTGTAGTGGCATCTGTAAAACCTGCTGTGTTTGCTGTAATAACCTGTTTCAATTCGGTGATTGCCTTTGCCCATCCCTGGCGTGTTATATAAACCTTTGCCAGCAAAGCATGCGCTGCTCCGCTTGTAGCTCTCCCGATATTTGCACCTGTATAAGATGAAGGAAGCGCAGTGGCAGAATCAAGGTCCGAAATGATCTGCGCGTACACAGAATCTTTAGAAGTTCTGCCAACCAAAGCGCCTGCATTTGCTACATTTTGCTCATCATGCAGCACAAGCGGCACCGGGCCAAATAAGCGAACAAGGTTAAAATATAACAATGCTCTTATAAATTTTGCTTCTCGTACAAGGTTCACCTGCGAGTGTGATGGGTCAACAAATTTTTCTGCAGGTATTGCAGGAATGTTATCTATTGCAATGTTAGCCTTATCAATACCCCAATACAATTGCGCATATAGTTTATGTACGCGGTCATTGGTACTTACATAAGTTGCGGTGCCCAATGCCCTCACATCAGGATTTGTGTTGGAAGGGCTGTATACCTGGTTATCGCTTGGATTTTCAACCAGCAAATTCAGGTTGCGGCCATAAATAGGGAAATCATTATTGATGTCTGTTGTTAAAGTACTGTACACCGCAGTTACAGCAGCTACTGCATCGCCCTGTGTCTGATAAAAATCATCAGGAGTAATACTTCCCTGGGGATGCTCCGTTAATTTATTACAAGAGATTAATGCAGCTACTGATGTTATTATAATTGAAGCTATAATTAATGTCTTTTTCATTCGTAAAGTTTTGTTTGAATTAGAAAGTAATGTTCAGGCCTATGGTATATGTTTTGGTGTTTGGATATACTCCATAATCAATACCCGGCTGAAGATTATTTTGATCGTAAAAGTTCACTTCAGGATCCAGTCCACTGTAATTGGTAATGGTGAGCAGGTTCTGCGCCATAACATATAATCTTATCTGTTTCGCAAGAATTTTTGAAGCAACATTTGAGGAGAAGTTATAACCAAGTGTCAGGGTCTTTAAGCGTATATAAGAACCGTCTTCAATATAGTTATCAGAAACCTGCACAACAGGTGCGTTAACAACTTTTGGAGTTTTTCCGTTCGGATTTGAAACAGAATCCCACCTGTCTAACAAAGATGTTGAAACGTTTGTTGTTGTGGTTGTTTTCTCCAATTGTTGCTGCAACAGGTTGAATATTTTGTTGCCGTAAGATGCAGTGAACAAAAAATTAAGATCAAAACTTTTGTATGTAAGTGTGTTGCTGAAACTTGCCGTAAACTTAGGCTGTGCATTTCCCAGCGGATGTTTGTCTGCGGTTGTTACCACGCCATCTCCGTTTATGTCAACATATTTTCTATCTCCTGTTTGTTGGGATACCCCTGCAAGCTTGGGAGCTACTTTTGACCCGTACACATCATCGGTAGTTAAAAGGCCGTCAGTGCTGTATCCCCAGAATGTGCCAACCGGCAACCCAACTTTCACGATTACAGGAGAAACCTGTCCTGTAGGTGCAATCGGAAAGAAAGATTGGCTTGGCCCTAAGCTTAAGATTTTATTTTTATTCGCTGCATAGATCAATGTCGACTTCCATGAAAAGTTTTTTGCTTTTACATTAACAGTGTTCAATGTAAGCTCCAATCCTTTATTCTCCAGGCTTCCGATATTTTCAGATGCGGAAGCATAACCGGTTGACAATGGAATTAACCCGGCGCCCGATATAAACAGGTTGGTTGTTTTCTTATAATAAACATCTGCTGTTAAAGTGATGCGATTGTTTAAGAACCCGGCATCAATACCTGCATTGTATTGTGTTGTTGTTTCCCATGTAAGATCAGGATTGGATAATTGTGAAGGTGCCAAACCGGTTGCAGCCGTTAATGGGTTTCCGAAATAATAATTATAAGCTGTTATAGTTGCAAGTGAGCTATATGCAGGGAAATTTGCGTTACCGGTGCTGCCCGCCGTTAATCTTACTTTTAAACTATTGATTGCATTTGAAATTGGTTTGAAGAAATCTTCATCTGATGCATTCCATGAAAAACCAACAGCAGGAAAGAATCCCCATTTTTTATTTGCGCCGGCAGTTGAAGCACCGTCTGCCCTGCCGGTTACCACAAGGCTATACCTGTGTTCAAAAGAATAAGTTACCCTGCCAAGCCATGAATTTCTTACCTGCTTTGCTTCAGAAGAACCTACTACTTTATTGATAGAAGCAGCATAGAGATTGTGATAGGTTGTAAGGTCTGAAGGAAAAGTCTGGCCTGCGGTAAATGTAGCATCAGCTTGTTGATACTGTGTCGTAAACCCGCCAACAGCATTTATATAGTGCTTGCTGTTGAATGTATGCTTATAAGTAATTGTGTTTTCATTTAACCAGCTTGTAGAACTGATATTACCTACAGAACCGGAACCTGTTATAGTTCCGTTGTTATTTCCTAAACTGGTATAGGAAGGAGCATAATAATTCAATTTCGTGTTAAGTATATCCGCACCAAAAGTTGCTTTCAAAACCAGGTCATCATTCACACTGTATTCAGCAGAGAAATTGCCAAGCACACGTGATATTTTCGTTTCGTTGGTAATGCTTGCTATATCCAGTATTGAATTGGAAGAAAATTGCTGCCCGCTTATAGTAATAAGATTTGGATTGATTGCAGGCACCGGTGTGGTATTGTATGATCCATCCGCATTATAAACAGTTTGTAACGGGTTATTGATATACAAAGAAGAATACGCATTGCCAAAACCAATATTATTGTATGCTGTACCTGTAAGTTTATTTTCATCAGAATTACTGCCAAAAATGCTTGTTGCAAGTTTCAGGCTTTTAAAAACATTTTTCTCATAATTAAGCCTTGCGGAATATCTTTTAAAATCAGTTCCTAATATGAGCCCTTTGTTGTCAAAATAATTACCTGATAAAGAATAGCGTGAATTTTCATCTCCGCCATAAATACTAAGCTGGTGATTTTGCAGCGTACCTGTTCTCAAAGCTGCACCAGGCCAATCGCCGTTAATACCTGCTGCACCCATAGAATCTATTAATTTTTTATTGTTGGCAAGGCCAGCCTGTATGGCCGGTGTTGCGTTATACAGATCATCAAATAAATCTGCCCATTGCGGCCCGTTAAGAACAGATAATGTTTTGCCTGCTTTCTGGTTGCCGTATGATGCACTATAAGATATGTTGTTGCTGTTTTTAACACCCCGTTTTGTTGTAATAATAACGACTCCGTTTGCACCACGTGATCCGTAGATAGCAGTAGCAGCAGCATCTTTTAAAACATCAATTGATTCTATATCGGAAGGATTGATAGTTGATAAACCGTTTGATGATACACCCGTTACGGATGGAACAACTCCTGATGCAGGAGCTAAATTGACAAGGCTGTTATCATTATAATAAATGAACCCATCAATTACATACAATGGATCATTACCAAAACTGAGTGAGTTACCACCACGTATCCTGATAGTGGCTGTTGCACCCGGCTGGCCTGAACTTTGATTTACAACAACACCTGCAACGGAGCCTTGTAAAAGATTATCAAAAGATGCGGAAGGTTTCGAAAGCATCTCTTTGGGAACAGTGGCAACAGAGCCTGTAAGGTCGCTTCTTTTTTGTGTGCCATAGCCCACCACTACAACTTCGTTAAGATTGCTTTTGTTTTCAGACAGTGATACAGTAACCTTTTGTGCATCGGTTACAACTACTTCTTTGGCTTCATAGCCAACGTAGCTTACTATCAATGTAAAAGGAAATTGTTGTTTTGTTCTAATGATGAATTCTCCGTTATTATCCGCGAGCGTTACATGATAACCTCCTTTAACCTGTATGGTTGCAGAACCTAAAGGGAATTGCGATTTTTCATCAATTACTTTACCTAATAAATTAAACTGAGTAACCTGTGCGTCAGTTGTTTGGGCGTTTATGGTATATATGATAAAAGAAAAAAGAAATAAAAAGAATAATGGTTTTAAAAATCTACTGGAAACATGAGATACATTTCTCAAAGCAGTATTTTTCATACATTTGAAAAGTTTGCGTGAACAATAAGTTTATGCGAATGAGATGAATCAGCATGTGAGTCGCATTACAAGACTGATTTCATCGGGTACCCGGCGGTTTTACTGTCGGGTTTTTTTATGTACTACATTCCTTCATGAGTTAAGTTTTTATAGTTAAAAAATATGACTATATAATAATCATCCAATTACTAAATTTTAATCATTTGGCAAGCCGTTAAACAAGAGCAAACTGTTGGGGGGAATCATAGCAAGATATTTGGTTTTTGTTTGCTCAAGGATACATCGAAAAAGCTTAATTCCTACTAATTCGATAGACAAAATAAAGATAAGGGGTTTTAATAACCAAATTAATTATTGATGAAAGCATTAAATGTTGAAAATTTTTTTTTGCTGACTGCCCGGTTAAGTTGTCAATTTTACTTCGTATAAACCGCTTATTAAATAAATGCGGTTTGTATTTTTTTCAGTGCACCTGAACCTTTTCCGCAGCTTTTCACCTTTTTTAAAAACACGCCCTTCATTGGTGATAAAATACGCTCCTGGCAGAACTTCTTCTAATAACAGTGTTTCTTCTTTATTGTTATCATAACGGCGCAATACACGCATTAACCCTTCTTCAGCGCAACTGCTTGCTGCGGGATTTTTGATAGAATGATATAAAGCAGTTTCAATATCAGCAGGAAATATTTTTTTGTTTATGAATTCACTCAACAGGTTACTGTAAATAGATTTCCATTCTTTTCCATGTGCAGTTATTTTATTGCCATAGGTTTCGAAGGCAACAAGATGAGCAAGTTCGTGAATAAGCGTTATTAAAAAGGAAAACTTATTAAGATTGCCATTTACGCTTATGCGATGATTTTTTCCATTTACAGCATTTCGGTAATCTCCCAAAACAGATTGCCTTTCTGCTGCTATGGTAAGATGCACTTTATAATGGTGAAGAAAAAAGACAACCTGGTCAAAACTGTTTTCAGGTAAATATGATTTCAATTGCTCTAACGGATGCTCAGTTTTTGGCATTCTGCTGCTTGTTTAATTTCATTGCACCGTTTACTTCCAGAATTGTATAAACAATGTAAAACAGCATGGCCACCGCAACAGCATATGTACTGCCCGAAGGCCCTGCTGCATGTAAATAAATAACTACACTTACAGCAATGGCAATAAGCTTAATGAATGAACTTAATGTTACGCCTCTTACAAAAGCATAAGGGTTGCTATTAAAAGATGATTTGATAAGTATGAAAGAAGTAACGAGGGTAATTATGAACAAGATCAGGTTCGCGTAGATCAGAATTATGTGATCAACGCCCTTTGCGTCGAGCTGTTTACTAAAAACAAGGCAAACCGCATTGATAATAATAAAAACTATTATTATTGGCCTGAAGAAACGACTCAGGGCTTTTCTATCCATTTTTTTTGTTTGAAGTGTCTTTAATTGTTTTAATTATCATTCCCACAATAAAAATAAACGGCAGCAACCATACAAGCAGTGGAAAGGAAAATTTAAGTTTGGAATCAATCCATTTGCCTGCAAAAACAAAAATGAGCAAACCCGCTGTTATCTGCGCGCCAATGCCTGCATACTGCAGTAACAGGTTTTTATTGGAAATGTTTTTCCTGTTTTGCGGCTCAGTCATGGGAAATATCTGTTTTCGGAACTTGCAGCGATGCGGTATCTTTTGTCAAAGTGTCCGGACCGAGCGCTTTCTTAATGCCGTCTATATAAGCCTGTTTATATTTTAATGCCTGTTCTATAGAATCTGTGCGCATCTTTAATACCTGCAGCTCTCTTCTTGAATCAGTTTCTGTACCGGTTCCGGGAATATAATACCTGAGAGGCGTAAGTACTAATAATGCTACAGTTAAGCCAATCATTAATAAAAATGTTGAACTCAGAACAATATACA
>Ga0206973_1180_pt1 | contig 12356 bp, 14 predicted proteins | sample Alteio_BWOrgHeat_83_FD_152927 | JGI IMG/M metagenome (GOLD analysis project Ga0206973, IMG submission 152927) | Enriched cells from forest soil in Barre Woods Harvard Forest LTER site, Petersham, Massachusetts, United States -... | ecosystem: Environmental > Terrestrial > Soil > Temperate forest >...
AATATTTATCCAAAACTAAACTAATTCTTATGCGATACAAACGCCGGGATTGGTAAAATGTTTCTGTGAGAAAGGGAATAGTGGTGAGGAATTATAAATAGAGCAGAACGCATTATTTGAATTTCTTCAGAACAATTGTAGCGAGAGGGTTAAGAAAGCAGCAATTTTAAGTACGTTTACAGTTTGAGCTATAATTGAAATTTATATGAGTGGACTTATCCTTTCTTTAGGCGCACCCAATGATAATGAAGGAAATTTAAGCTTAATAGCGCAAGACCGCCTGAATGCGGTACTATGTTTATACAAATATAACCTGGAGATAAAAATTGTTTGTACAGGAGGAATGGGGGAGCATTTTAATAATTCAGCATATCCGCATTATTATTATTCGCACCAATACCTAAAAGAACAAGGAGTTCCCGCCGACGCATTAACAACAGGAGTCTCCTCTGCAAATACGGTAGAAGATTTTAAACTTTCGCGGGATTTGATATTTAGTTTAGCACCGTCTGTATTAATCATAGTAACATCTGATTTTCATATTGAAAGAGTAAAGATCCTTCATGCAATGTTTTTGAATTACCCGTCTACCATATTCTGGGGAGCGCCTTCATCTGTATCCGATGGTGTGTTTGCTCAATTGATGGCACATGAAAAAACGGCCATTCAAAAACTTAAAAACCAGTGAAAATAAAAAGCCCTCAAAAATTAATCTGAAGGCTTTCATTTATGAAAAATATTGAAGTCGGAACCTTTGTTAGTCGCAAATAAATTTGCGTTTGGTTTCTATTATTTAAATTTTTGAAAATACACTTTGTGCCAGGTTCCCTAAAAGCGGGATAGGCTTCTTTTCGGCGTTTGAAGCGCCTATTAATCCAATTACCCACAAAACAATAAACAATACGTTTACTACTATGCTAAAGTAGAAAATTGGAAAAATGCCTGCCGACTGCAAAATTGTACCTAAGCCAAACCTTATTACCAGGTACGAAAGATACAAAAATAATGTTTGCCTTAAATGATAGCTGCTTAAGCTAGTTTTATTTGGCTGATGAAAGCCAAAATAACCGATTGACCATCCTATAACAAAAAAATAACTCACCATCCCGGCAGTTTTGCCATCATCCTGTATCCCAAAGAGATATTTGCGTTCTTCCATAAATCCTGTTTGCAATTAATATTAGCTTTTTACGGATTAATGGTGTAAATGGTTGCGTATTAATTATACAGGTTTTATCGGCAATTTTTATTGATTTGGGTAATAATTTAAAAGAATGTTTGTATCTGCTTCTAACCACTATTGGATTAACACCGGGAGGCCCAGTAACTTTCTCAAATTAATGCGTTTAATATTCAATTCAGAATTTTCCGGATAATTGATTTTTTTATAAAATATTGTATAAGTATATTTTATTATTATATTTACAAATAGAACAGACCAGACCAATACAAAATACCAATTATGAAACAAAAACTTTTAGTTAAGAGAATTGACTGCTAATTTGAGATTGAACAGGAGATCAGCAGCAATGGCAGTAATGGGTATTGCCAGATCTTGCCTGGTAAGAACAACAAGATACCTGATATGTGTTTAACAGCAAACACCGGTTACCATAAAACTATAAATATTTAGTCCACTTTATATGAAAAAATACTTTTTAACCATCGCAGTTGCATTTATCTGTCTATATGTAAGTGCACAGGGCAACGATATCAGCTTTACATCAGCAGATACATCGCTTCAGATTGCGTTTCAACGGGCTAAAAGTACGGCATTGCATTTTAAAGGAAAGCCTGACGATGCCGTGGGTCCCTGGTATGAATCGGCTTTGCCTCCGCGGTTTGCTTTTTGTATGCGCGATGTGTCGCATCAAAGCCTTGGCGCTGAAGCGCTTGGGTTGGGCAAGGAAAACAAAAATATGTTCGGGTTATTTGCGGCAAATATTTCTGCTGATAAAGACTGGTGCTCTTACTGGGAAATTAACCGTACCGGAAAACCTGCCCCTGAAGATTACAGAGACGACAAGCATTTCTGGTATAACCTGAATGCCAATTTCGATGTACTGAATGCATGCTGGGAACTTTATTTATGGACAGGTAATCAGGAATATATTCATGGGAAAATATTTGCAAACTTTTATAAGAAAACCGTAAATGAATTTATTAAGGTGTGGGTTTTACAGCCCGATTCCCTGCTCACCAGGTCCGCACATCCAAATGTTACATTGCCTTACGACCCTAACGATTCCTTTCAGCGGTGCCGGGGCCTGCCTTCTTATTCGGAGGGCGTGCCTAATATCAAAATGGGGGCTGACCTCGTTGCCGCTATTTACAGAGGCCTGCTTTCTTATGCCGAAATTCTTAAACTGGATGGTAATACCACGGAAGCCGGGCTTATTACTGCAAAGGCCGAAGCCTACAGGCAGGAGCTGGAAAACAACTGGTGGGATAGTTCGGAAAATTTATACAATACGTATTTTAACAGCAGCGGCGCTTATGGCAAGAATGAAGGGGAAACTTTTCTGTTATGGTTTGACGCCTTGAAAAACCCGGTAAGGCGCGATAAAACCCTGCACCATCTTTTCGAAAAGGATTGGAACATAGAAAATACCTCATATTTTCCGCTTATTATGTACCAGAACGGATATTGGGATAAGGCGTACAATTATATGATGTATTTAACCAACCCGCAAACTCCGCGACACGACTATCCCGAAGTTTCATATGGCGTTATCAAAGGCTTCGTGCAGGGCTTAATGGGAATAGATCCAGATGCCCGCTATAACAGGCTTAGTACAATATACCGTAACGGTTCGGATGTAAGCTCAACCATGCAGGATGTGCCGGTTTTACATACTACTGTCAATCTTACCCACTTTAACAAAAAAGCATCTACTATCCTCAACACAGGCAATAAAACAATTAGCTGGAGGCCCATGTTTTCGGGAGGGTTTAAATTTATTTATATTAACGGGAAACCATTACAAGCCCGGCATGATAAAAACTCAACCGGCGGTATTATTTCATACACAGATGTGACGGTAAATGCCGGGCAAAAAGTTTCAGCAAAAACACAGTAAATATTTTTAACACTAAGAAATAAATGCGAACGTATAACAGGCCTGGCGCTGATTGACTGCAGGAAAGGATATGCCAGGCCTGATTTATAACCGAAGAACTGCTTAATCCCAAAGGTTGGGCCTGGGTATGTTTAATGTTCTCAAATAGGACAGCATTTGCCCTGAATGTACCGATTCGTGATAAGCAACTCTTAACAAGTAATCGCCAAGGCTTCTTGATTGCCCCAGATCTGACCGGATGATCCTTACCTCGTTTAAATCCTGTTCTGAAAATGAACGTACGGTTTCAATAAAATCCAGTCTGAAGGGCTGGGCAAATGCTATTTCTTCGGCAATAGTGGTATAGGCTCTGTCTTTCCAGGGAGAAGTAATATCCAACCCTTGCGATCCCCTGTTTTCGATAATCTTATGATATTCATATTCTCCCTCTAAAACGTGGCGCACCATTTCAATGCTGCTCATTGCATATTGATCGGGCTGCCAGTTGAAGAATTTTTCGGGCATACCGTTCCATAACAGGATGCTGCGCCTCCTGATCTCTTCGAAATTTAAAATAATTAGGTCTGTTGATGTCATATATATGTGTTTTTGACGTGTTATTATACAATTGGATTATCGGGCAGCGTATCGTTCTCAACCAGGTAGGCTTCCTCCTTCATACGGGGGCTTACTATCAAAAACAGCAGGAAAAAGAAAAGCATAATACCTACAAACAGGTAAAAGTACCTGTCGCCTGTGAAATAGGAGAAGATGCCTTTGCCGGCAATGTTTACATTAATTAATGCGGTAAAGAAAGTGCCTATTGAGTAAGCAAGGAACCATATGGCTGTCATAGTGCTTTTCATGGAAGGGGGCGATTGTGTATATGCATATTCCAGGCCGGTCACTGCCACTAATACTTCACCGCACGAGAGGAATAAATAAGCCAAGACCTGCCACCATACCGAAGGGGCATGGCCGTTTTGGATGCTGGTTTGCAGTAAGCCGATAACTACAAAGCTTAATGCCGTTATAAAAAGCCCGGCCCCTATCTTTCTTAAAGGAGTTATTCTGAACCCCATTTTTTGAACCAATGGATAAACCCAGTAATTAAACACTGGAATCATCACCAGGATAAATATGGTGTTAGTCACCTGCACCTGCGATGCTAACAGCTTAATGCCCCAAAGCCCCAGGTTAAGGTCGAGTTTATCAGCTTGTAATGCCCACTCCGATTGGTTCATATCCCACATACCCCAAAAAATAGGGATAAAAATAAAAACAGCCAGCACCCGCCATATGGCTTTTATTGCATTCGTTTTCTCCGTACCATATTTTTTTTCAGCAACTTGCCATACTGCTTCCGACTTGTCTTTTTTTGTGAAGAAGGTTTTTAGCACAAAATAATTTACGGTAATAAAATTATCCTTTTTTATACCTGTAGGCGGCGCCTTTACATAGTGCTTACTACCCGAATAAAATATAATGGCAGCCAGCGCCATTAATATACCAGGCACGCCAAAGGCAATTGAAGGCCCAATACTGTTATACAAAACCGGGATTAAAAGAATGCTTATCGTTCCGCCAAAGTTTACGCTAAAATAAAACCAACCGTAAACACTGCTCATGAGGTGCTGGTTGCTGTGGTTAAACTGATCGCCCACATTAGCCGAAACGCACGACTTAATAGCGCCTCCGGCAAAGGCAATCACCATCATACCGCTGGCAAAACCTGATAAGTTATGAGTAGAAATGGCCAGCATAAAATGCCCGAATGTGTATATAATGGAGCCTGCTAAAATCACCCTGTATTTTCCGACAAACCAGTCAGCAATCAGCGCACCCAAAAAAGGCGTAAAATACAGCAGCGAACTAAACGCATGGGTGTAGGCGTTTGACCTGGCTTCGGCCCCGGCATTTAAATTGGCCAGGCCATGTGGATTGAAAAACTGGTGTACTAAAAAAATAGACAGGATACTCCGCATCCCGAAAAAGCTAAACTTTTCCGAAAATTCGTTAGCTATAATAAAAGGAACACCTTTTGGCATTTTTGTTTTGGCCGGCGATGGTGCGATAGGGTTATTTTGCATTACTGGTTATACGTTGGCTTAATGGATGGCCAAATCTCCATAGTAAAATGTGCCCAATAAACTAGCATTAATGACTTGATTAGGGGGATTTTGCGACATAATAAAAGGTTATTTTTACAGTCTCTAATTAAAATGTTGTGAAAAGAATCACGTTAGTCGTTCATGAAGATGCTGCTCTTTACTCTGTTGCATCAATAATTGATTTGCTTACTGCAGCAAACCGCTTTCGCAGCCAATTGGGGAAGCAACCGGCGTTTAAACTGGAGTTAGTGAGCGAAAATGGCGAAAATGATCATTTTAATATGCCCTCGAGATCATTAACGCAGCGTTCATTTTCTGATGTGATCCGTACCGACCTTATTATTGTTCCCGCATTAAATGTAGACCCGAGTATTGGGGTAAATAATAACATCAGCATAAAACAAAATATCACCCTGATTAACTGGATAAAAGACATGAAAACAACCGGTGCAGAAGTAGCAAGTCTTTGCCTCGGCAGCTATATACTTGCAGAAGCCGGGCTTTTGGACGGTAAAGGGGTTACTTCGCACTGGGCAGGGCTGGAAGACATGCAAAAAAGATATCCGCTTATTAAAATAAAACCAGATTTGATAATAACTGATCAGGATGGTATTTATACCAGCGGAGGGGCTTTTTCGTCCTTAAAATTGATCTTATATCTTATCGAGAAATTTTGTGGCCGTGAAACGGCACTATGGATAAGCAAGATGTATGCTATCGAGATGGACAGGACAAGCCAGGCCCACTTTGCGGTATTTATGGGGCAGCACAGGCACGGGGATGTTGAAATTTTAAAGGCACAGCTTTTTATTGAAGAAAACTACGCCTCAAATATTTCGATAGAGGAGGTAGCAGAACAAACCTGTATGGGTATGCGCAACTTTATAAGGAGGTTTAAGGCTGCTACTAAAAATACACCGCTCGAATACCTGCAGCGGGTACGGGTTGAGTCGGCTAAAAAAGGCCTTGAAGTAAATGAATTTGATATAAACTCGATAATGATCAGCGCCGGCTATAAGGACATAAAAACATTCCGGGTAATATTTAAACGCATAACAGGCCTGGCGCCGCTCGACTACAGGAAAAGATATGCCAGGCCTGATTTGTAAGTGTACCGCTTAATTCAATACTTCGCAGTTGTACCCGCAGCTTTCAAGCAGTACAACAATATTTTCCGTACAAATATTATCAGCCTCAACCCTTAAGATATTATCTATATCCTCCAGATCAAAATTCACCATGCTGCCAGGTATATGCTCTGCCAGCTTTCTGATAATTGGTTTCGCTTGTTTGTTGTTGCGAACATCTGTTTTAAAAACTTCAACCATATTATTGTTCATTATTAAAATCGGTAACTAAATCCGGTTTGCACTGTAGCACCAGGTTTTTTTGTCTCTGCTAAGGGCACCCTTTTGTTTAAATCATTAAAAGGCACCCAGTTTACTTTTTCATCTTTTGAATAAAGGTCTAATTGCTGTTTAAAGTTATATCCGGCACTTGCCGATATTGAAAAGTTTTTCGACAACGTATAATCATAAAATAACCCGGTCTTAATTTGCTGTACCTGGAAATAATCCGAGTTCATTTTTTTGGACAGGCGATAGGTGCCACCTCCAATACCAAAATCGGCATTGACACCAAAAGCACTTTTGGTAGATAGCTGGTATTTTAATTTTTCGGACAATGGTAATGTGGCAGAGTAACTCAATTTTTCATTAATTTGCCAGTCGACGCCAACCACAGGCACTAACACACTTCCAAAAAGCTGCTTTGAATAAGCTACCCCAACCGAATAAGTAAATTTATCCGACTTCCTGATCTTTAACAAAAGCGCCCCTGTATAAGTCATATCATCCCCTGATATATCCTTCAGATCAGACGAAAGCATTGGAACAAAAGAAGCGATCAATGCATATTTAGACGAAAGTGATTTTTGAAAGGTAAGCGGCACAGAAAATGAGTGAAATTGCGACCCTCCGAATGTAGAACCGGCACCAGAAAGAAACAATCCATTATAACTTATACCCGCCAGCAAAAAATCGAACTTGCCATTTTGAAGCGAATTAATTAATGGGAATGTAAGGGTAGCGCTTGCTTGTTGTATATTCATGTCTTTGCCATTAACTTTAAATGGGGAATAAGCGTAGCTGCTTTCAAACGAGCTTAATAATGGCACCTTTGATGGAGCAGCGCTTTGTTGTTCTGGTTTACTTTGTTGTTCCTGTGAGAATAATTTTGCAGAAACTAAAACTATCATGATAAAAGATAAGATTGTTGTTTTCATGGATTTTTTTATTGTTTTCCATTAAAACACACTCATCAGAGTTTACCCTTACACCATAGAAAGATTTTTATTGAGGAACAGCGGTAACCTTTTGTGCACTTAAATAATCAGCAAGATTATCGAGACCGGCTGTAAAGCCCTTCTCAAAGCCCATTTTAATAAGCGTTTCCATATCTGCTTCAGTATCAAAAATAATTTCAATCCCCACGGTAGTTTCATCTGCTGTTGTAGTAAATGCTTTTTCCCAATGCATGGTAGGGAAATCAGTATTCAGGTTGCCATCTTCATCGCAGAACGAAACGTCATTGGTAATCCTTCTTTTAGGATCAATAGTTTTATAGTCTTCTTTACACCAGGACCTGTAATCTTCCAATCCTACCATACAATACAACCAAAAGCCGCCTTCGCTGAAATCCATTGCTTTAGTTTGTGCCTTGTAAGGTTTAGGGGCCCACCACAAGTCGAGTATTTCGCTTTTTGTCCAAGCATCCCATACTTGTTCCAATGGGGCATCAAATACTCTTATAACATTCAGTTTTTTGTTTTGCAGGTCTTTTGAAAAGACAACTTCTCTCTTTGTCATGATTCTTTGTTTTGTTGGGTTTTTAAAAGATTGTCCAGTTGGTCAAAACGGCTTTCCCACATTGCACGGAATTGTTCCATCCATATATCTACTTCTTTCATCTTTTTTGGATTAAAATGATAATAAATTTCTCTTCCTGTTTTTTGCTGTGTCACTACTTCACATTCAGTAAGGATCTGAATATGTTTCGATATGGTTTGCCTGGTGCTGTCAAAGTGTTCGGCAATGGCATTTGGGGTCATGGCTCCAAGTGCTAGCAAGCCTAAAATGGCTCTGCGGCTTGGGTCGGCAATAGCTTGAAAAATATCTCTTCTCATTTATTTGCAGTTGATCGACTGCAAATATAAACGCAGTCGATCAACTGCGCAAATTTTTTTAGATTTTTTTTATGGATTTATTTATAAACAGGTTTTTAATATGTTAAACCTGCTGTGCTGGAGTAATTGCTTTAAAAGTTGGCCTCGCCAAAAGCGACAATGCTATCAAGCAGCGGTAACGAATTAATCCCTTTGTCCGTAAGCCAATACTCAACTTTCGGGGGTATTTCAGGATAAGATTTTTTCTCCATCAAACCCGCTTTAACCAGGTCTTTCAGTTCTTGTATAAGTACCTTTTCGCTTATTTCGGGAATGAGTCTTTTTATGTCACCATAACGCATGCGCTCTCTCCGCATTTTCCGAAGGAGCATTACTTTCCACTTACTTCCAACCAAATTCATTGCTTTCCTGATCCCGCAGTCTTCATCAGAAATTTTTGACATAATTTTTACTTTTTTATTTGGTTGAAACACAGTATCTCAAACGTTGAGGTAAGTATCTTACTTTCAGGTAAGTACTTGTCAAAAGTAAAAAATTTGAACAGGTTTGACAAAAAAGTAATACTATGAAAGCGATCCAACTCCACCAATATGGTGATTTAAACACATTAAAATTCGAAAATGTACCCGTTCCCGAAATTACTGACGATACCGTTTTAGTCAATGTCCGAGCTGCCGGGGTAAACCACATTGATTATTTAAAAGCAACAGGTATTTTAAAGGACATTTACCCGTTAACATTTCCATGGATACCCGGACGGGATTTTTCGGGCGTGATTGTTAAAGTTGGAGCCAATGTTACTGGTTTTAAGCCCGGTGATGAAGTATATGGTGATGGCGTGGATGGAGGGGCTTATGCAGAGTATATTTTAATAAAGCCCGATGCAATTTCTCTTAAGCCGGAAAGCCTCAGTTTTGAAGAAGCCGCTTCGGTACCAGTAGCCGCCGAGGCTGCATACCAGGGTTTGTTTCATTATGCAAATATAACAGCAGGGCAAAGAATATTTATACATGGTGCAGCAGGGTCGGTTGGTGGCTATTTGATCCAACTGGCACATCAGGCCGGAGCAACGGTGGTTGCAACTTCATGTGTAGCCGATTATAGGCACCTTAAATCTTTAGGTGCCGATGAGCTTATTGATTACAACACAGATTTTAAATTGTATAAAAACAAAGCTGATACTGTTTTTAACCTGGTTGGTGCGGCAGTCCAGCAAAACTCGTATCATTTGCTAAAAGAAGGCGGGTTACTTATTTCGACCAACCTGCCACCAAACATTGAGGAGGCTGAAAAGCACCATGTAAAGGCAGTGATGATGCACCAGGCACCCAATGCAGAAGACCTTAGGTTAATTGCAAGGCTAATAGATGTGGGTAAGTTGAAAGTCCACTTGGCAAAAACATACGAATTAAAGGATGCCGCCGTAGCCTTGGCTTATATTGCCGAAACCTTTTCGGATAAAAAACAAAACAGGAAAGAAGCAAATAAAAGATATGGAAAAACCGTGCTCAGGGTTACTTAATTAAAAGCAGCAATTAATAACTGTAATCATCCCCATACATAAGGCTAAAAGTTTCACATTTTGAAGCGTTTAGCCTTATGATGTGAGAAATAAGTTGTTCAGCAAATTCTTTTATTGTTTTTTGACTTTATAGGTAAAAACAACATTTGATTCATTGGTCTTTGATAAAAACAAGCTGTCTCCTTTAACGGTATAATTATATAAACCGCTCAATACTGCTGTGCTGTTGTAATCAGTATTGTCCGGATAGGCTCCCATATCAACAAAAGTTATGGTTTGCCCGTTTATTTTAAAACTTCCATTACCTGTGGTGATGAAACCGATACTGCCAGGCGAAGTATGGTTTCCAGCTTTAAGACTGAGCATAACGTTGTTTGGTGATCCGGGAGAGTTTTGAATAGTTTCGATGAACTTTCCCGAGTAGGTACCATCAAGTACCGTTTTCTGATTTTTGTCTTTCTTACAGCCGCTAATAATAATTAATGGAAGTATGAATAGGAATAGGCTTTTTGCTCTCATAAAATGTGTCTTTCTATCTATTACGCCGTTAATGATGGTTCTGCTACAAACAAGACCCTTTTTAATTTAACCCGATCTTCAATAGACAATAGGCTAACTTTTTGAGATTGCAAAAGCAGCAACCATGCTTAATACTATTAACGATGCCGTTATGATGAGTGATAGATGCATCCCATTAATAAATTGACCTCCTTTGGCAACCAACGAACCAAATAAAGCCACACCAATTACGCTTCCGGCCTGACGCATGGAGTTCAAAACCCCTGACGCTACCCCTGATTGGCTTTTGTCTACGCTTCCAAGCATAGCGGAGGTCATGGGAGGGACTATCAACCCAACACCAAGCCCCATTGCAAATAATGGCAACGCAACCCAAAGAAAGGCAGTCTGCTTGCTTACATCGAGCATAACTAGACTTCCTGCAAGAAAGCATAACGCCCCAATCAGAATCACTTTTTTAGGGCCTAAACCTTTGGCTAACCTGCCTGCCAGCAAATTTGCCATAAGTATGGCGCCCATTGCCGGTAAAAAGGCTATACCGGTTTTTAATGGACTTAAACCGCGCAGTTGTTGAAAATACAGGCTGAAGACAAAAATTAAACCGTAAAAAGAAATGTTTATAAAAAAACCAATAGCGGTAGTTGCACTGAAATTCCTGATCTTGAATAAAACCAATGGCAACATGGGGTCTTTGGTTTTGTTTTCTATCAGGATGAAAAGTGCCATAAATAACGCGAATAATGCAAAGCCAAGTAGAATATAAAGGTTGGTCCAACCGAGTTTTCCACCCTCTATCATTGATGCTGCCAGGCAAGCCAAAGCTATTCCCACTACAATCTGCCCCCAAATGTCAATACTCCGACCTTTTGATTTACCGGTTTCCGTAGTATAAACGGCAGTGAGCCATATACCGGTTATCCCTATAGGAATGTTTATAAAAAAGATGCTCCGCCAACCCAAAAAAGCTATAAGCGCGCCACCAATAATGGGCCCTGCTGCTAATGCCGAACTTGCACCAGCAGCCCAAATTCCGACCGCCTTGCTGCGTTCATCCGGGTTTGTATAAGCGTGGCTGAGCAACGCCAGGGAGCAGGGGACAAGTATAGCTGCCCCCAAACCTTGAACAGCCCGGAAGATGATAAGCAAAGGGAGGTTCGGGGCCAGCCCACAGCCTAAAGACGCGATTGTAAAAACTGAAAACCCGGTAATGAAAACGCGTTTGGCACCAATGCGATCGCCAAGCGCTCCTGCAGTTAAAATGAGGGCAGCAAAAGTTAGTGTATAAGCATTTACCACCCATTGTAAACTTGAAATATTGCCACCTACAGATTTTCCGATTGTTTTTATGGCCACATTAACTACAGTAACATCCAGCTGCACCATAACAAAACCGAGGGTCATTGCAACGAGTGTAATTAATTTATTTTTTCCGGTTGATTGCATGGTTTACGCTTTTAACTCTATTAACATGGCAATTAATTATAAGTTTAAAATATATTATACATATTATATTAGGTAGCTCACGTTAAAAACGCTCACATTTCTTTGCTCACTTGCCTTCTGCTGGTTGGGATTCATAGTTACCGCGACATAAATTAAATTTCATATATCTGATAATTTTTAATTATTAATTAGCCATGATGTAACAAATCAAGTACAGTTAGCTTGTTAAAACCCTCTTAACAAAAATGTTACGCTTTCGTACTGTATGTTTTATCAATATTTGCATACCCCTATTAATAACCGGACATGATTTCTTCATAGTCCTGGCAGCTATTGTATTAAAAATACGCTTGCATTTTTCCACACCAATATGTTTCAGATTAGTTATTTGATATGGGTACAGTCCGTGTTTTTTTATTTATTACAGTTTTACTTTGCTTAACCACACGCTCATGGGCGCAGACCAGGGATACAAGCAGCACAGCATTACACGCAACCAGGGATACAACATTTAATAC
>Ga0206973_1181_pt1 | contig 12246 bp, 12 predicted proteins | sample Alteio_BWOrgHeat_83_FD_152927 | JGI IMG/M metagenome (GOLD analysis project Ga0206973, IMG submission 152927) | Enriched cells from forest soil in Barre Woods Harvard Forest LTER site, Petersham, Massachusetts, United States -... | ecosystem: Environmental > Terrestrial > Soil > Temperate forest >...
CCGGAGCCAATCGGCCCGGTGGTCCCCACCGTGACTTCATTCGAGCAGGTGGTCAAGGAATTTAAGCTCACCCCTGATCAGTACATTCGCTCCACCCGGCTTCGTGAATGGGCTCGCCGGAACCGCAACTCGAAATACATCCCCGAAGCACTTCTCGAAGCATGGGGCTTCGAGATCGAGTCCACTTTATAGCTATAGAGTTTTTCGGTATCAGCAAGCGCCGCCTTCGGGCGGCGCTTTTGCATTCAGGAGACGTTCGCCTGGCTTTTTCCGAAGTGCGAGGCTCAGCTAGTAAGGAAATGACACGCGAAGGGAACTGGCCCTGCAAAGTTGCAGATGTGCAGGGTTCAGGCAACCAGCCTACGTCCAACTGCACCCTATTGTGCTGGAATCAGCTGGGCTACTTGTTCCGGATGTGCATAGCCGTCAACTCAGACTTGGGATGTTTCTGAGGGACGAGGTCACGCGTGAACGGCGCACCGGAGTTGAATGTCCACTGCAGGGGCAAAGGAGAAACAACTATGAAACGAGTTTTGGCGGTCGCGATTTGTATCGGTTTAGCCGCGCCACTCTTCGCGCAGCAGAAAGAAGATGAGCGGTTGAGGGATTCAGCCCAGGTGCTGAAAGAGATCTTAGGAGCACCGGATCAAGGCATTCCGCATGACCTGGTGGAGAAGTCCGAGTGCGTGCTGGTTTATCCCTCAGTCAAGAAGGCGGCCTTTGTTGTCGGCGCGTCTTATGGACGCGGCGTGATCACTTGCCGCAGGCATCCCGGCCCAGGCGGAGCATGGAGCGCTCCGGCTATGTTTGCCCTGGAGGGAGGGAGCTTCGGGCTTCAGATCGGCGGAGAGGCGACTGACTTCGTCCTGCTCATTATGAATGACCAGGGTGCGCAGTCGGTGTTAAAGAGCAAGGTGAAGCTAGGTGCGGATGCTTCGGTCGCTGCTGGTCCCGTGGGCCGGGCTACGAGCGCGGAAACCGATGTTGTCCTGAAAGCGGAGATCCTTTCCTGGTCACGGAATCGTGGCGTATTTGCCGGTATCTCGTTGGAAGGTTCGACCATGCGTTCGGATGATGGTGCAAATAAGAGTCTGTATGGCCGGGACCTGACGGCAACCCAGATTGTCCGGGAAGGGGCGGTCAAGCCTCCGCCGGCAGCCGCGCCTCTCTTGACGCTGTTGAACAGGGTTAGCCCCAGGCACGCTCACTAATTTCTCATAAATCACGATGTTGTAAAGGGAGGGCTAGACCCTCCCTTTACTTTTTGCTGATACGGCCAGCGCCAGCGCCGACTTTGTCCCGCTATATCTCGACAAGAATTCAGGAAGGGGAGTTCGAGCTACCAGTAGCGAAACAGCAAAAGACAAGAGTAGTGCATGTTTCAGCTTATGTTATATAAGCTATTTACATGATTTTAAAACCTTAATCCTGATACATATTCTAGCTGATACAGGTAGGTGTTTAGTTATGTCTGATAACGTATATTCTGTATAGTTGAGCTGTAAGTGCAAAGTAGAAGTGTCCGGTTTCTGCAAAGTTGAAATGTCCAAACTACCCTTCCGCCAGATGGCGGAGGCGAAGATTGGGATTTCTGACGATGAGCGGAAACGAGCTGCAACGCATAGAGGTGCTTGCTGAGATTTTGTCCAGGAGACGCACTGAAGCGTCGGCGGCTGCGATCCTGGGCATCAGCACGAGACAGACACGTCGCCTGATTGTGGCATACCGAGCTGGCGGTGGGGCGAGCGTCATTCATAAGAGCCGGGGTCGCGCGTCGAACAACAGACTGCTTGAAGGCGTTCGGGAGTACGCCGTCGAGCTCGTGCGTTCCAACTATGCTGATTTCGGTCCGTCGCTCGCTGCAGAGATGCTCTTGACCAAGCATGAGCTTAGGGTCTCCCGAGAGACGTTGCGCAAGTGGATGATGGCCGATGGGCTATGGCTCTCACGCAAGCAGCGCCGCAGCTTCCATCAGCCACGACTACGCCGTGAGGCCTTCGGAGAGCTGATCCAGATTGATGGCAGCGATCACCGATGGTTCGAGAGCCGGGGTGATGCATGCACGCTGCTGGTCTTCATCGATGACGCGACCAGCCGGCTGGTGCATCTGCAATTCGTACTGAGCGAGAGCACGGACAGCTACCTCAGCGCAGTTCATGCTTACGTCGTCGCTTTTGGGTGCCCTATTGCGTTCTATTCCGACAAGCACACGGTCTTTCGGATCAACCGATCAAGCGCTCCAGGAGGCACCGGCATGACCCAGTTCGGTCGGGCCCTTGCTGAACTGAACATCGAGATCATCTGCGCTAATTCAAGCCAAGCCAAGGGCCGCGTCGAACGCGTGAATCGCACGCTACAGGATCGGCTCGTCAAAGAACTCCGACTCGCAAATATCTCAGACATTGACGCTGGTAACACCTTCTTGCCTAGCTTCATGTTGGCCCACAACGAGCGCTTTGCCGTCACTCCCATCCGGACCGAAGACATGCACAGGCCCCTCTCAATCCCGGTTGACAAGCTTACCGATATCCTGTGCCATCGCGAGCAGCGCTACGTGGGTAGCCAACTGACTTTGACCTACGACCGAAAGCGAATCATCCTGGAACGGAACGCCACGTCTGAGGATCTAGGCGGCAAGTATGTCGACGTCTACGATTTCCCAGACGGCCGGTTGGAGGTGCGTTCGAATGGCCTGCTGCTTCCCTACAGCATCTTCAGCAAGGATCAGAGGGTCAGCCACACTGCGATCGTTGAGAATAAGCGTCTAGGCCACGCACTGGCTTTGATCAAGGCGCAGCAGGACCGCCATTTCGAAGCAAAGGTGAAGACCAACAGCGAAAAGGGCCAGTACCAGAAGCGTGGGCGGCAGATCTATGGGCATGACTATGTTCCCAAAATCTCCGCCAAATCAGCAGCAATGGCTGAGCCAACCGCGGAGAAAGCGTGACGTCCGATCGACGTGAACGAGTCTCGCGGACAACTCGCCCGCCGTCTCCGCTCTGTCACGTGTCCGAGATGCCGTGCAGTTCTCGGACATGTGGATCGGCGCATTCACCCGCTGCAAGCGGCCTATCGCATGATCTGCGAGACAGGTTCGGCAGATGGTTCTCGGGGAAAATCCGAAGGCAGGTTTTCACCGCAGTGATTCTTGATTGCCATCAACAGGCCCGGCCTGTCCGGAAGTTGGCTGCTATGAATGATTTTCGTTCCGTCTGCACTGGTGATCGTCACCGTATGACTCGCTCCGCCGGTGTTGACTTCCACGATGTCAGCCCAGCGAATTCGCTTGTTCTTCCAGAGCCAGGAGACTTGTTCCAGACCATCGGCGGTTACGATTATGCTTGCCGGAAATGGCGCGGCAATCATAGCGGTGGCCATCATGAAGGTGACCAAAATCAAGATGTTATACGGTCTTCCATCGATATGCATCAGCCTATGGATCGTAGCGTAGATCAGATACACGACCAGAACGGGCCACGCCCAGAATGCGCGCCTGTTTGGGATGAACTCGATGCGTCCCTCTTCGAGTGGTCTGGCCTTCCTCAGCTTGTCGGAACTTCCCCAGAGGCACATGAGCAGTGCCACCGTCAGAGTGAGAAACAACAGTCCTCGGGCTATCTCAATGAAGTGCTTCCAGTTCATCGATCTGATTGTACGGTCACAGCTTCGCTCACGAAAGTGCCGCCCTCTTCTAAAAATAACCGGGCTTCTCGGACACATGACCGACCGTGAGCTTCTCGCGCGCAAACTGGAAGCGGTGGAAATGCCGGCCTGATGGGAAGAGAGGAAAACATACAACCGTTTCCCTCTCTTCCCACAGTCCTTGGAAATCACCACAGAACGGCGATTACCACATTTCCACCGCACGGCGACTACTATTGAATTTGGACACTTCTACTTTGTAGCCGGTAAGACATTTCAGCTTTGCAGCAACATGAGCTGTAGACGCTCTTTAGAAATGTCATGTTCCCGCTCATTAGAAATGTCAGGTTCTAAGGATGGGCTGGATTTCTATGAGCGAAGGCGATCTGAAGCGGATCGAAGTGTTGAGTGACGTGCGGTCCGGACGTTGCACCGTGGCTGCGGCAGCAGCGGTACTGGCCGTCAGCGAGCGCCAGGCGTACCGATTGCTGGCCAGGTATGAAGTGGATGGCGGGTCCGGGCTGATCCACAAGGCGCGAGGCCGGGCGTCGAACCGGAGCCGGAACGAAGGGATCCGGAAGTATGCGGTCGAGCTGGTCAAGACCAGATACGCAGACTTTGGGCCGACGCTGGCGGCTGAGTGCTTCTGGACAAGCATGAGCTGGGAGTCGGCCGCGAGACCTTGCGGCGCTGGATGATGGCCGAGGGCTTGTGGTTGTCGCGAACGCAGCGACGAACGTTTCACCAGCCGCGGCTAAGGCGCGAGAGCTACGGCCGAGCTCATCCAAATCGATGGTAGCGATCATCGCTGGTTCGAGCAGCGCGGCGAGCCCTGCACGTTGCTGGTCTTCATTGACGACGCCACGAGCAAGCTGATGCAGTTGCGCTTCGTCGCCAGCGAGAGCACCAACTCCTACTTTGAAGCGCTCGACGGGTATCTGACCAAGCATGGCTGCCCTACCGCTTTCTACTCCGACAAGCACACCGTCTTCCGTGTGAACCGGCCGGACGCGAAGGGCGGCTCAGGGATGACGCAGTTCGGACGTGCGCTGGCAGAGCTGAACATGGAGATACTGTGCGCGAACTCCAGTCAGGCCAAGGGCCGCGTCGAGCGAGCAAACCGTACCTTGCAAGATCGTTTGGTGAAGGAGCTACGCCTCGCCGGCATCTGCGATATCAGCGCCGGTAACGCCTTCCTGCCGGAGTTCATGGAGCAGTTCAACGAGAGGTTCTCTGTGCCCGCAGCAAAGGCTGAGAACGTGCATCGCAGCCTGAACGTGCAGACATCGCGTCTGGCCGACATCTTATGCCACCGCGAGCAGCGCCACGTGAGCCAACAACTCAGTCTGGCCTATGACCGCAGGCAGATCATCCTGGAACGAAGTGAGATGGCAGACAAGCTGGCAGGCCAGTATGTCGATGTCTATGACTTCAGCGATCGGCTCCTCGAGGTGCGATGGAAGGGTCACTCGCTTCCCTATCGGGTCTTCAGCAAAGACCAGCGTGTCAGTCATACAGCCATCATCGAAAACAAGCGGCTCGGCCACGCTCTGGTTCTCGTAAAAGCACAACAGGACGTGAAGCACGAGACCAAGGTACGGACCAACAGCGAAAAGACCGGGTACAAGAAGCTAGGTCGGCGCGTGTACGGCCCCGACTACCAAGCGGAATCTGTAACGCTCCCAACGGTGGAAATGACGGTCTGATGGAAAGCGTGGAACGATGAGACTGTCCCACTCTCCCACAGCCCTTGGAAATCACCAAGTGCGGTGATTTCACACATTCCCACCGCCCGACGACGACTAAGGTTTAGACTGACATTTCTAGTGGGCCAACTACCCTGTCATTTCTAATGAGCAGCAACATGAGCGGAGCGGCAGCCCCGTGACCAACAAAAGGTCTCTATCCCACTAAAATCCTGCCGCAAAATAGGGACGCACCAACCGCCATGTAGAATCGCGATACCCTCTTTGGAGTCCTCTACCCTACCTCTATGGATGTGATCCAGGCTCTCAATGGCGTCTTCCACCACTTTGAACTTGCGCGCGAGCTGGAGTCCCGAGGGTATCTAAAACGAATATATTCAACCTTCCCTTGGAAACGATTGAAACGTGAAGGTGTACCGCAGGAGTTGGTGCGGACCTTCCCATGGCTCCATCCGCCGCTGCTGTTGCTTGAAAGACACTACCGCCTCCCCAAGCGGGTTTCGCGGGATCTCCACTTTGCCAGCTTTCAGCTCTTTGACGCGTGGGTATCGCGGTATATCGAAGATTGCCATGCCCTCGTGGCCCTCTCGGGCTCAGGCCTGAAGACGGGCGCCGTGATTCAGAGCCGAGGGGGAAAGTACATCTGCGATCGAGGCTCGTCGCACATCCGCTACCAGAATGCGATTGTGAACGAGGAATATGCGCGCTGGGGTTTTGCGATTGAAGCCTGCGACCCAAGAATGATCGAACGCGAGGAGGCCGAGTATGCCATGGCCGATGCAATTACGGTTCCTTCAGAGTTCTCTCGGCGCACTTTCATCGAAATGGGTGTAAGTGCGCAGAAGCTTCATAGAATCCCCTATGGGGTGCGATTGGAACGTTTCAGACGCACCTCGAAACCGCCCAGGGATTCCTTCGAAGTGTTATTTGCGGGCACAGTCAGCCTTCGCAAAGGAGTTCCCTACCTGCTTGAGGCCTTCCGCCTGTTGAACCATCCAAAAAAGCGCCTGCGGTTGGCAGGGCCGGTGCTCCCCGAGATGAAAGTGTTGCTTGGTCGACAGGATCTGACAGGAATAGAGGTCCTCGGACGGATGTCCCAGGAGAGGCTCGCCCAGTGCATGAGCACCAGCCACGTCATGGTTCTGCCGTCGATCGAAGAGGGATTTGGTCTGGTTCAGGGGCAGGCCTTAGCTTGCTGTTGCCCAGTCATCAGTTCCTACAACACCGGCGGTAAAGATATCTTCACCGACGGTGTGGAGGGATTCCTGGTTCCGATTCGGTCTGCGGCCGCCATAGCTACCCGGCTGCAGGAGCTGGCGGATGATGCGGCTTTACAGGAGCGGATGAGCGAGGCGGCGTTGCGCAGGGTGACTTCGATGGGAGGCTGGCGTGATTACGGAACGCAATATGTTGAGTTTTTAAGTCAGCTAATCCTGCTATAGAACTTGCCGTGACCATTGAAGGGCGTTGTAGTTTATGCGGGTTACGGATGGACAGTGATCCTTTGATAGGATCGTCTCAAAAACGATGGCGAATGTGATAGTGATCTCGAGCGCAGGAGAGGGGACATTTGATCCGTGGAGGCATGGGAGCACCCTTTTACTGAGGCACAGCGCAGAGTTGGATGTCTTTGGAAAACATAAACTCGTAGAAGATCCGGAACGGGCAGACATCATTTTGTTTGCTGAAATGGGGGAATGCGGTGCCTTCGCCGAGCGGGTTCGCGCTCACCCTTTTTATGTGCGGTTTCCGGAAAAGTGTTTCCTCTTCGACTCGGGCGATAGTATTTTTCCGATCTTACCCGGCATCTACGCATCGCTAACACAGGAACGATATCGTCCGGATCACACGAGAACCGGATTTTACCTTTACATCATAGAAAATGCCTTCATCACATATCGGCCGCCGACAGGTCATGAACAGCTCCTGGCCTCGTTCGTAGGTTCCAGAATTACTCATCCCGTGCGGGAGAAGTTGTTCGCATTCAACCGTGAAGACATCTTCTTAAAAGACACCTCTGCTTACAGTTACAAAATCACCTACCATGGAGACCCTGCCGGACGTGAGCGGTTCTGGTCGGAGTACGCCGAGTCGATCGCTGACGCCAGGTTCAGTCTGTGCCCGCGTGGCAGGGGAGCCAGTAGCGTCCGATTATATGAATCGATGAGGATGGGTCGTGCCTGTGTCATCATTTCCGACGCCTGGCAACCGAATGACGGTGTCGACTGGAACTCCTTCTCGATCCGGGTTCCAGAGAGCGAGGCATCCCGGATCCCGGAGATCCTGGAGCAGTACGCAGACCGAGCAGCAGAAATGGGCAATCGCGCAAGAACCGCATGGGAGAACTGGTTCTCGGAAAAAGTTCGCTTCCACCGCATGGTGGAGTTATGCCTCGACATTCGCCGTGCTCAGCGAGGGCATGGCAGAATCCGACGTTTTTATCATTTGCGACATATTCCATTGAATCTGCGGCGGTATTTAAGCAGTAAGAGAGATCTCTACCGGAATAACGGCAGAATCTATTGGTAAGCTGGGCCGGAATTTCAAACCATTTAATTCGAGGACGATCCAAAAGCCCGTGCCAGGCGGCGTGGTCCGCCCTTGCCACGACCTGCGACGTTGCGCAGATAACGCTTGACCTCTTTGCGGTCATGGTCGACTAGAACGAAAGGGTAGGCTAGCGCTGCATAGACGATGGCGAAAGCCAGTATTTCTGCAAGCAATGCGAAGAAATGACGGTGCCCTATGACAACCATCCTATGAACGAGAAGGCTGCACGCTGTAGCACTTCCCAACGGTATCATCGCGCGAGAGATGCATCCTCCGAAGAGTGCAACAACGCTCACTTCAAGAAAACGGCCGATACGGTGCCACAGGATGGTGGTTTGCGGCAGAACGACAATGAGCAGGGCGAGCGTAATACCGCCCAGCCCCAATCGTTTGCCTAGATAAAACGCCAACCCGAAGTTGGCGATTCCCTGTATTAATGCAGTTACCGTGAGCAGGCGCATCCAGCCGAAAGTGAACGAATAGATAATGGCTACCCGCTGGATGGAAACGATAATGCAGAAGCCAGCTAGAGAGGCGGTCAGCAGGCTTCCGGCGTATTGCTTCGGGCCGACCCAGGTGATGACCAGATCTCTATTAAACAAAAGCACACCGACGGCCAAGGGCAAGGTTAACGCAAGTAGAAGACGCGTGAGCCGGCGCAGCGCGTTGCGAAGCTTTTCAACATCTCTCTTGCCCCAGAGTTCGTTTATTGCGGGCATGGCACTGTCGGAGAGCCGCGTCATCATGTTATAGGCGGTCATGGTCGGCATTTGCGTGGTGTAAAAGGTGCTCGCCTCCGCTGCCCCATGAGTCATGCCGGCGATGATATTTCCGGAGCCGAAGACCATTCCATTTCCCAGATTCAAAACGAACGTGTGGCCTCCGAATCCGAGCATCTCTTTAAACAAGGCTTTATCGGGTATTCCCCAACCGGGCATGAGATGGGGATTCATTTTCTTGAATCGCATTCGGTAAAAGACGTACCCGAATGATTCCACAATAGTTCCTGAGAGCATCAAGCCAAACAGACCGCCTCCAAGCAGGACAAAGACCAAAGATGCCACGGAGCGGGCAATTCCAGTGAAGGTGCCGATGAGGTTGACTGCCGCCATGTCCTGCATGGCATAGGAAGCGTTCATGTATGCGGCGAACGGAATACGCACGACGGCCCAGATTGCAATGACCCAGAGGGCATACTGCGCCTGATGAGTCACGCCCGGGGAGAGGTGGAAGAGCCGCGCAACAAAGAAGCTGAAGATGACTACAAGCAAAGAGTAGGCGGAAACGGTGATCAGATACATTGTCCGCACCGTGGTAAACACACAACGAAAGCGCTCGCCACCATCGTCCAGACCGCTTGCCTGGCCCAGGAAACGCTCGAGGGTCCACGACCCTATGAAATCGGTGAGTGCAATGAAAGCCAGTGCCTGCATTACGGCGGAGTAGGCGCCGAGCGTTTCCCTGCCGGCCATTTTCAGGACGATCGGAGCGAGGAGGGCCTGTACGACGATTTGCGAGATGAATTGGAAAATGCTGGTGACAAATCCCTTTGCGGCCCGCCCGGTACGGCTCATTTCGTGGTAATCTCCGAGGATTCTTGGATGGATCGTACAGAATTATTTCTAAGTCGGAACTGTAACAACAGGTTCGCATCCGCATGAACGATCGAATCGCGAAGGTCGTCCCTCGGTAGCCGCGTCTCGGGGAATGAGAAATTTTTATAACGCCGAGTGCAAACCAGAAAACCAACCTCGACGCGCGTGCGGCACATGGTACTCTGATCACTGCCAGGGCCTATTTCATGGCGAATGACTAAGAAACTTCTCATGCCTGGAAGGTTTTCCTGATTCCATGACAATAAAAGAGCCTATCAAGAAAGTATTGCTTCAATTTGGTTATCAAGTGCAGCGTGTTAAGAACAGGCAAATAGGTCACGACCCGTTCGAAGACATGCGAACCCTGACAAATACTGAGGGGCCTGCGATCTTGTTCGATGTGGGAGCAAACAGAGGTCAATCTGTGTCCACATTTCATGCACATTTCCCCTCTTCCGTCATCCATGCATTTGAACCGAGTCCTTCGACTTTTGAGCTCTTGAAGAAGCAAATCCGCGGTATCCCGAATCTTCACTTGAACAATATCGCTCTAGGATCGAATTGCGAGCGGAAGACTCTAATTGAAAGCTCCGTGGATACGGTCAGTTCCCTCCTGCCGCGTGGAAAGGACTTCCACTGGGAAGATGTTATCAGCCATACCGACGTGGATGTAATGTCGATCGACAGTTACTGCCAATCCACCGGCATCACACACATCGACGTTCTCAAGTCCGACACGCAGGGGTTCGACTATGAGGTGCTGAAAGGCGGATTGAATATGCTGAAACAGCATAGAATCCACCTCATTTTCGTCGAGCTGCTTTTCGTTGATTTGTACGTTGGAATGCCAAGTTTCGAAGAGATCTACCTTTTCCTGAAAAATCTTGGATTCGAACTAGTGTCCTTCTACAACATCACTTGGCAAGACTCCCGCCTTGGATGGCTGGACGGATTGTTCATCGATCCGTGCTGGCAGCGGCCTGATTTGTTCAGATCAAATGCTCGTCTTAGCTGAGAAAAAAAGATCAAGGTAGATTCGGTCCGGATTGGGGCCGAGTCCTTTGAAGTGCACACTCGACTAGGTCATTCCTGATGATTGCGTAGTTGGAATATAAATAGTATTCGCGATAGAACTCGATATTCGGAGTGTGCAATCCATCCGCTTTCAATAAAAAGCATTGATAGCCAAGGTTCCGGAGCCATTGAACAGCGAACGTAAGAGTAGTGCCAGAGAGTCTCCACGGACCGTTGTACTCGAACTGCCCGTAAGACACCATACCCTTTTCGAACAGCCGACGAGTTCCCTCCAGCACACGAAAGTCGAAGCCCTCCGCGTCAATCTTCAGAAAGTCGACCGACGGCCAGCCACGCTTCTCGATCTCGGCGTCAACAGTTGTGAGCTGTACCCGCCTCGCCGTCCCCCCGCGGGAGAAACCCGCCACAAGAGACGAGGTTTCGCCGGCTCCCTCTTCCTCAAAAAACAACATAGATCCAATTGCGTTTCCAGCTGCCGCTTCGACAACCTCGACCTCGGGATGCGCTGAAAAACGAGCCTGCAAGACCTCTATCGCCGACAATGACGGTTCAAAGAGCAAAGCCCGTTTCACGTCCTTTTGTCTCAGGACCAATTCCGTCCATTCGCCCTTGTTTGCCCCAACATCGACCACATATTGAAGGCGATCGATCACGGCGCGGGCCCATCTTGCTTCCCCATTCAACTCAGGATCTTTGCTGATCCCCCAACCATGCGCTCTTCCTATGGTGAGCTCGCACTGATTTCGAAGCTTCGTGACAAAATGTAAGCCGGCCTTGGAACCTGCCAGCATTCTCCGCGTATGATGCAGGGCATATTTGATCATCGAATTCAGTAAAGTGTACACGCTTCCGTATCTGTTCCCATTTAGAGTCAGATAGTTCCGATTCAACCGGGAAGTCGATGAAGAATTCTCGCCTCCTTCCTTTTCGAGGAGGCGAACTTCGCAATCGTGGAGGTCTCCGTTGTTCTCGGTTAGAAAAACCAAGCAAGATCAGTCCATGCTGACAACTACATCTTGTAGCGGCCAAGATCTTCGTCGTTCAGGCTTTCCAGCCACTTGCGGACATCCTGCGAGGAAGCCTGCTCGGCCGGATTGGGGAGAACCTTGGCGGCACGCAGCACGTCCTCATCAACATAGATTGGGCAATCGGCGCGCAGAGCCAGAGCCAGTGCATCAGACGGGCGCGCGTCGAGCGAGACGACTTCCCCGTTCTGCTCCATCCAGATGACTGCGTAGAATGTGTCATCCTTAAGCTCCGTAACGACAACCCGTTGCACCTCAGCGTTCAAGCCTTGGATGAGGTTTTTGAGCAAGTCATGCGTAAGCGGCCGCGGTGTCTGCGATTTCTCGACCTCAAGGGCGATAGCGTTAGCCTCGTATAGCCCAACCCAGATGGGAAGGAGCGCTTCGCTGAGCGGATCCTTGAGCAGGATGATCGGCATGTTTGTGGAAGGATCAACCATGAGACCGCGTATCTTCATTTCGATTTCCATCGCTAACCTCTAAAGAGCCTCGCCGACCAGGCTGTTGGGAAAACTTTGAGTGACACGCACAGGCAAATAGCTGCCATGCGCGGGCAGGATAGGCTGCTTGGTTGTGAAGTTGAGAGTTTTGTTCTGCGAGGTTCGGCCGATAACCTGACCGCGCGCGGAATTATGGCCTTCAACCATTACTTCGATTTGCTGGCCGATATGTTTGGAGTAATTGAGTCTTTGA
>Ga0206973_1182_pt1 | contig 12194 bp, 4 predicted proteins | sample Alteio_BWOrgHeat_83_FD_152927 | JGI IMG/M metagenome (GOLD analysis project Ga0206973, IMG submission 152927) | Enriched cells from forest soil in Barre Woods Harvard Forest LTER site, Petersham, Massachusetts, United States -... | ecosystem: Environmental > Terrestrial > Soil > Temperate forest > O...
ACCTCAGAAGTCATAACAACTCATATGCGCTGGCAATTATCCGAAAAAAGAGCGCACCGGCGCAGGATTGGAGCATGCGAAGTGTATAAAGTTAGTGTAATAGGAGTTGGGCATCTATATATGATGCTCAAAGGGCTTCCGGAACCACTTCATAACCTCGGACGATCCACATGCATCCGCTGCCCAGAAGCTATTTAGTTTATTTTTGATGGCGGACCAGATGACGGCCATTTCTGAAAGGGCCTCAAATCGTGGCTGAACCAACTAGGTTTCCAAAATTTCTGCTCTGGCTGGTTCCGGGGCTGGTCGTTGCTCTCGCAACTATTCATGTTATTTGGCCTTCTCTCGCGATTGACAGTACCACCCTCGGGCTTCTCGCCATTGCGGCCTTGCCTTGGTTAGCAACGCTTCTCAAGTCTTTCAAATTCGCGGGTCTCGAAGTTGAATTTCTTGAGAGACGTCTCGAGCAGCAGGAAGCCGAAACGCTAAAGCTGCAGGTCCAGACGGAGAAAGACCGGCTCCGAATAGCCTTGGGCGCCGAGATCAACGAACTTCTCATTGACTTAAATGATCTTGAATTCCGCAGACTTTATTTGCTCCATAGTGATGAAGCTTATCGCCGCAATGTACTTGAATTTGCATCCCGACACCACGATGCCGGTGCGAATTTGGTGGCCAGTCTTGGCGAGGATGAACTTCCGTCCGAAATCGCAAAGGATCGCATAGCGACAGACAAAGTGAGAGACGCGTTGCGTAAATACCTTGCGGATCCATCGCCTTCACCAGATGTGTTAGAGTCGGTAAGACATCTCCGGCAACTTGTCGCTGAAAATATTGCTGACGCTCAGAAGGATAAAAACAGAATCGATGGCGTTCGCGAAAAAATGAGAGATGTCCAGAGAGAGATTGAACACCCCTCGTAAATGCACTTGGCTGGCTGCGGCCTATTCAGCTTTCGGGAAGAACGCGTCGATTTATCTGCAAAAAGTACGAGATTGCGCAATCATTGCGTCGTTCAGTTTCAATTGGATGTAGTTGACCAATCACATGATGAAGCCGCTATACCGACTTCCCCGTTATGGGAACTCCTCTTTGCATTCTTTCACTGAGATAGTCATTTAGGCGAGCCCAAAACGAGTGACAGCTCTTGCTTTAGAAATACGAAATTTCCCTTGTACCTCAAGCACTTGATCCAATAAGATGCAGTCCCCACGGCGGCATCATGGATGGGGCGGCGCTAAGGATCTCAGGGACGGGTTCATTTCCAAAGCCAACTTGTTTGTTTCGGCTGGCTCTTGCAAGGAGTCCTCGTGATTTTCAACATGCTAAAACTACTTGTCAGGCCTTTGAGCTTTCGACGTGGCATCTTGGCGATCGAAGGATTGCCTGACCGAACTGCACTTGATCACCGTAACAGAAGACAACCGCCAGACATTGAATATCTTGAATCGCGAGTGATGCTGAACGGCCTTACAATTATCACTCATGGCTTCAATGACAATATAAATGGCTGGGTTACGGCGATGGGTGACGCGGTCGCGGCTCAAGCTAATGCTCAGGGAGGTGAGGCGGCGAGGATTATAATTACAGCAAGCCAATCATTTTATGGCGCGATTGTCATACAGGAGGCAAGTCCGTATGTGCCAGCAGATTATAACGGGCAAGTAATCATAGAATTTGATTGGAGCTCCATATCCGCTGCACCAACATTTACCACAGGGGCTATTGCGAATGCTCTGGCCAACTTCTTATATACGACTTATGTCAATCATGAGAGCGTTCTTGAAGGCTCAATCCATCTTATTGGGCATAGTCGAGGTGGGTCGCTGGTTGCGGCACTTGCCGATGATCTTGGAACACATGGGCTATGGGTTGATCAGCTCACTACGCTTGACCCTCATCCGATCCTTCTCGATGCCCCGATATCTCTAAGCAATAATGTAATTTTTAGTGACAACTATTACGAGACTAGTACGGGGCTTGACGAATTTCCTGTAGATGGCGCAGCCAATTTCGGTCCGCTGTCGCTTGGAGGGGGAACGACATATGGTTTTCCAGGGTACGAACATAATGATGTTCATCTTTATTACCAAGGTACGATCGGCGCGTCTACGTTTGATGGCAGCTATAATGTTCCTGATACGTGGTATTCCGCGAATGGTGTCAGTCACGATTCAACAGGTTTTTATTACTCTCTAATTGCCGGTGGACTTCGGCCCGCTAATGGCATTGGCGCTGGCTTCAGCGCTCTGGCGAGCAACTACGATTTGCAGGGATATGGTGACCGGCAACAAATAGCAGTAGCCGATATGGTTACGCCCCAGCAACAATGGCCGAACATTGCCCAGCTTCAACCAATGGTGACGTCAAATCTTACGATCGGTCAACCTCTTGGTCTTAATTACTCGTACGAAGACAACGCCAACAATTTTAGTGTTTTATTTTCTTTAGATACGGATCAAAATCCATACAATAACAATAGTGACGCAGATGCATTGATAACGCGTGCGAGCAATCGAAATGTGACGGCGACCGGCGCGAATATCAAGACAAGCCAGATTATGTTGGATACCGCAGGTCTAACTGCCGGTAAGAAGTATTACATTTGCGCGGAAATAATGGATAATGGCCACAAGCGTTATGCATATTATTCTACGTCCCTTACCTTTTTGCCTGCCTTCCCTGCCGCGCCAGCTCCAACAATTTCATCGGTGACTCCCCCGCAATTCCTTGTGCCGTCGTCCGGCACAACTCCTATAACGATCTTTGGCACAGGCTTCACGCCATCGTCTACGCTGGTGTTCATCGACCCTGCAAACAATCCCCAACCAGCCAAGTCAGCGCCGACATATGTGAGTTCAACCCAACTCAGGTACGCCGTGAATGTTTCTGGGGCCGCCGGGACATGGAAGGTAGAGGTGGTTGACAATGGCCAGAAGTCGAATCAGGGAAGTTTCTTCGTGCAACCGCCGGCGATGGTTTCAGCTCCCGCGGCGCCGACCTTGTTGACCGTAGCACCTTCGGGCTGGTCAAAGAGCAGCCAGTACACGATAAGCTGGACGAATCCCGGCACCGGTCTGGCAAAGGTATGGGTGAAGGTGGGCACAGCCCCCGCATTTGCCAGTGATGGAACAAGCTACGCTTACCCATCATCCAAATCACTTTCCATCAATATCGCACAGGACGGCTATCAAGCCGTGTTCGTCTGGTTTGAGGATAGTGCCGGAAACAAGAGCGCGAATAATTACAATGTCGTGGCGATAGAACGCGATACAGTCGGACCGCAACTGGTGATTACCGTTCCGAGTGCAACAGGGTCGTGGACTTCCAACGATGGCGCCATTCTGTTAAGCGGAACAGCTAGCGACTCTCTTAGCGGTCTGGACAGTGTTACATGGTCCAACAGTCGTGGTGGTAACGGCGTGGCGACGATGGCTAACGGCAGTTGGAACGCTGCATCACCAATTTTGCTTTCGGACGGCGTGAACGTCGTCACCGTATCCGCTACCGACAAGGTCGGAAATGCGTCAACTCGTACCATCCAGATAACACACAATGCTATATCTATAGTGCCGCAGAATCCTTTACCGGCCCCGGGCGATATTAACGTAGCACGCTTAAATCCGGTTTTCTCCTGGAGCGGCAGCGCATTGGGTGGAGTCAGCTATGCGCTTGCTTTGTATAAGGCGGGAGCACTGGTCTGGGGCCTTGGCTTTGGCGAGACGAACGGATCAAGCGCGACCTATTCAGGCCCATTGGACCCAGGCGCCACCTATACCTGGCAAGTTCAGGCACGTAACAGTAGCGGGACAGTTGCAACTGGTCCTATGTGGCAGTTCACCACCGCTAATTCACAGCCCGATGTTCTACCAATCGGCCTGACACTTGATGGCGCACCTGCGCCGGGCGCGACCGTTACGGCACATCTAACCGTTCTGAACAACGGCAACTTTCCTTCGCCGGGCATAAATGCAAAGCTCTATTTCTCTCACACTGCCGGAGCTAAGGAGATTCTGTTTGGACTTCCGTCCGGCATTTCGGTTCCGAATCTCAATCCCGGACAACAAACCACCATCGATTTCCCGGTAACTCTGAATGGCATGTTCGCGGGGCCAGGAGCAATTGACGCTTGGATAGATTGCGGCCCTTACGCCAGTGGCGAAAGCCGCCTTGACGACAAGACTATCAGCATTCCTATTAACTACGTGGACGCGCAGCCGCCAATCGTGACAGAAGTGGCAATGCAGTTTTCGGCGCTGACCGGCCATACCGCCAATATCATTTACTCCGCTAACGACGACATCGGTGTGACGACTCTCGATTTTTATTCGTCCGTAGATGGAGGAGGATCTTGGCAGGCAATCGCCACTGGTGTGAACGCTCCTAGTCTGCAAAACGCCACTACATATCAGTGGGCGGTGCCGTCGAATTTCCCAATCACCAACAATCTCAAACTCAAGGTAGTTGCTCACGACGCCGCCGGGAATACCGGCGAACTTGTCTCTAGCACTTACAGCAGCGTCGATGGCACCGCGCCTGCCGTATCGTTAACTTCGCCCACAGGTGGCGAGGTTTGGGATATCGGCACAACACACACAATCAGTTGGAACCTCTCAGCTCCCAACGGTATTCGTCTCATCTACCTCGATTTCGAGCATGGTTCCACAATCGAAGCGATTCAAGGGACCGAATTCTCCAGCAATCCCGGCAGTTACAGTTGGACAATTCCTAATACAGCGAGTGCTGTGACTACGACCGGGAAAATTCGCATCACGGTCGTCGATGCCAATGGCAACCAAACCAGCGCCGAGAGCAACGGTTATTTCACCGTGCATGACACGTCCGCGCCGCCGCCAGCTCCGTGGACAACACCAACCCAGATCACAACGGTACCGACCACAGGTAATGGCCAGAAGAAAGATGCACTTGGCAATATTGTTACCGACGCATCCGGCACGCTTCACATGGCGTATGTATTCAACCATACCGCTAGCATCAGTTCCCCAAATCCTTATCAAGTGGATTCGACAATTTATTACCGAACGTTAGTTGGTTCCGCATGGTCTACTTCCGAAGTGGTGGCGCAGGTATCGCAGATGGTTTCATCGGTTGCGACCGGCACACCCCCTCCCCCCGTCGTCACAATCGTAGACGCGACCATCGCTGTAAGTCCCTCCGGCACGCCGTCGATCATTTGGGCTCAGCAAGCTACAGATGGGTCTACAACAACTACCTCCTATTATTATTCTACTCGTTTGAATGGTACTTGGACGTCGCCTTTTAACTTGGCGAGCAATTCGATGCCAACGATGGTTGTGGATGGCTTGGGGCGTGTTGACGTGGCATGGTTTGATGGAGCAACGCAACAAATTAAATTTCTCACCAACAATGGCTCCGGCTGGGCCCCGGTAGTAGCTGTCAACGCTCCAGCACCTGCATACCCTACACTGTTGATTGATTCGGCAAATGTACTACATTTGATCTATGAACAATATTTAGTGGGAATAACAGAAACCCGCTGGAATGGTAGTATTTGGTCCGCCCCACAAATAGATGTGCCAACTTCGGCTAACATCGCATACTCGTCTGTACGTGGCGCGATAGATTCAGCAAACAATGTCCATTTGTTATGGGAGGACCAAACCAGTTCACCATTACAATTGTACTATGCCCATTCCAATGCAGGACTCTGGTCGGTGCCCGAACTTATTATTTCATCCGCGAATATTTATCAGCCTTGGGGGCTGAATGTCGACAGTCTTAACCGCCCGCATGTGACCTATGTGGCACGTAACTCTTCGACAGTCCCGATGTTGTTTTATACCTTGAAGTTGAATGGCCAATGGATTACGCCGTTGCAACTTAATCCTACCAGCCAAAACATTAGCAATGGTTTCCAAACTGCGATCAACCCGGCAACGAATCAGATGTACGTGGCGTGGAATTACTTCGTCAATGGAGCGGAAGAAGTCTTTCTCAACCATGCTGACGTTAGCTTCACAACGGATATCTTTCCGCCGAATGTTGTTGTCACCGGACCTTCCCCAGGAATTACCTTGTCGCCTGGTTCGATGACGAACCTCGTCTGGAATGCGACCGATAGTGGCGGGGTGGCATCGGTTGATCTTGCGTATTCCACAAACGCTGGCATTACTTGGAATCCAATCGCAAGCGGTATTGCGAATAGCGGAGCCTACAACTGGAGTGTTCCAGATGCCCTGACCACGTCCGGACAAATTCGCGTCACTGCTAGGGACAACGCCAATAACTCCGACGCCGGGTTCTCGGGGGCATTCACCATTGCTGACTTAACGGCCCCCAGCATCACAATCGCCGCTCCGGCTGGCGGATCAACTGTTACTGGGGGAAGTTCAACGAACATCATGTGGGCAGCCACGGACAACGTGGGCGTAAGCAAGATCAACATTGAAGATACCCTCGATGGCGGCGCCACCTGGCTACCCATAGCCCTCGCGCTTCCCAACACCGGCAATTATTCATGGAACGTGCCCAATACACCCACAACGGGCCTGCTCCTTCGCGTAACAGCTTTTGACGATGCGGGTTTCCAGACTTCGAGCACGAGTGCGACCCCATTGACGATTGTACGTGCGAATACGCCACCGTTGACTCCGTATAATCCGTTGCCCCAGGATACAAATTTGGGGACGGGGATTGCCGGTTCAGTTCTTCAATGGAACGGAGGAGACCCGGACGGCGATGCGGTCACTTACCAATTGAACTTCGGGACAACATCAACCCCGTCGGCCATCTGGAGCGGCACCGATACGAGCTATTCACTTCCAGTGCTCAATTACCAAACCACCTATTTCTGGCAAGTTGTAGCTTCGGACGGCCTGACCACAACCGCAGGGCCGGTATGGTCGTTTACCACCGCCGCGGCGCCCGCCTCGGCGCCGGTGGGCATGACGGCTTCAAAAGGCACATTCCTTGATCGAGTTCGCGTTAGCTGGCCCGCATCTCCGGGAGCCGCCGGATACGAAATATGGCGGAGCAACAATGGCGACCTGAATTCCGCACAATTGCTCGGCCAAGTCACATCACTCACATACGACGATATGAATGCCCAAGGGAGCGCAACCTATACCTATTGGGTGCGCCCACTCGATGCGAGTTTCCAACCAGGCGAATTCAGCGCCAGTGATTCAGGATTCAGAGCAACGCAATTGGCATTCGGCCAACAACCTGCGACGCTCTATGTTGGTCAAAAATTCGGTTCGCCCATTGTCGTCAACATAGAGGACGCCGATGGAAACCTCATTACCACCGATAACTCCGCCGTCACGTTGAATGTTCTCCCGGGTTCCGCTGGCGGGTCCCTTGGGGGAACGGTGACCGTTCAGGCTCAAAACGGTGTAGCAACCTTTAGTAACGTTTGGGTGCCCAAGCCAGGCAGCTATACCTTGCAGGCTACTGACGGATCGTTTGTTTCCACCACTTCCGGCGGAATTACAGGCGTCTTGCCTCCCACACATTTGGTCATGACATCGATGCCAACAGGAACAATTGCGGGGCATCCAATCACGCCGGTGCTATTGGTGAAGGTCGAGGATGCATCAGGCCACGTCGTTACCAGTGACAATTCCACAGTCACTATTGCTCTAAGCGGCAACACCAACGGCGCAACACTCGGGGGAACGCTGAACATAGCTGCGGTTAATGGGATCGCGACATTCAGCGATCTTGCGCTGACCAAAACGGGGTCATACATGCTTTCCGCAACAGATGGCATCCTCATTGCGGCTAAGTCTGGCAATTTTAACATCACACCCGATTCCGCCACCTCCCATCTTCTAGTCGCCGTTACTCAGCCTTCTGTCGTCGGGAAATCCATCACTCCAGCTATCAACGTCAAAATGGAAGATCAGTTCAATAATGTCGTCACATCCGATCGTTCCAAGGTCACCATCAGCATTGTAAACGGTCCCGGTGCTACAGAATCCGGCACCAGCAACGTAACCCTCTCAAATGGTGCTGCCTCGTTCAGCAATTTGGCGATTTCTTTGGCGGGTGACTACACACTGGTGGCAAGCGATAACAATATCGCCATTGCACCCGTCCAATTCTCCCAAACCATTACTCCCGGCGTAACGTCAGTTGCTCCTCCAGTACCTGCACACGTCTATGTCTTCGGTACTACCATTACATTGTCCACGACATTCAAATCCAACGCCGCAACCTCCGTGCCATTTACCGGCAATGCAACTATCACCTACGGTGGTGGCACCCCCTTGGGCATTCCGGCTAATCTCAGCTCCTCAGGTGCAGTCAAGTTCGTGCTCCCAGGAGTTCTCCCGGGCAGCTACGATTGCACCATTAATTACGCCGGTGATGCGAATCATACCGCCGTTACCTCACCCGATTTCACACTGCTCATCAACCCCGCGCCTACAACCACCACACTTAAACCTTCAGCTACCCAGCTTTTTTCAGGACAACCGCTGACCCTAACTGCATCTGTCTCTTCGTCTAACGCTTCGAGCACAGCACGCACCGGAAGCATTACTTTCAAGGACGGCACCAACATCATTGGAACCGTCTCGCTCGATATTAACTCCGTCGCCGTTTTGAGCATTCCCACTCCTTCTGTGGGCACGCACGCTTACACCGCCGTCTACTCCAGCGACTCCAATTTCAAGGCCAGCACATCCTCTTCTCACAACGTCACCATTAAAAAGGATACGGTGTTGGCCGTTGTCCTGCCTTACATTGGCGTAACGCTAGTTCCCGGCCAGCCTCTCATCCTATCCGCTTCCGTTGTCATCACTGCCGGTGTAGGGACACCCACTGGACTCGTTGTTTTCAAGGACGGCTCTACGATATTGGGCTCTGCAGCGCTCGATAGCACTGGTAAAGCAACTCTGCCGACGGCCTTTACCACGGCCGGCACTCACAATGTAACAATCAGCTATAGCGGGGATGCACTGACGAACGCAGCTTCGTCGGGTGCTTCGAAATTCGTTGTGTCTAAGGCGAATACACAAGTCTCTTTCACTTCACCGAACTCTACAATAGGCAAAGGACTTTCCACCACGTTTACAGTACAAGTGGCTGCTCTCGCACCGGGCGTTCTCACGCCTTCGGGCAAGGTGATTATTAGAGATGGGGGAAGAACTGTTGCCACTTTGACGCTCAGTGGCGGGGAGGCGATGTGGACCACACCGACGAATTTAAGTCTAGGCCAATATCTTCTCACAGCCTTATACCAAGGCGATACCAATGACACCATGAGTATATCTGTGGTTGCCCCTCTTACTGTCGAGTGAGATAGGTCTGTGCGCGACAAATAGCTCAAATTGGAAACGATATGGTATGGTCGACCTATTTTGGAGAAATTCATATTGGGAAGTAGGTTACGATCTACACATAAATTAATTCATTCTAGCCAAGCTTGAGGAAATAATAATGAACACCAAAGTCGCGTCTGCAAATCGCGAAACTGAGAAAAATCACGTCCTCTTCAATGTTATTCTCGTTATCGTCACGGCGACTTTGACCGGGATAGCCCAATATCTCGTCACGCAGCAACAACTATCTGTTCAACAACGGTTTTGGGTTCAGCAACAAAGATTACTTGGAGAGGAAAAACGCCACGTAGAACAGCTTGAGTATCTTGAACGCGCGGAGCGTGAATTGGCCGAATATCCGCGAACTTCTTACATTTGGTTTTTTGCGTATCTCGCTGTTGCTAGAGGTGAAAACCCGGGAGCATACGACGAAAAACACGCCGCATTCCATCATGCTGAAGCGGGGATCGAAGGGCTCCTATCCGTCGTCCCTTTTTTCTTTGGAAAACCCGTTCAACAAGCTGCAGATGATCTGAGTACATATTTGGGGGAGAGCCAATGGGAAGGAATTGTGCAAGCTCCTTCCTTTGTGGATCGTGATAAGACTCTTAATAAAGAACATAGTGCAGAAACTAATGAGACTGATTTAATCAGCACGACGATTCACATTGACGAATATGATAGGCTGGTCCATCGGCTTACCGGCGCGATGGCACAAGAAATATCCCAAGATGAGTCCGTTCCTAAACAATGAACATGAAATCGACAAGGGGCCTTGAGAATGGATTAAAGTGTAAATGCAAAATCGCTTTCTCAATAAGCCAACACCCGAAAGTTCAATTGGCATCTTGCGGCGACAGAGCTATTAGATATGACCCCGGCCTGCCGAGTGCCAAGGTCAGATCATGGCAATTTATGGCAAGAATTTGGCAAAGATATTGGCCGTACGAAAGCAGCGCCGGTATAATGCCAACGCTCGGCGGTTGTGGCGTAACAATCGCTTGATGCTACGCTTACAACACTTTCACAACGCCAAGCCAATGTGACAAAGCTAGGTTCGAATCCTAGTTCCCCTCTCGTAGTCTCTCGCTACCATTCGATCATACCGACAATGGCTGCTGATTTGTCAGCCTTGAAGCCGTTATGTTCGTCGGCTTCTTGTATCCACGGCACGCGATGACGACACATTCCATCAAATAGCCGCACCATTGGGCGCACTTCAGAGTTTAAGTTGCGGCCCTTGATGCGAAACTTCTGCCCAAGGGCATGCAGCGTGATGCCCTCCGATGGGTCAAACTCCATCTTTTCGATCCAGCCATAGCCGATGGCCAGGATGTTGCCGTTCTTTTTCCGCAGTTCGAGCATGATCGCTCGGTCACGGATGCCGCGCAGCCAGCCGAACGCTTCCAGATCGTCGGCGACCTCCACATCTGTGGGCAGAGTGTCCTCCAGCCGTCGCTCAATGTTGGCGGCAGCCCGGCCCGTGTATCGCTGCAAAACACTATCGCTCATAATACACATCTCTCCGGCGCTGGTCCGCGTTGGGTTCGGCAGTTGCGGTTCGCAGACGCTCTTCCTGTCGTTCCTTGCTTGCGCGCCGTTTACGGCGTTCACGCAGGCCGATCATTTCCGTCGCCGAGAGACGCTCATCACTTTGGTTGACCGCTTCCTTAAGGGCTTCCTTGTCGTCGGTAAATATGACGGCCCGCTCCCTGCCCCTCGAAACGGACACATATAGCTGTTCGCGCGAAGCTGCCGGCGAGGACTGCGACGAACTTCCGATGAATACCCGATCCACGGTCTTGCCCTGGCTGGCATGGCTGGTGACGACATACCCATACCCCAAATGCCCAAAATCCTTCGACACAACCCATCCGTTGTTTAATTCGATGTCACCCTTGGGCGTAAAGCCATTGACGCCGTAGAGCGCCCCATTGTTGAGGCGGTGACCATCGAGCGTTTGCCCATTCTGCGTGATACGGACGATATCGCCCCTTGCCAGTGGCAACGTGCTGGCGTGGAAGACCTGGAATCGTTCGGCCTGGGCGGAAGGCGGCGCGGATTTCGGATTCGTGGCGACGACTACCCGCTGGCCCCGGCGGTAGCCTTTGGCGTTCTGGTGGAACACCAGCACGTCGCCCGGCGTGACGTTGACGGAATCGCGGCGCTGGGCCACCGTCAGATTCATGTTTTCCAGTACGCGAATCTTTCGCTGTTCACGGCCGAGTTTTCCACAGCGCTGGAGTTCGGAGCGGATTTCGTCGGTGATCGCTTCGCCTTCCAAGTGGGTCGGGCTGACCACCAGGGCGGTTTTTCCCGCATTCACGGTGCTGACATACTCTGCAGCCAAGGTCTTGTACCGCTCGGCCGAGTCGATTTCCTTGATCCAGCCGAGTTTGTCGAGTTGGTCGAAGCCGTCTTCGGTTCGCCCTTCGCTGAGGGCCTGAACAACCTGCTTGTAGCTGCCTTTTTGCCGCTGGATTTCTTTGATTTCCGCGGGGATCAATCCCGCTTCGGTTTCCAGTAGCAGCAAGGCGGCTCCGCGTTCCACCGATCCGTGCTGATGGCGGTCTCCTGAGAGCACGATCCGTGCGTCCAGTTTGTCGGCCAACGCAAACACCCGTGCCGTGGTGCGGGTTCCGAGCAATCCCGCTTCGTCAATCCACCACACCTGCCCTTTCGCCTCCTGTTGAATGGCCGGATCAGTCAATAACCGCGCCACCGTTTCGGCATTGTTAAATCCTTCGTCGCGCAAGACGCCGCGGCTCGCGGCGGCGGACGGAGCAAACGTAAACACTTTGCTGCCGTTTGCTTCAATGGCCTCTACCGCCTCCTGCATCATGGACGTCTTGCCCACGCCCGCGGCCCCCCTCACCAGAATCACCC
>Ga0206973_1183_pt1 | contig 12175 bp, 8 predicted proteins | sample Alteio_BWOrgHeat_83_FD_152927 | JGI IMG/M metagenome (GOLD analysis project Ga0206973, IMG submission 152927) | Enriched cells from forest soil in Barre Woods Harvard Forest LTER site, Petersham, Massachusetts, United States -... | ecosystem: Environmental > Terrestrial > Soil > Temperate forest > O...
GTATTATTATGAACATAATTACCATCATCCGGCTCTTCTATATTAATAAAGTCATATTCGCCTGTTACTGCAGTTTCAAATATCATGCTTTGAAAACTAAGGTTTCTATACACCCATTTGGGGCCATTTTTAGAATCAGAAGCGCCAACTTTTAAAAGAGAGAATGATAAATTGGTAGAGAAATGTGGCGTAAACTGGTAAGTACCGGAAACAGCACCGCTAAACTTCATTCCCCTAACAGCTAATTGTTTATCCTGTAAGTCGCCTGCATAATTAGATGGACCCAAAGCCAGGCTTAAAAACCATTTATCCTGGGAATAAGCTTGGGTTGCAGCAAGAAAACATAAACAATAAAATATAAATAATCGTTTCAAAAGGCTGTGCTAATTAGTTAACAAATATCACTATTAATGAACAATTTAAGAGGAGCCTTACGTTTTGACTTTCTTAATTTTTGCTTTTATAGTAACGCCCGAAGTTCAGTTAAAATTATAAACCAGCAAATAAAACAATATTTGGAGGTTGATAAACATCTCTTTCCCATTGCAAACAGGACGTTATTACTTTTATAGTACCTGCAGGTTCATTTCTTCGATATAACTTCGATCAATTGGATCGAAGTTATATCGAAGAAATAACGAAGTTTATTCGTAAATATATGCTGCCTGCTAGGTCAGTGCTATATCAAAAAAGACCGCCAATAAGTTGTGTTGCTATTTTTTGTATTGCTATGGGCATGAATATGCCTGCAGGCATAGTATTCATAATTTTAAGCTCTTCCTTAAAGCTGCTTTCATTGTCTAAAAACTTAAGAATAGTTTCGGTTGGATTTTTTTTAAAGAGCAATGAAAACAATTTATCACCCTGCATTTTTTTACCGGTTAATACTTTAAGGAAAATACTGTCGTATAAACGATACCGTTTAGCAGCAAAAGCCTGCGTTATTGCAGGGTTCTTTCCCTGTATTAATGCCTCAATAATTTTTTCCGAATGTTTTTGTATGAACTGGAATGTATAGCCACTGCTGCCTTTTGTTTGTCCACCGGCAGTTCCAATATTTATAATTCTGCCTTCGCCTTTTGAGAATTTATGATCAGTCATTGGAATGATACCGTATTCTTCGTGCAGCACCGAGAACTTATCTATATTAAGCACTTCATTGATGTACCTGTTTAGTTCTTCATTGTATTCATTTGATTCTAAAACGTTTTCAGTAAATAAAGTGTATTCAATAAGTGCTTTATTTGGCGCAACAGGCAAAACATATATAAAAGCGGTTCCTCTATTTTGGTTGACCCTGAAATCCATAAAGGTTGCAATACGTTCATTAAAGTGATCCTTATCAGTTTCTATAAGCCATCCTTTAAAATGCTGTAGTAAAAAATGAATGCTTTTATTCTGAGTTACCTGATGTTTCCAGTCATCAAAAAGAATACTATTGAAAAGGTAAGGTGCAGGAAACCGGTCTTTACCGGTGCTTACTAAAGCAAGTCCCTGTTGGTTTGAGATTGATTGCACTTCATCGTAAATAACAGTAACATTGGAATATCTTTTTGCTTCGTTTAAAACGGTTTCATAAAGATCAATACCGCGGATCATTTTATATTCATAGGAAGCAAGATCATAGCGGGACGAAAATTCATTTGAATAAAAATCTATTTGTTTCCATCGATAGTGAACTATTTTTTCAAACACACCCGGTTGCTTTTCCCAAAAGCACCATGTTCTGTCGTTACGATTTTTTTGTTGCTTATCAATTAATAGAATTTTCTTATTGGAGAAGAATGGTTGCTGCATCATTCTATACAACAAACTTAATCCTGCACAGCCTGCGCCGGTAATTATATAATCATATTGTTGTTGCATAATGCAGCACAAAGATGCTCAATTACTTTTTTTCGGGCTGAATAACAGTATCGTCGTAAGCAATTAACTGGATTACCTTACCATTGTTATAATACATTCGCCCGTTTGTTGCCAGGTATTTTTTTTGCGTGGTTTTATCAGTTAGAAATTTATCGGTGAAAGCTTTTATTTCATTGTGTGTTTTTGAAGGAATACCGTCTGTTGGCTTTAAAGAATGCACATAACTGTTGATGTTTTGAATATAAGCGGTAAGGCATAGATCGGAGCCGCCAAAAATATCCGCATCAATAATACGATCGCCTGTAATAGCGATAAAGCCTGCATAAGCGCTGTCGCTGCTTTTCATTTTATTGATGAAAAAATTCAGGTAAGATGTATCAAAATACGTACTGTCGTTATAAGCCCTCAGGTAAGCCGAGGTTTGATTTTTTTTATTGGTTTCATCCAGTTCCTCATCAACCTGTTTCCAAACCTTGCTTTGCCTTTTTGATACATCGATCTGTTTTCTTACCCTTGCATCTGCAGTACCGGCATGCTTGAATGATTTTGCTTTATCATCCCATCTTCCCTTTTCAACACAAAAAACCGGCAAATAGTTTTTACTTTTCCCTTTGGGTATAATAACCGTTTCGCCAACTGCCCGGTCCTGTTTGCCACCCTGGACCATTTCACCACTCATCAGCATTATATTACTATTGGAACGGTTTTTTATTAAAAGCGTTGACACATCAGCGCCGCCACCGGCATTATTTTCTTTAACGATGATCTTGTGTTTGTTCATGGCTTCGCTGAAACTTATTATGTTGCCATTAAACATGGTTATGTTGGCGTTGCCACTGTCTTTGCCCACTCCTTTAAACCGCACCGGGATAAGCTGTAGTTTTTTAAATGTCCACGGGCTGTCATATTGCACACTCAGTTCGTTGTATGTAAGCTGGGCATTAATGGTGTTATGCCATGAAGAGAATAAAAGCAACAATACAAAACAGTGTATGTAAAGTTTGGTTTGGCGCATCAGTTAAAAAATAACGTAATATCTGCAGGCAATGTTATACATAAAAATGAATGTTACCCGCTATTATGCTCAAAGGATGTTATTATAATTTCTCAGATGCGGTTTACAGCGGGCATTTACCGGCAAGCCATCTGAACTGTAAGCGGGTAAGCATACAGTGATGAGACACAGTAACCAACAAGCTCATTTGTTCGATAGTTGTTCGATACTTGTTCGGTAGTTGTTCGATACTTGTTCGATACTTGTTCGATCTATTACATCGAACAACTACCGAAGAAATAACGAGGATATTTTGTAGAAATATGCTGTTTGGTTATAACAGGTTGTATGGATAGCATCTGTATGATTGCATGTATGTATTTAAAATTAATTGTTTTATTGCTTTGCATGCAAATCCGGAACACATCTAATTATTCAAGCGTAGTATGCCCTGCCGGTTAATCGTACAAGACGTTTAACTAACATTTTGTTAAACTTAAATATTGGCTTACATTAGTTGCACCAAACCGCTTAATTCATGAAAATCCTGTGTGTATTATTACTGCTGCAAATTATTTGGGCAGGAACAAAGGCCCAGGTAGGTTCGGGCGACAGCACCATCCATAGCTGCAATTATAAATCAACCAATATTCTATTTGCGGATATTGGTATCGATACTGTTTATTATGGCAATCATACTGCCACTGGGTACGAAGATGCTCAATATAGATTAACATGCGGAGATTTAACACCCCACTGTGTTTCAAATGAAGATACCGCTCTTCTCTACTATGTGTACTATCCAAAAAAACATAATTATATTGTAACTCCCTTACCATGTATGATAGTAGAACATGGTGGTTCATATTCAGATTGCAGCGGTATTTACAATACACGCGATATGAAAACGCTTTGCAATGCATATGCACAAAGAGGGTGGGTTGCTATTGACCTTGAGTATAGACGTGGAAATATCGAAGACACTACAATTGCACCATTAAGCAGAACTTCGCCAGAGCCGGTTAAATATACCAGTGTTTATTCAGTTGAAGCAATTTACAAAGCCAGCCAAGACACGAGAGGCGCCTATAATTCAATAATTAAAAGAGAAATAAAACATGACAGTTTTCCTCAAATGAAATACCGCATTGATACCAGCGCAATATTTGTCGGAGGGGCAAGTGCTGGTAGTTTAGTCACAATGACAGCTGTTTACTACCAAAAACAATATATGATGGATTCAATAGCCCCTGGGGCTAAACCGGTTTTTGGAAGTGTTAATTACCCATACTACTATGGTGATAGTTCTTATGATTATACTCTACAGTAAAAGGCTGTTTGAACATGTGGGGCAGTTGGTTACTACCGCCAGCTATTTTAAGTAATATTGGAAGTTTCTTTCATCAGGATCGTTACATCACACCAATGATAGCATTTTGCGGCGGGAGGGATTCAACTTTTTATCCAATAATGCAAAATGTATATTTTGATTCAATCACGCAGTTTCATTATAAAACCAAGATCATTAATTTAAAGAAGGATTCTTTTTGCTTACCTTTTGCTAGTAAGTATGAATTATTTCCGAAAATATCAGGTCGTGATTTAATTGGTTATGGTTCAGCAAAGATCACCAGTCTGCTCAACAGTGCTGGCTATCCAACTGAATTTTATTTTGATTGCGATGCAAAACACGGGTTTGAAACAGATTGTGATACGTGTGCATTTTTAGCTAACTATGGCACACAGGATTCGACAGAGGATTCAATGGAGGTTTATTTCGCGGAACGATCAATAAGTTTTTTTCAAAGCATTATCAATGGTAGCGCCAGCGGTTTACATGACGTAAAATTTACTGAATGTGAGAATTACAGAGTAACATGTAATTCGGCAGACAGCAATCATAATTGCCGCAATACAGATACATGTCCAAATAGCTTTGATGACGGCGGAGATGATGGCGGAGTATGGGGGTTTACATCCAATCAGTTTCCTCAAAAAAATAAAGTCTATGAAAATTTCTTTGGTACTCGTAATGTGTTTGCTGGGCAGCATATTAGGAAAAGCACAGCCAGGCACTCTTGATTATAGTTTTGGCGATAGCGGTAAGGTGGTAAGCAAAAACTTTGGTAACTGCTATGGTATGGTTGTGCAATCGGATAATAAAATTGTGTGCACCGGAAATAACGGACAGCAGGCATTTCAAACCGTTCGGTACCTGTCGGATGGTATGCTGGATGCATCGTTTGGAAACGAAGGAATAGTTAATCCGGTTATACAGGAAACGGGGGCTTTAACAACATCTATAACTATTCAGACTGATCAAAAGCTTCTGGTAGCAGGTTCCGGCTACAAGCAAGGAATTCCAACGTGTGTGATTCTTAGGTTCTTGCCTGATGGAACTTTAGATAACTCTTTTGGAATAAACGGAATTAGCGATTCAACCTTTGGGCAAGGTGAGAGTTTCCCAAGTATTGTGGTACAGCCTGATGGTAAAATAGTAGAGACAGCTTGGTTTGCGCCGGGTTTTATTACCATTCGGTTTATGCCGGATGGAACATTGGATCAGGATTTTGGTGATAAAGGAAAAGTAATCAGCACATTTGGTGCAAATGCAGTTCCTGACGCTATAGCAATGGATGCAGAAGGCCGTATAATCGTTGGCGGAAATTATAGCGGTAATGCGAGTGAATTTATAATTGTCCGATATACCAATAATGGGGTATTAGATGAAAGTTTTGGAAATAATGGTGTAATTATAACCGATTTTGGAAAACATGGCGACCAATTGTTCGCTATTGCAACTCAAACTGATGGCAAAATCATTGGGGCAGGCGTTACCGGTACCGATTTCACCGGTGTGAATGAAAATATGGCGATCGTCCGCTATAATTTAAAAGGCACATTAGATTCATCTTTTGGAACGGATGGGAAAGTAACTATTGTTTTTAATGCAACAAATTCGCAGGCAAATTCACTCATACTTGAGCCTGACGGCAAGATTTTAATTGGAGGAGGCACGGGTGGTGAAGCAGAAGGCACATCTGTTGATTTTGCGTTGGTAAGATTATTATCCGATGGGTCTTTAGATTCAGCATTTGCAGAAGATGGAAAAGGAGTTACCGATTTTGGGCTTAATGAAACCAGTACACACATCGCATTACAAAGCGGTAAAATCATTCTTGCCGGTACTTCTTATACAACCCAACCGGAGAATCAGATTAACTATGCCCTTGCCCGTTATTACAACGACAGCCTTTCTAAAAAACAAATCCTCATCACTAAAATAAAAAAATGGATACAACATCACAATGGCATAGAATGGGATAATACGCCCGGCACTCAAAGCTATGCTGTACAAAGAAGCATAGATGGCCAACACTGGACAACGGTTTGCCGTTCACAGGTTATTGCTTACAGTGCACACTACAGTGACCCAACACCATCTTCAACAGGCACTACATACTATCGTTTGCAAACAACAAGCACCAGCAATGCCGTTGCTAACTCTAATATAATAGCTATAAGTAATGATGAATTAAATGTTTCCTTATCACCAAATCCTGCAAAAAATACCTTATCAATTGCAGGCTTACCTACCAATAAAAAAGTAAAAATAACCGTAGTTGATTTCAGCGGTAACACAGCTATCAGCCAACAGCTATCACCTGTGCCGCCAAATGCGGGAGCTAATAGCCAATTATACAATCTTGATGTTTCATCATTGCATGCAGGTAATTATGTGCTTAAAGTTGAAACAGGTACTAATAGTGTTGCAAAGCAATTTGTGAAGGAGTGATATTTTTCTAATGGGAAAGTGAAGAGTACTTTATTATGAGATTTCCACTTTCCCAAATGGTCTGGACAGGTCGTGGAAATGAAGGTCATGAGCCTGTGTTTATTCTTTATTAGTTGAAACTGCAAAACAAAATACAACTACCTGCAATCATTCCCGACTTGATCGGGCACCTCATTCCTGATAGCCATAAAGCACCTGATTCGTTCACAATAAAAAAGCCCCCGCAAGCGGGGGCCTGTAAGAACTATGAGACGACAAAAAACTTATCTTGATCCACCCATTTGTGATGCATCCTGCATACCCTGGCCCTGGTTTTTGCTCTGGCGCTTGAACAATGATATATCCATCTTACCAAAACGGTAAGAGAAATTCAAGCGCACCAGCTGCGGGTTATTCAACCTGTAATAATCCTGGTAAAAACTATTACCAAATGATATTTGTTCGTTTGCACCGGTTCTGAAGATATCATTTACACTAAGTGTAAGTGCGCCGGCCTGGTTTTTAAAGAAGGTTTTCTTTATTGCTATATCGGTAGTCCAGTATGGCAATATATAACCCTGGGCTGCAGATTGTGCAGATTGAGGAGGGCCAAACTGTTGGCCGCCTGTATTAACAGGTAAATTCGTTTTGCTTTGATAATTGGCTGAAAGCTGTATGGTAAAATTGTGTGGCAGCTTGATATTATTATTCCACTTTGAAAACCAGCTCAACAATGCGTCTTGTGGTGGGGTATTCAGATTATCTGTGTTGATCTTTGATTTATACAGATTCACGTTCAGGTTAAAATCCCACCATTTTGTTACATAGTTTACTGATGTTAATTCAGCGCCATAAGAATATGCAGAATTTGCATTTTCATATGTATTGATATTTTCAATCCTGTCCAATACAGGATTGTATTCAAGCTGCTGGTAACTTGTTATAAGATCTGTTGTGTATTTGTAATACAGCGACGCTAAAAAAGAATTGCTCTTACCATATGTTTTGCTATAAGAAGCTTCGAATGAACTGGTAAATTCCGGTTTAAGATCAGGATTACCGCGCGTGATATGTAAGCTATCACTTCTGTCAGTATAAGGAATTAACTGGAAGAAGTTAGGCCTGTTTATACGGCGTGAAAAATTAGCCTGCAGTTCCTGCCTGTTCTTCAATTTGTAACTTAAGAATACTGAAGGAAACAGGCTAACGGGATAATTATGCGTAAAATTTTCTGTATCGTTCAATACACCGGTGTAATTACTGCTTTCTACACGCATGCCGAGTTCGTACCCAAAATTTTTAATAGAACTTGTAAGCGTTGCATAAGCTGCATACACATTATTGGTATTGTGATACGCTATTTCTGTGCCCGGCACTTTGATTGCTTCCGATCCATTTACATAATATGTCTGGTTATCATTTTCAACCTTATTGATCTGTGCTCTTACACCTGCCTCAAGCTTTGTATTTTTAGAAAGAGGGTTTGTATAATCTGATTGAATAGTAAGAAACTGGTTGGTACCGCTGGAAAGCTGTTGTTGCGTACTGGTTCCAATAAAATTACCGCTAGGATCATACAGGTTGCTCAAATAAGTTTGATCGCCATTGTTTTTCCCTGAGAAGAAGTTTCCATCAGCAGTAAGCTGTTCTCCGTCTTTGGCAAAATTATGCACCACTCCACCCTGTAAACCTGTTGCATTAAAAGTTCTGTTTCCGTAAGAAGTGCGCGTTCCCGGGTAAGTTAAAGTATGATCATTAAAAATACTGTCTGTTGTAATATCGCTTTCAGTGGTAGGCTTAAATTCACCATGTACCCTTATTGCCGCAAGGGAAATCGTTGTTCTGTTCGTTACGAAATAATCCATACCTAACCTGCCAAACATAAATGCGCCGTTATTCTTTGTTTCTGTTGTTTGGAAAGAATGTACATTCTTTATATTCAATGTATCATAGTTATACAATTGTTCGGTAGTTCCTTTTGTAAGGCTTTTGCGATCATTTACCATTACGGCTGCAGTAAGATTAACCTTACCCTGGCGCACGGCAAAATTACCACCGAAGTTGTAACCTCCCCTGCTGTCAACGCCCGTCATAACATTTCCGTTATAACCTGTTTTTTTATTCTTCTTTAAAACGATATTAAGAATACCTGCATTACCGCCGCTGGCGTCATATTTTGCAGAAGGGTTTGTAATTACTTCAACACTTTGTATTGCATCTGCAGGTATCTGATCAAGTGAAAGCGTTGTTGGCCTTCCGTCAATATATATCTGTGGAGTAGCGTTGCGCAGTTTTACATTACCATCTATATCTACCTGTAAAGAAGGTACATTTTTCATTACATCTATTGCTGTTCCGCCACTACTCACAATATTCTTATCAACATTAAATGTCTTCTTATCTATATCCATTTTCAAAGCAGATGTTGATGTTGTAACCGTTACAGTTTGCAACTGGTTGGCATCCGCAGCTAATCTTATATTGCCGAGGTCTTTATCCATTGCACCCATCATACTGGTGAACTGCTGCATTTGTTTGGAAGGATCTGACGAAGGGGCTGATGAAGTTGAAGGCGCTTTCATTTGAAAGCTTATTTTTTCTTCATAAGATTTATAACCAACTGCAGAAATTTTCATTGTAAGTCCGAATAAAGGCAGATCTCCAAAATCAAAATCACCATTGGATTCTGTGGTAGCGCCTTTAAATAATATTTGTTTTGATTTTTTAGTAGTAGAATCAAATTTATTTTGAAGCAAAACAATGGTTGCCTGGCTTATTGGTTTGTCTGCACTGTCAACAACTTTTCCATAAATGTGCCCGATGGATGGCATTTGCCTGCCTCCTTTATTTGCGCCACCACCCTGCGGAGCCTGGGCAAATAAATGAGCAGATATAATGATTGTTACAAATGCAAGTAATATTCTCTTCATAGTTCTTTTTGTTATCGGGTACAAAATTAGCCGGCAGAATTGCGGAGGATATTGCAAATGAGACAAGCGGATAAAAATAAGCGACAAACAGTAATTCAGTTTGATGCCAGCCTTTTAAATAGCATTAATACTTGCCGGTAAGGGCCAAAATGGCATCTTTATAATTATCGCCAACAGGTATTTCAACATCGTTAATAAAAACGCTGTTTTTTCGTATAGAGGTTATATAATCTTTTGATACAATAAAAGATTTCTGAACACGCACAAACATTGAAGATGGCAGTTGCTCTTCCATCGCTTTCATGGTAAGGCGGGCAACCAATGGTTTGGATGAACTTTTTAAATGGATCTTCAAATAATCTTTTAATCCTTCCACCCACATAATATCAGCAAAAATCACTTTTACAAGACTGTAATCTGCGTTAATGAAAAAATAAGGCTGACTTTCTGCCGTTCCTTTTTTATTTTTTAGCTGGTATAATTCCAATGCTTTGTTACAGGCTTTAATAAAACGGTCAAGCGATACCGGTTTCACCAGGTAATCAACCACATCCAGTTCATATCCTTCAAGCGCATACTTTTCATACGCTGTTATAAGGATGAACATTGGCTTTACTGCTATGGACTTTATAAACTGAAGGCCGGTTAAACCGGGCATTTGAATATCGAGAAAAATAAGATCAATGGTTTCGCTTTGTAGCACTTTCATTGCTTCGAGCGGGTTGCTGCAGGAAGCTACAAGGTTAAGAAAAGGTACTTTGCTTATATTGTCTTCAAGTAACTCCAGTGCAAGCGGTTCATCGTCTATTGCAATACATTTTAGCATTAGTGTAAATTTATTTGAAGCGAAACTGTAAACCAGCCATCTTTATCGTTTATAAGTAAAGTGTGATTGTTACCGTACAATAAATTTAACCTGCGTGTTACATTGTTTAATCCGATACCCGAGTTTCTATCTTTAGAATTATTGGAAATATCATTATACCGGTTACTTACAATGAATTGCAGGATTCCGCCTTCAACTTTCAATTCGATTTTAATTTGCGCATCTTCAATAATGCCTGTACCGTGCTTAAAAGCGTTTTCAACAAAAGGGATTAACAGCATTGGTTCAATTTCATTACCGCCGATCGGGTTATGAAAGTTTGCACACACTTTTACATTTTTCCCAAAACGCTGTTGCTGTAAATCGATGTAACTTTGAATGTATTCTATTTCCTTTTCAAGCTGCACTTTTTCCTCATCAGTTTCATATAGCATATATCGCATTAATGATGACAACTTCAGCAAGGATGGCTCAAGCAGGTCTGATTTTTTTCTTGCCAGTGCCACCATGTTATTCAAAACATTGAACATAAAATGCGGGCTTACCTGCGAGCGTAGAAATAACAATTCGGTTTTTAAATTTACCGTTTGTCTTTCCTGCGCTAATCTTGCTGCGTTCTGTCTTTCCAATACCATATAATAGGCAGTGCTGCCGGCAAGAATAAATAAATAAGTAGAGATATTATATATAAAGAAGTTAGACGCTTTGAATTGCATTTGCGTTATGAACAGGTTGAAATAAACCATATGTGAATAGTACACAATGGTAAGTCCAACAATCTCCAGCACAATAAACAACCATATTTTTTTTGTACGCACCAGCAGTGGCAGAAACAGATAAGCGTTTATATAAAAAAGCATTATCCATACTATGCTGCTGAAAAAATAAAAATACTGCATCGCCTTATCGTCGGGTTGTGGCGGTTTGTTATCATTTTTATATGTTACCCGTAAAAAGAAAGGCAATGAAAAGATAACTATCCAACATACGGCATGCAATAAAATTATGATCCATTTTTTTCCTGAGAAATTAACCCTCATACAATCAAAGTACCTAAGAAATCATTTAATAAACGGGCTGTTTGTATATAATTGCGACAAAAACATAGTTTGCATAGATGAAATTTCGCTGCTAAATAGTAAAACCACTTAAACAATAACAGTTAGTTAAAGCAGTCAAAATTTTATTTTGTTTTCGAATTTTTCTGTAACATTGCAACGGAAACAAGCACAAAGCCCAATCGCTAGTCAAATCTCGCCTGTTTTCTCATTAACCAAAAAATTTCTTCCAAACATTTTCAAAAAAGCGTTTTGAGAAATATTTATTCCAAAAGGATTCAGAATTTTTTATGTACGACATTCTCCAATTGAACGACATGCTGGTGCCGGAGCTTCTTGATATAGCAGAGCACCTTGATATTCCCGCCGCCAGCCAACTTAACAAGCAAGAGCTTGTTTATAAAATTTTAGACAAACAGGCGTTAACGCCTACAGGCGCTAACGGAGCTGAAAAACCAAAGCGCAAGCGCACAATTAAAGCAAGTACTGCAAACACTACAGAAGAGGCTGAAGTAATGACCGATGGCTTAAAAAAAGATAAGCCGGTTAAAGAAGTAAAGCCGGTTTTAAAAGATAAAATCACTAAAGAAACTAAAGAAGAAAAGCCTAAAAGAACACGTATAAAACTAAAAACGGCTGATGCTTCTGAAGAAGAAAGTGATGATACACAGGATGAATCAGCCGGTGATAACGCTACAGACAGTTTCCCTGATGTAGATGAATCAC
>Ga0206973_1184_pt1 | contig 12159 bp, 10 predicted proteins | sample Alteio_BWOrgHeat_83_FD_152927 | JGI IMG/M metagenome (GOLD analysis project Ga0206973, IMG submission 152927) | Enriched cells from forest soil in Barre Woods Harvard Forest LTER site, Petersham, Massachusetts, United States -... | ecosystem: Environmental > Terrestrial > Soil > Temperate forest >...
CCTGTTATCTTACTATATAAAAAGCCAAGTTTCTACTTTATGTCATTCAACTTATTTTTATATAGTTAACCTATACTTAGCGAATAACAGTTATTAAGCAGTAAGTCGGGAGTACCCATGAATATAGATAAAAATACGGTGGCTATAGTAACAGGTGCTGGTTCTGGTTTAGGCGAGGCAACCGCGCGATATTTAGCTTCATTAGGCGCTAGAGTAGCGTTATTAGATTTAAATCAAGAAGGGGTAAATCGGGTAGCCAAGGACATAGAAGGTCTAGGTCTGGTTTGTGATGTGACTAGTGAAGCCAGTGTCAAAGATGCCTTGCAGCAAACCAAGGAAAAATTTGGTGTTGCGAGGGTGTGTGTGAATTTTGCTGGTATTTTAGGCGGTGGCAAGGTAGTAGGTAAAAAAGGCCCGCATGATTTAGAAGCCTTTAAGCAAGTAATTAATATCAATCTGGTTGGTACTTTTAATGTCATGCGTTTAGCCTGTGCAGATATGGTGACACTTGACCCGTTACCTAAGACTTTAGAGCGCGGTGTGGTTGTAAATACTTCATCGATATGTGCTTATGAAGGACAAATTGGTCAAGTAGCATACAGTGCATCTAAAGGCGGGGTTGCGGGTATGACATTACCTGTGGCCAGAGAAATGGCCGATCATGGCATTAGAATTGTTGCTATTGCACCGGGGACTTTCGAGACGCCTATGATTAAAGCTGCATCAGATAAGGTTCGTGAAGGTATGTTGGCTGGCACGGTGTTTCCGAAACGCTTTGGAGAACCAGAGGAATTAGCGGCATTTGTGGCGCATATTGTTAATAACCCGATGCTTAATGGCGATGTATTACGGATTGACGGTGCAATGCGCATGCCTCCACGTTAATTTAGCTATTGGTTTGACAACTTAAGTTTTTTGTACTATTGCTTATTAAGGCGCGTGTTGTAGTAATAATAAATTAGGGGTAATACTTATGAACTATGGTAACAATGCAGAATGGTCTAAGGTTGCGGAACCATTCGTTGAATTAAACAAGATTAATCAAAAAGCTGCTGAAGAAATGGTACGTGAAAGTATTTCTTTTTATAACGATTGTGCTAGCTCTACACTAAGTTATGTACAAACTTTACCTAGATTAACTGGTCCAGAAGACTTTTTTAAAACGCAAGCTAAAGCTGTTTCTCAACAATTAGAGAAATTTTTATCTTACACTGAAAGTCTTGCTAAAATCGGTGCTGAAACTATTAGAGAGCAAAGCAAGTGGGCTGAAGACAAATTTAATACTGTTGTAAAAAATACCTCCAGCGTTATGAAGCCAGTAGATATACATTCGAAACAAAAAGAAGCTTAATTAGCTGTCTATGAGGCCGCATCTGTTAGATAATAGCGGGTGCGGTGTTCGCTGTTTCTTATATTCCCATCCATAAATGTTATTATTAAGCCAAATTGGTACTTGCTCGTACTCCTTCACAACTGTATTATAGGCATTCCCAACCACTGGGAATGTAACTAATAATAAAACCGAGGTAGTACGTCATGACCATTAAATATATTGTGTTAGCCAACTCAGGTTTAGATCTACAAAATTCACTTTTTTATAATAAGATAAAATCTATTGCTGATAACGATAGCGATATTATAATTTTTAACGAAGATCGCGACGAAGATATTTTAAGTGCTTTATTGTCTACTGAAATCCCAGATAACAAGTTTCATAAAATTGTGTTTTGTCTTATGTTTAGGGCAGGAGATTCTAATCAGCGTTTATCACAACAATCCATAGTAAATCTATGGGAAGAATTAAAAAACAAAAACCCCGATAACGATTTTGTGGTACTTGCTGATAGTGTACCAATTACTAAAGAAAATCCAGTTGTAGATATTTTAGATGTTTATCCTTATTTTATGTTGGCAGATGCCATGCTTTTTGCGAAAGAAGCTGACTCGGAAAGATTTCGTAATAAAATATGCAATGCAACGACGTTAACCATCATGCTAAATGATATAAAGCGTTTTCTAAAAATTAGCCTTTATGAATTGTCAGATTTAGACGCTATAGTATGCAAAAACTCAGAAGAGGATATGAGCGATGCAGATATGAACTTCTGGTATCAGGAAGCAGACATTAAACAGGTTATAATTGGTGAATTAGCAGCTCGTAATCTAAAAGTATTTCAATCTAATACCGAAACCGAAAGCTTAGTATTGAATGCGGATGATACTGTTTATCTTAAGAATAATCAGACCTTTACTGTTTGCTCTGAATTATCGATCGCGCAGTCTGATGTTGCTAATGATCGAAATAAAGATATTTTCAGATCGGCATTGCAACAAATTATGAACTTAACAGTAGATGTTTCGCAACATAGTATAGTGTTCCCGATTTATTGGACTGCAAAAGCACACTTTTGTACTGGTGTTTTGACAGTGGTTTTGGATCGCAGTAATTCTGAGAAACCGGTGTTAGTTAATACAGGTATAAAGTTAACAGTGCTTGATACCCTCTATGATGGCGGTTGTCTTGATGCCGTACAGACCTTGTTAGGACCATTAGTCGCTGAATTTTGTCAAGAAGGAGTTAAACTCGGTTTTGACGCCAACAAGCATAAAATAACACCACAACGAGATACTAGTGCTTGCGGTGTGATCGCAGTCGAGAACATTTTAACTATGATTCTTGATGGCGAAATTGTTAAATCTGAACAGTCAATAACTCGTGAGGAAGTTGCTGCTATGCGTCGCAGGCATAAGCAATACATTAAACCAATAGAGCCGCGCAAACCAGCAACTAATTTATATTCTTTGCCTGCAAAAGAAATTGATATTGGCGTATTGTTCGAAAACTTTAACGCATACTTTTTGCAGCTACCAAGAGATAAAGAAATTGCAAGATTTAAGGCTGCAGCCATAGCTTTTTTAAGCTGTGAACTAATATCCTTAAAGAGTAATGCCGACACGAGCAGAACCGAGGTTATTACTATTCTTGATGCTAAAATATCTGTAGCCAAGGACAAGGCACAAGCACTTGTTAAAGATCTTGGCGAAGACTTTGTTTTTACTGATTTTAGCCTTGATGATGCTGTGAAAAAAATTGGAACCTATTCTAATCTGTTAAAGGAATGGTTTTCTAAGCATGAAACAGAATTACGCAAGCCAGAATACGCTAATTTATTAGATGCAATTTTCAAACTAAAGCGTGATTCAGATGGTGATTTTGAATGGGCTTCTAAAGATACGGATGGTCGTTTAAATCTAGTTGCTGTGCTAGAAAGATTATTTGATTTACACTTGATAGAAGTTAAAAAACCAATACCTACTCTTGAGATTCCATCTAAAAATTATATGGAACATGCGGATGATCTATTAAAAATTGAAGACAAAATCGGACCTATTATTTTCGGAGCTCTTACTTTAGAATCTACTACTTATAAGTATTCAGGGACTATAAATAAAAATGGTTTTGCAGAGGGGCTTGGTGAAGAAGTTTCTCCAGAGCTGGGTTATTATTATCAAGGTAATTTTTTTAATAATCGTAAAGCAGGTAGGGGTATTGAACGTCATAGATTGGGAAAGACTAATCAATTTACAGAGTTTTTCGGCAAACGTAATGATGCAACTGGTAAATACGAAACTGGCAGTATAAGATGTTTTATTGGTGACCCAATAATTGCTAACCCAACATTGGAGTATCATCTAGTGTTAGAAGCGCGTTTACAGGATGGAGAAATTGATGGGGTTGCTAAAGTATCTGTTCTTACTTTTCCCGATTTTATTGAAAATAGATTTCTTCAATTTGAAGTTGTTTCTGATGAAATAAAAGTTATAACTCACAATATGCTCGAAGATACTTTAAATCACCTTGTTAGTGCTGTAAAATATTCTATCAATGATCGTAGTTTAAATTTAGATCGTTATATGGATGCGAAGATAGATTCGTTCCGAGATTTAAAATTTATTGAGCAGTATCAGAAGAATAAGCCATCGGTACCAGGAAAGGGCTTTTATCCGTCGCAGTGTCCGAAATCACCAGCTTCTACGGAGGAACCGAATAAAAAAACACTTAAGCGAAGTAAAAGTATGTAAGATAAAGATCATGTAGGCGGCTATGGACTCTAAAGTCGCTTTAATACATATGATCCAGGCGCGTTTTCAATTATAGAACCATGGTTTATCTTAACAGCAGGAATCATGGTCGTATCGTGTTGGACTAACCATTGTTGCCAATGTGGCCACCAGGAACCAGGGTTTATGGTGGCTGCATCATACCATTCTTTAGCATGGGCTTTAAAATCAGTACTTTTACTAAAAGCATCGTTTACCCTAAAATTATACTTAGTATCTCCTGGTGGATTTAGTACGCCACGTACGTGCCCTGATTCAGTCAATACCAACTCAGTTGAGCCACTCAAGCATGATATACCTTTAAAAATACCCTTCCATAATGTTATGTGATCTGATTCTGCAGCTAGAAAAAATGCTGGGATATCAATTTTGCCAAGATCAATCGGCGTGCCAGATAAACTAATTCTTCCAGGTTTATGCAGTTTATTGTGCAAACACATTTCTCGTAGATAAAAACTATACATTTTATAGGGCAAATTGGAAGAGTCTGCATTCCAAAATAATATATCCAGTGGTTTGGTATTTTTACCGAGTAAATAATTATTAATATAATAGGGCCAAATTAAATCGTTAGGACGCAGCAAATTAAATGTAATGTCTAATAATTGACCATTAAGATAACCATTGGATTTCATTAACTTATCTAAAGCATCTAATTGTGGCTCGTCCAAAAATGCACCGATTTCGCCTGTCTCAGAAAAATTTAACAGTGACATTAAAAATGTCGCACTAAGCGGACGCTTATCATTGTTTTGTTTTAAATAAGCTAGAGCACAAGCAAGTAAGGTGCCGCCTATACAATAACCTACCATGTGCACATGTTTTACCGCATTATTTTTGGTGATTACATCTAATGCCGCCAAAGGCCCTTGTTGCATGTAATCATCAAAGGTGGTTTTAGCATATTCAGGACCAGGGTTAACCCAAGAAATCATATATACCGTAAAACCTTGCCCCACTAACCATTTTGTTAATGAATTATGCTCTGATAGATCTAGTACATAATATTTATTTATAAACGGTGGAGTTATCAAAATCGGTGTACTATACACTTTTTCTGTACTCGGCTCATATTGAATTAATTGTATTAAATCATTTTGAAAAATAACCTTGCCAGGAGTTGCGGCTAAGTTGCCACCAACAGTGAAGCTTCGCATGTCAGTCATTCTGACATTCATTTGGCCGTTATTTAAAACTAAATCGTCTAAGTATTTTTTGAACCCTTCAATTAAATTTGCACCACCACTGGAAATAATCGACTCGATCACTTCTGGGTTTGACCATGCGGCATTAGTTGGTGCTAGCATATCCAAGTAATTGCTAAGATAAAAATGTAATTGTTGCCTTATTTTATGATCTATTCCTTCCATTGCATGCAACCATTTGAAGCTAAATTTTTTAGTTACTAAATAGAGATTTTTTAACAGTTTAAAATTAGCGTTTTCTTGCCATACATGGTGAGAAAATTGTTTGGGGCGTTCAGTTGCATTGTGCTCGTGTAAAACATGTTTAAATTGGGTTAGGTCAACTATATATGTTGCATAAACTGCAGCTAATTCTTTAAATAGCTCGGCTTGTAAATTTATAAAATTATCTGGCTCTATCTTTTGTTTTAATGCAACTATGGACATAAGCTCCATACCATGGGAATACTGCGTAACTTCTGATGGTAATATTTTTAAATAGGTGCCTTTGTATATTTCAGCTAATTTAAACAACAGACTAAAGATGTCGCTCCAAGATTGTTGTAGGTTTAAAATATTGTATTGCTGGTTCATAGCGATTTATACCCTTTAAACAGTATGCATATATGTTCATTAAGTATAACAGTAATGTAGTTGGTTATATTGTCAAAGATTGATTATATTTACTAAAGTTACTTAATTAATCACAAAGGTAAAAATGTAATGCAAAGTAAAGTTGCGCTGGTTACAGGTGGTATGGGTGGTATTGGTACGACATTGGCCAGACATCTTGCGGATCAAGGTTCTCATGTTGCAGTGACCTATTATAAACAGGGAAATCATGAGCAGGCAGAACAATGGCTGCAACTGCAGCGCAATGCCGGCTATGATTTTAAAATTTTTTATGTTGATCTGACAAATTTTGATTCAGTTTCAGATATGGTCAAGCAAGTAGCACAGCAAATGGGAACTGTAGATATTCTGGTTAATAACGCTGGTGTTACCGAAGATATAACCTTGGCAAAAATGGTTCCAGAACAATGGCATAAAGTAATTGATAACAATTTGCATAGTATCTTCAATGTTACACAAAATGTTTTAAAAGAAATGATTAAAAAACAGTATGGTAGAATTATAAACATATCATCCATCAATGGTCAAAAGGGCCAGTTTGGGCAGACAAATTATTGTGCTTCCAAAGCTGGGATGCATGGTTTTACTAAGGCATTAGCGCACGAAGTTGCTAAAAAAGGCGTTACCGTTAATACTGTATCACCGGGTTATGTTCGAACACCAATGTTAGAGAAAATAGAGCCAAGTATATTGCAAGAGATTATTAAGCAAATTCCAGTTGGCAGATTAGCTGAGCCTGATGAAGTGGCACGAGCGGTAGCATTTTTGGCACATAGTAGCGCTGGATATATAACCGGCGCTAATTTTTCTATTAACGGTGGTCAACACATGTTTTAATAGTATGAATAAACTAAATATAATAAAAACTAAGCATCTTATCTTTAAGAATTGTACCTATTTGATCCAAAATATTAGCAACCGTAATGCTGTTCTTATCGATCCGTCGTGGCAGGCGGGTAAATATGAAAATTTAATAGCTACAGAAAATTTAAAGTTAGTGGCAATATTTGTTACCCACCATCATATTGATCATAGTAATTTGGCTGGAAAACTGGCGAGTCAGTATAAGTGCCCAGTATATATGCTAGCGGAAGAAATAGATTATTATTCATTTAATTGCGCTAACCTATACCCAATTGTTGCAGATGTAGAGCAACTTGAAATGGGTGGCATTGTGGTTAAAATAATTCGTACTCCTGGTCATACGTATGGCGGGGCATGTTTTATGATTGATGACAACCTATTTAGCGGTGATACCTTATTTATTGAGGGGTGTGGGATGTGTAATATTGATGGCGGTGATGCAGCCAAAATGTTTGCCTCGTTACAAATGCTTAAAAGAATTATCTCCGACACGACCAAAATTTACCCTGGACACCAATACCAACTTAAAATTGGCAAAATCTTTAAAGAAGTAAAGCATGTGAATATCTATTTGAATTTTAAAACAGAAGAAGAATTTGTGAAGTTTAGAATGCGCGATGGCCAAAAGGGGTTGCTGGATTTTACTTGAGATGATGGAGTGTTCAAATAACGCTCGTTTTATGGTACGAGCTATAAATACTAGCTAATCGTGCAATTGCAAATAGTTATTTGTATAGTTATTTTTTAACAAGAATTATTTTCAAAATATACTATAATCATAGGTCGCGCGTTTTTGACGTTGCTTTTCTTGATCGACACGAGTGTATGTGTTTAAATCATAGTAAGTATTAAAAAGGATTTTAAATGCGATGCTTACCGTAGGTGTCCCAAAAGAAACGCGTGTTGGCGAAACCAGAGTAGCTATTACTCCAGATGCCGTGCGCAAGTTAGCTAAAAAAGGTTGTATAATTCGCTTAGAAAAATCTTGTGGCGAGTTAAGCGGCTTTCCCGATTCTGAATATCCAGCAGAATTTGTAGAATGGTGTGATGCAGCCACAGCCTTTGCTTCAGAGCTAGTCTTAAAGATAAACCGTCCAAGCTTTGCTGAAATAGACCTACTTAAAAAAGGCGCAATTTTAATTACGCTTATCGAGCCATTTAAACAAGACGGGACTATAGAAAAATTAACTGCGGCTGGCGTGGTGACTTTAGCCATGGAATTAATTCCACGCACCTCACGTACTCAAGCAATGGATGTCTTATCGTCTCAGGCGAATATTTCTGGCTATCGTGCAGTTATAGAATCCGGGTTACATTATGGTAGGTTTTTTCCGTTAATGATGACAGCTGCTGGATCGTCTAAACCTGCTAAAGTCATGGTCTTGGGGGCCGGTGTCGCGGGGTTGCAAGCAATAGCAACGGCAAGACGCTTAGGCGCTGTTGTTGAAGCTTATGATGTGCGCCCAGAAGTAAAAGAGCAAATCGAATCTCTAGGCGCGAAATATGTAGAACTTGATGTGGGCGAAGATGGTTCTGGGCAGGGTGGCTACGCTAAAGAATTATCTGAGGCAGCAAAACACAAGCAAACCCAATTATTATCAGAACGCTTAAAAAAATGCGATATAATTATCTCTACCGCTAGTATCCCGGGTCGTCAGGCGCCAATTTTGATTACCGAAGAAGCCGTACAGGGTATGCGCGCTGGATCTGTAATCGTCGACTTAGCTGCAGCTACAGGGGGAAACTGTCCGCTTACCGTTGCAGACCAAGTAGTTGTAAAACATGGCGTGAAACTTGTTGGCTATACTAATTATCCAGCGATGATGCCAGCAGATGCTAGTAACTTCTACGCTAACAATTTACTAGCTTTAATTGAAGTGTTATTTATCAAGCAAGACGCAGCTGCAACGCCAAGCTTAGATCTCAGCGACGAGATAGTAGTTGCTACTATAGTTACTAACAAGGAATAGTATATGTCAGATACCATGGTTGGAATTTATGTATTCGTTTTATCTTGCATAATCGGGTATCACGTAATTTGGAATGTTACCCCAGCACTGCATACGCCATTGATGGCGGTCACCAACGCTATTAGCGGTATCGTTATTGTGGGCGCAATTATAGTAGCAGGGGCAGCAACTGGCGATGCGGTTTTTATAGGGTTATCGTGGACACAACTGATTGGTTTCATCGCTATATTTTTAGCTTCTATAAATATTTTTGGTGGCTTTGTAGTTACGAATCGTATTTTGGCTATGTTCAAGAAAAAAAGCGTTAACAAGTAAAAGAGAGATATTATGCCGCTACTCCCTGATTTATTTGGTGCCGGGTACTTAATAGCAACTTTGTTTTTTATCTATGGTTTAAAAGGTTTGAGTTCACCTCGAACCGCTTTATTGGGTAATGCCTCGGCGATGTTAGGTATGGTGTTGGCAATAGCCATAGCTCTATTATCGCCGGAAGTGGTTGGATATGCGTTAGTTTTTGCGGCTATAGCTGGCGGTGCGGTAATAGGTATAGTTGTGGCGCGTAAAATTAAAATGACCGCGATGCCGCAATTAGTGGCAGCGCTGCATAGTTTTGTGGGTATAACTGCATTATTGGTAGGTTTGGGAACTTATTTACATCATGTTGCGACTGGTCAGACAGTGTCCATGATTGTTATGATTGAATTAGTAGTAGGTGCTTTTGTGGGGGCTATTACTTTTGCTGGTTCGATGATTGCTTTTGGTAAGTTGCAAGAAATATTGCCATCTAAACCACTGGTTTTTAAAGGCCAGCATTTTCTAAATTTAGTCTTGATGCTAGCAATCGGCGGCTTGGGGCTACATTTCATTGTTACGTATACTTTGGCATCTTTTTTAATCATGATCTTATTATCATTATTAATTGGCTTTTTATTAGTAACTCCGATTGGTGGTGCTGATATGCCGGTGGTAATCTCGATGCATAATTCATACTCTGGGTGGGCGGCCGCTGCCACGGGATTCATTTTAAATAACCAACTTTTAATTGCAACCGGAGCTTTGGTTGGAAGTAGCGGGGCGATCCTTTCATATATCATGTGTCGAGCGATGAATCGGGCCTTATTTAGCGTGATGTCGGGTGGGGTTGGTGTTAAATCTGGGGGTGATTTTTCTGTGATAGCCCAGGCTAGCAATCAGGGTGTAAAGTCTGCTTCAGCTGAAGACGCTGCATTTTTACTAGAAAACGCTCGTAGCGTTATTATAGTGCCTGGTTATGGCATGGCTGTGGCACAAGCCCACCATGCGGTAAAAGATTTATATGAAATGCTATTGAAAAAAGGTGTTACTGTTAAATTTGCGATCCATCCGGTAGCAGGCCGCATGCCAGGGCATATGAATGTATTATTAGCCGAGTCAGATATACCGTACGATTGTGTTTTTACGATGGAAGATATAAATAGCGAATTTCCAACCGCTGATGTTGCATTAGTAATTGGTGCCAATGACGTTATTAATCCCGCCGCTAGAAACGTTAAAGATAGTCCATTATATGGCATGCCTATTTTAGATGTATATAAAGCTAGAAATATTCTAATTAGCAAGCGATCGATGAAGCCAGGTTATTCTGGAATGGATAATGCGTTATTCTATGTGTCTAATTGTTCACTGTTATTTGGTGATGCTAAAGCAATGTGCGAATCTATTACTAAAGTAATGCGTGAAAATTAATGTTTAAAAAAATTGTCATAGCTAATCGTGGTGAAGTAGCATTACGCATTCAGCATGCGGCCAGCGAACTCGGAATTAAAACAGTTGCATTGTATTCTAGTGCAGATAGCAATCTTATGCACGTTAAGTTGGCCGATGAAGCCATCTGTATTGGTAATGCACCAGTTATCGACAGCTACTTGAACAGCGCCGCAATTCTTACTGCCGCTAAAAATACTAAAGCCGATGCTATTCACCCTGGGTATGGTTTTTTTGCAGAAAAGGCCACGTTTGCTAGACAAGTTGCAAGTGAAGGATTAATTTTTGTTGGCCCGGATCCTGAAACCATTGCTGTAATGCGTAATAAAGTTGCAGCTATTAATTTGATGCAGCAATTTGGTTTATCTTGTATACCCGGATCTAATGCGGTCTTAACCGATGATGCGCAGTTTAATTTGCAGCTTGCCAAAGATTTGGGATATCCAGTAGTTATAAAAGCGGCCTTTGGTGGTGGTGGTCGTGCGGTGCATATCGTGCATACAGAATCTAATTTGTTGCGACTTATAGAATTAACGCAGCAAGAGGCAAAGAGTACGTTCGGTAGCGCGGATGTTTATATGGAAAAATATCTCCATGATGTTAGGCATATTGAAGTGCAAATTTTTGGCGATAAATATGGTAACGTCGTGCATTTTGGAGATCGTGATTGCTCGACGCAACGTTGGAATAAAAAAATAATTGAAGAAGCACTAGCCCCAGGCATTACTACGGCACAACGAGAGCAAATTTGTAATCAATGCGTAGCGATGGCTAAAAAAATTAATTATCGTGGTGCAGGTACCTTTGAGTTTCTATATAAAGATGGTAACTTTCACTTTATAGAAATGAATACTAGAATACAAGTTGGTCATACCGTAACTGAGATGATAACAGAGCTTGATCTGGTTAAAGATCAAATTAAGATCGCCGCCGGCGAGCCTTTGAGTTATCAACAAAGTGATATCGTCTTCAACGGTCATGCTATCCAATGTCGCATTTATGCTGAAGATCCACGTTCTTTTGTGCCTTCATATGGGAAAATTAATGCATATTATGCGCCTGGTGGACCAGGGGTACGTGTCGATTCACATATTTACGATGGTTATGTAATTCCCTCTAATTATGATACTTTAATTGCTAAGATAATTGTGCACGGTGATACCCGTGAGCATGCTATAAATAGAATGTCATCAGCATTAGAAGAGTTAGTGATTAAAGGTGTTACTACAAACAAAACCATACATCAAGCTATTTTAAATGATGCAGATTTTAAGGCAGGAAATTTTTTAACTAACTATTTGGAAAAAAGATTGGGTCCTAAAAGATAATGGTTCTGCTCCCCTCCACCCTAACCCTAGCCTCATCTAGTTAAATTTGAGCAACGATCGATCTGACCCAATAATTTGCTATTGTATCGTTAATCATGATAGCCAACAATAGATAATATAGAGCATATGCACTTTGCTTGACATTCGGACAAAAATGTCCGATAATAGTTTTAGATGCCTTGGGATCTTGGAAATGACACGCAGTGAGTTGTTAAGAAAGTTAAAAAAATTGGCGGATAACAAAAATATTTATTACGATTTTAAGCAAGAGCGAGGTAAAGGTAGCCATGGAACGGTCTATCTGGGGGATAAAAG
>Ga0206973_1156_pt2 | contig 12031 bp, 1 predicted proteins | sample Alteio_BWOrgHeat_83_FD_152927 | JGI IMG/M metagenome (GOLD analysis project Ga0206973, IMG submission 152927) | Enriched cells from forest soil in Barre Woods Harvard Forest LTER site, Petersham, Massachusetts, United States -... | ecosystem: Environmental > Terrestrial > Soil > Temperate forest > O...
TGATAGCGTAATTGCCAGGCATGAAGGGTTAAGAACAATTATTGACGCTGATGGTGAAAACCAACTGATCTTACCTGAATTAGCTTATTCCATTCCCTACACGCATAAACGGGAAGTTAGTGGTTTAGAAAAGGAAGAAATCGCCAAGCAATGGATGGCTAAAGGCAGTAAAGCTAAATTTGAGCTTACAAAAGGTCCGCTTTTTAGGTTAGAGGTACTTCAATTGCCAGATGAAGAATATCTGTTACAATTTACCGGACATCATATTATTATTGATGGTTGGTCGTTAGTGCTGATCCTTTCAGAGATCAGCACATATTATAATGGCTACCTTTCAGGAAAACAAGTTCAGTTAGAACAACCTTTATCGTTCAGGCAATACGCTGATTTACTAAGCCAATCGCTTAATGAACCTGAGATGGAGAAAAGAATGGTTTACTGGAATCAAAAGCTTTCAGGTATTTCTACTCCGCTACAATTACCTGCTGATTTTCCGCATCCTGCAACCAAAAGCTACAATGCTGCAAGGAGTACCCATAAATTTGCTCAATCATTCAATGATAAAGTAAAAGAGTTTTCAAAGCATAACGGTTGCACGCCATTTATGCTGATGATATCGGCCTATGCAGCTTTTTTACACAGATATATCAATACCGACGAATTGATCATCGGGATGCCCTCCAGTGGCCGGAATTTTGAAGGAGATAAAAATACTGTGGGCTATTGCGCAAACCTGCTGCCATTTTTAAGCAGATACGATAGTGAAACGTCCTTTACTCAGTTCCTTAAAAACTCTAAAAAGGAGTTGTTAAATTGTTACGAAAACCAATCTTATCCTTTTGCAAAAATATTGGACGATTTTAACCAAAAAAGGAGTGGCTACCAATCGCGATTGGTAAATGTTACCTTTAACTTTAACCCGGTTAATGAATTCCCTTCTTTTACAGGCCTGGAAACTAACTGGGTACAAACACCGCTTAGTTTTGCCCCATTCGACCTGTTTTTTGATATAACAGTTTTGCCGGATGGAATGGTGCTTGATTGTGATTACAACTCCGACATCTTTCTTTCAAAAACTATTTTCAACCTGCTTGAAAATTTCGAAGCGTTCTTAACCGGATTGATTAACGACCCTGAAACCCCGGTTGCCCTGATTCCCATTATGCCATTAAATAAGCAAAAACTTATTCTTGAAGAATGGAATAATACCGGTTTTGATTTTCCTGTTAATGAGACTGTTACAGGTTTAATAGAAAAGCAAATAAGAGCCAAAGCACAAGACGTAGCAGTTTTTAGCGGATCGCAAAGCATTTCTTATAACGAACTTGATAAGGCTGCAATTGTAGTTGCCAATTTTCTGGTAAGTAACGGAATAGGGGTGGGTGACCCTGTTGGTATTTACATGAACCGCTCTGCAAGCTGGGTAGTAGCTATTTTAGGAATATTAAAGGCAGGAGGTGCGTATGTACCCCTGGATATTAATTTGCCTGATACCCGTTTGGAGTTTATTATAAAAGATGCAGGGATAAAATGGATTTTGACTGATAATAAATCCGTTGAAAAAGCTACTAAAACCGGACTCAAAGCACTGAATCTGGATCAGCCTATCGATGTTAAACAAAATAAAAAAATAGTTCTTCCCCCAAATGATCCGGAAAGGAACTGTTACATTATTTATACATCCGGATCTACCGGGACGCCTAAGGGTTGTGCAATAACCCACCGTAATTTGGTAAATTATTTGTCATGGGCGGCGGGGTATTATTTTACTCTGGGAAAATCGGTTAACTCCGCACTTTTCACCTCGCTCTCTTTCGATTTTACGGCAACTCCTATATTCTGCTGTCTTACATCTGGTGGCAGTCTTGAAGTTTATCCTGAAGAAATGGAAGCGCAGGATGTGATCAATTCGTGTTTTAGTGAGAATAAAAAATATGATTTCCTTAAACTAACCCCGGCCTACTTAGGCCTGATGGATAATATTCTTCCAAATACTGCAAGTATAGATACGATCATCCTTGGTGGCGAAGCTGTTCTATCTGCTCATGTAACCAGGCTGAAAAAGATCTTACCGTCAGCTAAAATTTACAATGAGTATGGGCCAACAGAAGCAACTATAGGATGTATTGTAAAGGAATTGAATGAAACTGATCCGCAGATATTGATCGGGAAGCCAATAAATAACATGCGTGTTTATATAATCGATAAAAATGAACAGCTTGTTCCGATAGGTGTTCCCGGAGAAATATGCTTATCGGGTGTTGGTTTATCAAAAGGTTACCTGAACAGAGATGAACTTACCCGTCAAAAGTTCGTTGATAATCCATTTGCTCCCGGCCAAACTTTGTACAAAACAGGCGATACCGGGCGCTGGTTAGCCACAGGAGAAATTGAATACCTGGGCAGGATAGATGAGCAGTTAAAAATCAGGGGTTTTCGTATAGAGCCAGGTGAGTGTACCTCGGTATTAACATCTCATCCTGATATTAAAGAAGCTGTTGTTTTTGCAGCGTCAACTGTTAATGGATCGGAAAAAGAGCTGATCGCCTGCTTTGTTCCTAAGAGTGAAAATATCGTTTCCTCTACAATAGAATTACAAAGCTTTATGTCGCTTCAATTACCGCAATATATGGTTCCGGTAAGGTTTATTCAGATTGATCAAATTCCGCTTACTTCGAATGGAAAAGTTGATAAATCCCGGCTTCCAATAACCGGAAATACTGATGACGCTAAAACCAATAAAATTTTACCGAAAACAAAAATTGAAATAACTGTTGCCAAAGTCTGGTCACAGGTATTGGGTGTAGAGAATCCTGGAATGACTGATAACTTTTTTGCTGCTGGCGGTCACAGCCTTAAAGCCGCCAAAATGGTAGCTGCAATATTTCAGAAATGTGGTGTAAAAATCCCGCTCAAAACAATTTTTAGTACTAAAAATCTCGGGGAACTGGCTGCCTTTATTGAGCAAGCAGAAGCTGAAGGTTATAAAGAAATTCCACGCTTGCCTGAAGCTGCTGATTATCAGCTGTCCCATCCGCAAAAACGCATTTGGATAGCTAACCAGCTTTCCGAAAACCCGGGTATCTTTAATATGACAGGGTTTTATGAAATAAAAGGAAAGCTGGATATCAAGGCCTTTTCAAAAGCTCTTGAGTTAATTGTTGAGCGGCACGATATTTTACGCACTGTTTTTACATCGCATACCGGAGAGCCCCGCCAAAAGGTATTAAAACCAGGACAGGATGGCTTTAAAATGAAGCTTATAGACCTTTCAGGTATGACTGATGCTGACGAGAAGTCAATGGAACTATTATATGAGGAAAACATACAGCCGTTTGACCTGGAAAGGGGGCCTATGCTCCGTGCCACGCTTTGCCTTATCAATAAGGAAAATTTCCGCCTTGCTATAAACTTCCATCATATTTTACTGGATGGATGGTCAACCGGTCTTTTTGTAGAAGAGTTCTCTGAAAATTATACCCTTTTAACCGAAGGAAAGTCAGTTGAAAGAGAAGCATTAAAAGTTCAGTACAAAGACTTTGCTACCTGGTATAATAACAGCCTTTTATCAAAACAAACGGAAAGGTCAAAAACTTACTGGCAACAACAGTTAACTGGCACAACATCGCGATTAAACCTGCCAATTGACCGGCCACGCGGCACGAATTTAACCTATGATGGAAAGCAACTATCCATGTTAATTGAAAAGGAATTGTATGACAATATGGTGCTTGTGGCTAAAGAGCAGGAAGTAACGCTTTACGTTGTTGTGTTATCAGCAATCTATATCACCTTGTCACGATACGCTGACGGAAACGACATTTTATTGGGCGTTGAAGCCGCCGAACGCCGCCATCCTGATCTGCAAAAAATGCTGGGCTTTTTCCTGAATACAATTGTATTAAAGGCCGGCATTAATGAAGATGATTCGATAATCAAAGTTATTGGTGAAGTGAATAAAGTAGTGAATGACGGTTTGGCTCATCAGGACTATCCGTTTGATTTACTGCTTCATGAACTTAAAATTCCAAGGGAACAGAATCGTACGCCTCTATTTGATGTGCAGGTTGATTACATCCCGCATTTGTATGACCATAATTACGATGACGGTTTAATGAATGGACCGGAATTGAAGATGAAATACATACCTGCTGATGTAAGGATAACCCAGTACGATATTTCATTCCTGATAACCGATAAAGGAGATTTTTTGAAGGTTGATATAGTTTACAATACTCATCTTTTTAATGAATCAACCATTGTAATGATTGCTGAAAATTATAAAAAAGTACTTGCAATTATTGCCAAAGACCAGTCAATAAAAACTACGGACATCAAACTGGATGACAAAAAACAGGTGTCATCAAAAAAAATAAGCCTTAAACTAAATTTCTAAAGAGCTAACAGAACGCTTTAATATAATGAGCAACTTAAACCTAACCCAATCAACCGAAAACAGTGAAGCCCTTGCATTTTGGCAAAGCAGGTTCGCACTTATCGATACAAACGAATTGAATGTTAAAGATAACCATCACATAAATGGAAGCCGCCCTTTTTTAACACAGGAACTCAACCTGGGTGAAGCATTTAAGAAAAGGTTGTCGACAATTACGGATGATCAGCTAACCACATTTGGTATCATTAGCTCTATATTTTCTTTGTTGTTCAATCGCTATCAATCGTCATCATCTGCGATTTTTATGGTGCCATTTTTAAAAAATGAAGATGGATCCACACAAAATGCTGGAACATTCCCGCTTGTATTACAACAAGGAGATAATGACACTTTAAAAGATTTTTTAAGTAATTCTATCCAGGTTATTGAAGATAGTTTTAGTTATGCTGATTACCCTTTTGAACAATTAGCGAAGGAGAATTTTGGATTAGGGAATACTATTATTTCCAATATATTAATTACCAGTAACCTGCATGTACAACTTACAAAGCAGCAATTTGACATAGAAATAAATATTGACCCGGAATTATATAGGATAAGCTTTAAGTACGATCCTCTGATATTCTCTGAATACAGAGCCAAATTATTGCAGGGGCACTTAAATCAGCTGGAAAATGCTTTTAACGACATTAATATCCCTGTCTCTTCCATTGAAATTTTAACACATGATGAAGTGGAATATTTATTGAACCTAAACCCGTCACGGTGTGAAAAGAATAACAAAACTGTAATTGATCTTTTTAGAGAAACAGTAAAACTCTATCCTGAAAATACAGCTCTTGTATTTGAAGGAAAAAGTGTTTCTTATAAAGAACTGGATATTAAAAGTTCTCAACTGGCGCAGTACCTCCATCAGGAACTTGGGCTAAATCCTGGTTCGACCATCGCCTTGATGACAGAAAGGTCGGATTTATCAATAACAGGGATTTTGGGAATACTTAAATCGGGTGCGGCATATGTGCCAATTGATCCATCATATCCAAAAGAAAGAATTGAATACCTGATAACTGCATCTGGTGCAGAAACCCTGATAACAACCTCCAGTTTTTTATTTGATATACCATTTTTCACCGGAAATATATTTGCGATTGATCTGCAGTTAGACGACCTGCCGGAAATTACTGAAGGATCTGATATTGTAATAGAAAATAAGTCGATGGCTTACATGATCTTTACTTCAGGCTCTACAGGTAAACCAAAGGGAGTCGCAATAAGTCACGCAAGCGCTTTTAATTATTTGAACTGGGCAAAGGAATATTATTTCCAACATAATCCCGAAGGTGGCAGCTTTCCTTTATTTACCTCTGTTTCATTTGATCTTACTATTACTTCAATTTTTATTCCATTAATAAAAGAGCAACAAATTGAAATTTTTAGCAACAATGATGCAGGAGAAGTGCTGGCTGAAATTTTTAACGGAAACAGCAAAATTGATACCCTGAAATTAACGCCATCGCATATTACACTATTGACGGATATTACTTCAGGTAAAACTAATGTGCGCACTTTAATTGTTGGCGGTGAAGCTTTAAGGGAAGATCATGTTTTGCTGGTTAAAAACAAATGGCCACATATAAAAATCTTTAATGAATATGGCCCTACAGAAGCTACTGTTGGCTGTACAGTTGCAGAAGTAAGCCTGGGCAATATTACTATAGGCCGCCCTATTGCCAACACTTCAATTTATATACTCGATAAAAACGAAAAGCTTTTACCCCAAGGCGCAGTTGGCGAAATTTATATCGGTGGAGCAGGGCTGGCAAATGGCTATTATCAACAGCCAGAGCTCACCGATGCTGTGTTTTTGGATTCTCCTTTTGTTGAGGGTGAAAAAATATATCGTACTGGAGATCTTGGCTTATGGTTACAGGACGGAAACTTGAAATATGTGGGCCGGAAAGATAGTCAGGTAAAAATAAGAGGTTACCGGATTGAGACAGGTGAAATAGAAAGTACCTTACTTGAAATTGCAGGTATTAAAGAGGCTGCGGTAGTTACGCGTCTCAATAATCAAAGTGTTAGTCTTGCCGCATTTTATGTGTCTGTTGACGGGGAGCTGCAATCTGAAGAAATAGAAAAAGCACTTTTTAAAAAACTCCCTGCTTATATGGTGCCTTCGCTCATCACTCGAATAGAGGAGATGCCGCTTACGCCCAATTTTAAAATTGACCGCCAAAAACTTTCTACAATTGAGATAGGAGATAATAATGAAGAAGATTATACAGCTCCTGTTTCAGACATTGAAACATCCCTCGTAAATATTTTTAAAGAAGTACTGGGTAAAGAAAAAGTAGGTGTAACAGATAATTTCTTCACCATTGGAGGCGATTCTATCATCGGGATCCAGATCGTTTCGCGCGCAAACCGCGAAGGAATTATGATAACATTGAAACAATTGTTTAAACAGCTCACCATTGCTGGTTTAGCCTCGGTTGCAGAAAAAGTGGCTCCAGTAGCAATAGAGCAGGGTCCTGTTTCTGGTAATATTCAGCTTACACCTGTTCATAAGTGGTTCTTTGAGCAACAGTTTAACAAGGCTTCTCATTATAACCAATCTCTTTTATTAAAGGTAGGCAGGGATTTTAACCCTGCATATTTTGAAACTGCGTTATTAAAAATTATTACGCATCATGATATGCTCAGGATGCGCTTAAAAATAAATGGCGATAATTATGAAGAGTACATTCAACAAGTAGAAGATGTAATATCAAGTTTTGGCACTAAAGAATTTGACAGCCTTTCTCAAACTGAAATACAAACCAGTTTGATGGAAGACATAAATGAACTACAAAGATCTCTTGATATATTTAACGGGACGGTTTTAAAAGCCAGGTATTATAATTTTGGTGATGAATCCATGCTGTTTTTGGTAGCTCATCACCTGGTAGTAGATGGAGTATCGTGGAGAATTTTATTAGAGGATTTATCAACAGCCTACTCACAACTAAATTCAGGTAAGAAGATAGATCTGCCTAAAAAAACATCTTCATTTAAAGCCTGGGCTTCGGCAGCATTATCTTACTCTTCATCGCCTGAACTGGCAAAAGAAGTACCATTCTGGATAAGTGAAAACCGCATGGAGGCGAGCCCACTAACGGTGGACATGGATGGAGGCAAAGCAGATAATACGATAAAAAACTCTCAAACTTACTCAAACCAACTTGATGAAGAGGTTACTAAAGCTTTAATATCAACTGCTCATACAGCCTATAATACCAATGTAAATGACCTGCTCCTTTCAGCGTTATTGATAGCCTTTAATAAATATACAAGCCGCAGGAATTTATTGATTGCAATGGAAGGCCATGGCAGAGAAGAGGTTTTTGGCAATGTAGATGTAAGCAGAACAGTTGGCTGGTTTACGTCAATTTATCCGGTTTTGCTTGAATTGAATGATGCAAACGGGACATCATCAATAATTACATCAGTAAAAGAACAGTTAAGAAGCATCCCTAATAATGGGGTTGGTTACGGCCTTATAAAATATGGCAACCAGGAAGGCTATATAAAGAAAAGCCTGGCACACCTGCAACAACCGGAAGTGATCTTTAACTATTTGGGGCAATCTGCCCAGGCATTGCCGGGAACTTCGGAATGGAGAATTTCAACACACCCAACAGGCAATGATCAGGATGCGGAAGCAAAACGTAAATATCTCATTGAAATTAATGCTATTGTTATTGATGACCGATTAATTATTGACTGGATCTATTGTCCTCAAGTCCATAAAGAACTTACAATTAAAAAACTTGCCGCCGACTATATAACTGCATTAAATGAATTGACAGCTCACTGCCTTAACAATGAAGCCGGAGGATATACGCCATCTGATTTTCCCGAAGCTGGATTAGAACAAGATCAGCTTGATCATCTTTTTTCTCAATTTAAATTTTAAACAGGTGATGAACAAAGATCTGATAGAAGATATTTATTCTCTTTCGCCAATGCAGGAAGGCATGTTGTTCCACCTGTTGGCGCAGCCGGATTCTGAAGCTTACTTTGAGCAGGTTAGTTGTGAGTTTGAAGGGGAAATTAAGCTACAGGAATTTAAGCAGGCATGGCAGGAAATAGTTAATCGCTACCCTGTTTTTCGTACTTCATTTCATTGGGACGGACTTGATAAACCGGTACAGGTGGTACTCAAAACTGCCACATTACCTTGGGAAACACTCGACTGGAGCGGACTCGATCAAACTAAAATTGCAGAAAAATTCGAACTGCTGCTGCGTGATGATCGCAGGAAAGGATTTAATCACGAACAGGCGCCACTAATGCGCTGCATGCTTGTTAGGACCACAGAAAAATCGTGGAAATTTATCTGGAGCCATCACCATATGCTTATGGATGGCTGGTGTTCGGGTATTATTCTGGATGAACTCTTCAAAAGGTATGAGGCGCTTGTAATACATAAATCAATACAATTTCAGGCTACTCCACCTTTTAAAAATTATATCTCATGGCTTGGCAAGCAGGATCATAAAAAGGCGGGAGAGTTTTGGAGCACAGAACTGGCAGGATTTGATACGCCAACATCATTAGGTATTGGCGATGCTATTTTAGTGGATAAAAATCATGTCAGCCATGGCTATGCCGAATATACACATGATCTTTCGCCGAAGCTATCGAAAGAAATTTTTGAATGGACGAAGCATGCCGGGATAACAACCAATATTTTAATCCAGGGAGCATGGTCAATATTACTTGGTACTTATAGTGGTGAAAATGAAGTTGTTTTTGGTGCAACGGTCTCCGGTCGCCCACCTGAACTGCAAAATGTAGAATCGATAGTCGGGCTTTTTATCAATTCATTGCCTGTAAAAGTTAATATAAATCGGAACACAGACATTGTTACATGGCTAAAAGATCTTCAAAACAAGAACAACGAAAGGAACGAGTTTTCTTTTACACCTTTAGTTGATATCAAAAAAGCATCGGATGTTTCGGGCGACATGCCTTTATTCAGGAGTTTGTTGGTTTTTGAAAATTATCCTTTTGATGCAGCTGCCCAGCAAGGTTTTCACGGATTAGAAATTAAAAATGTAAAATCATTTGAAGAAACAAATTACCCGCTAACCTTAATGATAATTCCACGAGGCCCGGTACTGAGGTTTCAAATGAATTATTTTAAGGATAGTTTTGAGCAAAAGGAAATAGAAAAACTCTTTAGTCATCTTGAGACTGCCATTCGTTCCATCTTAAATAATCCTCAGCAGGTACCTGCAAGGGTTTCCATCTTAAGTGAAACTGAAAGGGAAGAAGTACTTATCAGGTTTAATAATACATCAACCGCAATTCCATCAGGACAAACAGTACTCGATCTTATCAACAACCGCATAAAGGAGGCCCCAGATAGCATTGCTATTGTTTGTGGAGATGAATCTATTTCTTACCAGCAATTAGACCATCAGGCAAATGTGATGCGTTATGTGTTGCTTTCCAAAGGTTTAGCAAAAAGCGACATTGTAGCTGTATTGCAGGAAAGAAGCATTGATCTTATAGTTTCTATACTGGGCATCATGAAAGCAGGTGCTGCCTTTTTACCAATCGATACCTCATTACCTCATCAACGCATCCACTCTCTTATTAAAGATGCCAGGGTAAAGATATTGATCAGTCAGAATTCTGATTTGGTAGAAGAAGTTGAAAAAGGGTCTCTCATCGTCATCGACCCAAAAATTATCAATAATACAATTATAACGTTACAGCAGGGGCTGAAAAATATTGCCCCAAATCCTGAAGATCTGGCTTATATAATTTATACTTCGGGCTCTACAGGAAAACCTAAAGGGGTTAAAATAAATCATTTAAGTCTGCTTAATTATATTGTTTGGGCAGATGACTATTATTTTACTCAAAACCCTGATGGCGGCGATTTTCCGCTATTTACATCGCCGGCTTTCGATCTTACGCTTTCAAGTATTTTTATTCCTCTTTCAAAAGGGAAAACCATAAAAATATATGGGGAGACTGAGATTGGGTTAATTATGGAGGATGTTTTTGGCCCGGAAGGAACTCTCGATACAGTAAAGCTAACCCCATCGCATATAACATTGCTGAAAGATATCCCCGAAGGAAATAATAAGTTGCATACGTTGATAGCTGGCGGTGAAGCGTTAAAAGAAGAACATATGCAGATTGTAAATGATAAATGGCCGGGAGTAATTATTTTTAATGAGTATGGCCCAACAGAGGCCACCATTGGGTGTACAGCAACTGCCGTTTCAACTGGTAATATAAACGCAGGTAAGCCTGTTGCCAATACTTCCATTTATATCCTGAATGAAGCAATGATGCCTATCCCTACAGGAATAAAAGGAGAGATTTATATCGGCGGTACCTGTCTCGCTGAAGGATATATTAGGCAACCTGAGCAGACAGCTTTACGGTTTATAGATTCTCCATTTGAAGCTGGGAAAAAGATTTATCGTACCGGAGATATCGGGTGCTGGCTTGAAGATGGCAATATCCAATATTTTGGCCGGGGCGATGACCAGGTAAAAGTAAGGGGCTATCGTATAGAACCCGGGGAAATAGAAAGCCATATTAATAAATATCCCGGTGTTATTGATGTTGTTGTATTGCCGGTTAAGAATAGCTCACAGGAAACAAACCTTGTTGCTTTTGTTAAAGTTGCGGAGCTTAGTTCATTTAAACTGGAAGATTTAAAGAAAACCGTACAACGGCACTTGCCGGCTTATATGCTGCCTGCGCAATACCAGGTTGTTGATGATTTCCCGCTTACATCTAACGGGAAAACTAACAAAAAAGCACTGCTCAATGGTTTGAAAGTGATTGCCGCAACAACCACGAAATATAGTGCTCCAGGTAAACCGGTTCAGGAAATAATAGCCGCAATATGGGCTGAGATATTAAAAATACAAAAGCCAGGAATATTTGATAATTTCTTCGAATTGGGCGGGCACTCGCTAAATGCCACCCAAATGACCTCGCGTATCCGCGGCGCTTTCAAGGTTAATATTGGTGTAAAAGAAGTTCTTGAAAATCCAACTATCGATCAATTAGCTTCATTAATAGAAAAATTAAAGGGGAGTGTTATTGAAAATGATTTCCCGCCTATTGTTCGTGTAACAGGAAAAGAAAGATCACAACTATCATTTGCCCAGCAAAGGCTTTGGTTCCTTGACAGGCTCGAAGGCCAATCTGCTTCTTATAATATTCCTGAGGCTATTAAAATTGATGGTCGCCTTGATAAAAAGGCTTTGCAAAACGCATTTACCGAAATTATTAACAGGCATGAGATTTTAAGAACAAATTTCCATGATGTTGACGGAAAGGCCTACCAGCTTGTAAAGGAAGCACAGCCTTTCATTATACCTGTTATAGTTGCCGAAAATGATACTTTGGAAGGCTTAATAGCTAATGAGGCAGCTAAACCCTTCGACCTGGAGCACGATTCATTGATAAGAGCTATATTATTCAAGATCGCTGAAGATGAATATGTACTATCCGTTAATATGCACCATATCATTTCTGATGGCTGGTCTTCAGGGGTATTTATTGGTGAGTTAATCGCGCTTTATCAATCATTCTCATCAGGCGAACCCTCATCGCTGC
>Ga0206973_1185_pt1 | contig 11843 bp, 9 predicted proteins | sample Alteio_BWOrgHeat_83_FD_152927 | JGI IMG/M metagenome (GOLD analysis project Ga0206973, IMG submission 152927) | Enriched cells from forest soil in Barre Woods Harvard Forest LTER site, Petersham, Massachusetts, United States -... | ecosystem: Environmental > Terrestrial > Soil > Temperate forest > O...
ATATAGCAGCATTGGCAAGGAAATTATTTACCACATAAGGATCGGCAGCGGTAACATAGGCCCAGTCGGAAAAAGCAGTGAGATACAAAGAAAAGTAAGCTTTATTAAATTGGTTTATACCCAACTTGGGTATAATTATTGAGGGCACATCCACTATCTGGAATTTGATCTCATTTTTCACTAAAGCGTAATTATTTCCATCCACCACATACAATTCGTATCCTCTTACAAAATCCTTATAATAGCCAAGGGCATCCTGTAAGCTATATGGCTGTGCACCATTTTGAGAAATTTTACCGGCTATCTCTGCTGAGTAATAAAATCGCGGAGCTAAATTCCAATACTTATGAAACGAAGCTTTTATATAAAATAAATTAAAAGCCTTATTATCTATAGGTAGCCCAAGGCCATATTCATTCAGGCCAATATAAAATAAATAGCCCTTAAGAGGGTATGGAACACAGTCGCGGACATCGCGTTTGAAGGAATATTTCACTTCAGGAAATAAAGTCTGGGTTTGATTAAAAGGCAGATAATCGTAAGTAAGTTTAGCTATAGTATCTGCTATTTTATTGTAAAACACGTCGGCCTCAAAAGTGTGGGTGTTGTAAAAGCCCTGCCTGAGAGTATAATCTACCGTTCCGGTATATTGTGTTCTAAGCATCTGTGCAGGATCATCCAGATAAGTAAGAACATCATTGACAGAGGTATAGGGAATTTCGTGGTTAACAGAATAATTAAAATTAAATGTTAATCCACCTGCTTGTTTTTTTGTAAGATAAGGTATGATGTAAGTTCCCCCAAATTGTTGAGTATAGCCAAATTGAGCACGTAATTTTAATATCTGTTTTTGCCCGAATACATTCGAGTATTCTAAATACGCTCCATAGTCTAGTTTGTCAAGGCGATGATGGTCTTGCGTCCACCAGGTGTTAACATTTCTTTCTTCCACCTTTAAAATGGGGACCGGGAATAAATACCACCTTTCCTGAACCTGTATCATTACGTCTAGCTCCCCGCCTGCAAGACGTATAGTATCTATTTCTACAAAATGGAAAAGAGAGGTGTTCTTAAGATTATTTTTTGAACGTTCTGTTAAAAAGGGCCACTGAGATGCAACAATGGTATCTCCCTTTTTAAAAGTAAGCTCGCGGAATATAATGGGTGGTTTTGTAATGTTATTGCCCTGGATGAGAACATCACCTATTACAAATTTTTTGACGGTATCCTTGCTCTGGCCCTGAGCAGTAGTAACAGATAATACACACACTAATGAGGCTAAATAAATGCGTGCGTAAAAACCCATTAACAGCTTAAATGTTGAGATAATGCATCAAAGCATCGTAGCGTTCCTGCAAATTTTTGTCGTTATCGTTTTGAGAGAAATATGCCTTTACATGGTATCCAAAGCGTTCAAATGTCTGGATTACAGGAGCAGTGTTTTGCAGGTTTATCTTTATCGTAATATCTAATTCGGTAGAGTCTGCATGGGGAGTTAAAAAGAGGCTCAGTATTTTTGCGCTGTTGCTTTCCGCTATTTGTGCTATTTGCGAAAGAGAATAATCGCGTTCATGCAGTTCCAGTATAATAAGGCTTCCGGGTTCCTGGGCGGCAGTAAGTGAAGAAAAGTAATTCAATAGCTGTGTAGGGGTTATCACTCCCAAATAATGCTCTTTTGCATCCAGAACAGGTATAACAGAAACCTTTAATAAAGCATAAAGCTTAAGCACATCATAGGCATGCTGGTATTCGAAAACGAATGGCTTGATGAAAGACTTTTTTAGTTTTCCTACGTTTTCGGTGGCATTGTTCATATCCAGAATATCTGTATCTGAAACAAGGCCCACGTATGTGGTTTTGTCAATCACTGGCAGATGGGATACCTTAAAGTCATCCATCCACTCCAGGGCTTTTTTGCCGTCATCGCTCACCTTAAGCGGCGGAACATCATTACTTATAAGGTCTTTAGCTAACATAATTCTTGGCTTTCTAACAGTTCAAAGCTATACATTTTAACAATATTAAATTTCTAAAAAAAAGCTCTCACTTGGGCGTTACCCGTATTTACAATAGCAGAGCCCTCGCTGGCCCGCCCATTGTATGAAAGGCTTAACTGAATGTTGCTCGAAAGATTACACTGGTAAGCTATGCTCCAAGTATAATTATTGCCTACGTTAAGGCCCTGAAGCATTTCGAGGCCAAGAGGACTGGCTGCTTCCCCATTGAAGCCTATTTTAACAAAGTTAACAGTAGACAATAAACTGCCTTTTTTAAGCACGTTATATTTAAGTTCAACACCATAATTTTGTTGGGTACAAATGCCTCCACCCAATGTGGGAGCATTGTCCTTGTTGGTATAGGTAAAAAGAACGGCGGTTCGAAAGCTGGGGCTGGGTTGAAAGGTAAGTTTTGGCTGCATCTCGTAATACGTAATATAAAAATTACTTGTGGTAAAGTATTGCGATGAGCCTATATCATCTCCTAATTTTCCTTCCCCTTCAAAAGTCCATTTAGTAGTAAAGTTAAACCGCCCATGCAATTGCTGGTATGCTGTCTCCCTGCTTTGTGCACCGTCTTCCTCTAGTATGGTTTTATTGATGTTGTCGCTGTATGTATAATCGAGACCATAAACTGTATTGAGCTGGTTAAAGAAAACAGTGTTGCGCATGGAAGAAGTGAGGCCCACAATATTAGTATCCTTGGACTGTTGGAGGAAAGGGTTGTAGGCTTCGAAAGGGTTTGATTCAGTCGTTTTACGGTCTATATGCAAAGCCAGTTGCTCCGAGAAACGAGAGATGAACTTCCTTACACCTTTCTTTACCGCCCAAATAGCAGCAGGCCTAAGGTTAAAGGTTTCAGTAAAACCACTGCTATATGTTTTTATATACTGGTTTGTTGGAGTATACACCTTAATGTAGTCTGCCTGATCCGGGAAGGGAGCAGGATAAAATTCATTCAGTTCTTTAACTCCATCATTATTAAAATCGGTCCAGGCATATACACCTTGTCCTTGGGCCACCTGAACATATGTATACGATTCTTTGGGCTGTAATCCTTCGCCAGCCTGGTAAAATGTGGTGCTCGTTATAAGATTGTGCACCAGGTTAAAATCATACTGTGCTTGCCCCACCAGGGCATTTACAGGTTGTTGCCCTATGGCCAGTATAGTGTCGAACACGTTTAATATGTGGTAAGTAATATTCGCTTTAAAACGACTTTTGGGATTTTTAAGCAGTGCGACATCCATGGATATATTGCGGGAGAACATGGATTTTAAAAGCTCATCAGAGCGGGCGCCGTAATCTGTTCTTTCCTGGTAGTTGAACCCATAACTGTTCTTAGCGCTGTCTCCATGGCGTATAAACGCATTCCATTGCACAAACTGAAATGTATTAGCCTGTTGGAAAAAGGCCGAAGGAGTATTAATAATGCTATCTGTTTGCCTGGAACGAAATACGTCCCTTTCAGTACTTTCTCCTGCACCAACCACCCAAAAGAACAGCTTATGTGACAGGGTTGCAGCTTCTTTATAATACTTGCTGGTTGCTGTGGTTGCTTTAGTATCTAACAGAGAACCGTTAAATGTACCCGTAAAGCCAGCCTCTTTAATTTTTATCTGAGCATTTTGTAGGATGCCGGTATATAAAGTGCCTTCTGTAAAAGATTGAAAATTATAGCCGAAAAGATCTCTTTTGTTCGCGAGAGCAAGTGATGCATTGGTGAGGTTCTGGTTACCGAATATGGTATCACTGGTGCGGTTCCAGTCTCTATCGAACTCAACGAGGCGGTAGCGCTCTATAGGTGCAAAGTACTGCTGTACGCCTTCGTAGCCAAAATCGCTTATAATCTTCCATACATTGCCTTTGTTAGCTGCGCTATCGGCTAAATATGATATGCGGTGCAGGGTTACTTTGCCCGCATATCCAACATCCTGCCCTTTATCCAAAGCAGAAAATGTATTAACGTCGTTATTAGTCAGAGCACCTTGGGCAGTTATGGTGGTGTGCGAATCAATTTTATAAGATCCTCCTAACGTTACCATCTGTTTTTTCTTAGGAGTGATAAGCAATACAATAGGCTGGTAGTTTCCCTGGTGTACTCCATTTACCGGAGCTATCCATTTATATACACTACCATTAGCTGCAGATGAAACCTGGATATAATCACCCTGCCCTTGTACTACCTGCGAAAAGCTTAATCTAAAATGTGCTTTGGTAGAATCGGTGCAATAAATATAAGCGAGATATAAAGCACTATTAACCGTAGTATCTACCTTTCTGTAAAGCACTTCTGTGCTATTCCAGGGTACACTATCCACACCCGGTACTACTGCTTTTTGAATGCTATCGCCGATCCCTGCCAGGAACTGCTCTTGTTGTGGTGATAGGGTTTGGTTGAGTTGCTGGTTCTTGGCGTCCTGTTCAGAATATATATTGAAATGCAGATCGAGCTTATTGTAATGGTAATCTGTTGCTTCATGAATCAATGAGCGCAGATAAGTTTGATCGCTATACTGAAAGTCTACCACAATTCGCGAATTCTGGGTGATAAGATGCTTAGCAGTAAAGGTTATTTGTGCAGCATTGTAATCTATTATATAATCGTTATTCTGACCACGTTGCAATAACTGTCCATCAAGAAACACACTCTCAGTACCCGAGAGAACCACAATATATAGTTCGCCATTAGAACCTTTAAGAAGATAGGGCCCCAGGTTACCATCGATCGGGGTTATCTGGTCATCTGCAAACTTGCCTTTCGAGATAGCGCCTGCCAGGCTTACTTTTAATATACCTGCCTTTGTGCTATCCTTGTTGGGTTGTGTAAAAAAACGTGCAGATACCATGCCTCCTTCAGCCTTTTTATAAAACTTCATAAAGTAATCGTTGCCGGGAGAGGTTAATTCATAGTCTCCCGCAATAAGGCTGGCATTTTGGTTGTACAGCTTTACAAATACTTTGTCAAAATCCTGCAACTGTTGGGTATTTCCCTCGGGTTGTATGGGCAGGTTATTGTCTGTAGCGGCAACCAATACATTAACATTATTGCTCAGCTTGCCTGCCAGTTGCAAATTAAGGTTTGAATTAACGCTTAAATTCTGGCTGTTGCCAAAGGTTATTCCCCTGGATATGCTTCCGCTTTTGCTAAGAGTTCCCATATCAAAAGGATCGTTTGAATTATTGGTGGGGACCTGGTAGTAATAGGCCTGCTGCTGGGCGTATGTTGTTGGGTGTACCACCGATCTGTCCTTATGCTGCATGGTTTTTGAAAATGCATAGGGGAATGTTCGGTAACCAATGTAAATGCTATCAGGATGGATATCGAGGCTCTTAAGCTCTTTTTGCTTTAACACTATTCTTGCGTTCACAGCATCTATCCAATACAAGGAGGTGTCGAGTGTTTTTACTCTGTCATATTTAAAGGTTATAGTTCCAGGTATTATACTCAAGGTATCGATGGACAAGGTATCGGTAGTATAGTTAAAAGCAATAGTCCTTTTTCGCAGGTTATTTAGCTGCTGAGCTACCCCCTGAGTAAAAATAAGTATGGTACATCCCAATAAAATGAGAGCAGATTTCCTCACAAATGCAAAAAATACGAATATCGTAAATAACGCAGAATTTCTACATTTGTTGGGTTTATAAGAGTTTTCATATGAAAAAGATAGTTACGTACAATGTAAATGGCATCCGATCGGCTTTGTCTAAGGGATGGCTGGATTGGATCAAAGTTGTTGATCCGGATATTATTTGCCTGCAAGAGATAAAGGCAAACAAGGAGCAACTTAACCTGGATGAGTTTGATTTGGCGGGATATCACAATTACTGGTTTTCTGCCCAGAAAAAGGGGTATAGCGGTGTGGCCATATTAACCAAGACCGAACCAGACCATGTAGAGTATGGCTGTGGCTTTCACGACGAAGAAGGCAGAGTAATTAGGGCGGACTTTGGCAAGGTTTCCGTTATCAGTGTATATATGCCTTCGGGGACTTCGGGTGACGAGAGGCAAGCCTTTAAAATGCAATGGTTGGCTAAGTTTCAGGCATATATCGACAAACTAAAAACCACACGCAAGGAACTTATCATTTGCGGAGATTACAATATCTGCCATAAAGAGATAGACATTCATAATCCCAAAACGAATGCCAATTCATCAGGTTTCCTACCCGAAGAGAGAGAATGGATAGATACCTTTATGAAAACAGGTTTTACCGATTCTTTTAGACAGTTTAATTCCGACCCTCATCAGTATACCTGGTGGAGCTTCCGTTCCAATGCCAGAGCCAAAAATCTGGGTTGGAGAATCGACTACCAACTCGTTAGCCATTCCCTAAAAGACAGGTTAAAAAATGTGATTATTTCGCCCGATGCAAAGCATTCTGACCACTGCCCCGTGATACTTGATGTAGATTTTTAGTTGTTAGTCGAATAATTTTTTTTATTTTTGGTTCTTGTACTTTCGTTAGCCATACTAATAACTGAGATATAAAGGTTTTAAACTATGAATAGGAGACTTATCCCTGTAATTTTTTTAAGCTTAATCATAGCAGGTTCTATAGGTTGCGGTGGCGGCCACCAGGGACAAAACGGTCACCAGGCTAAAGGCGGTGTGTATTACGGTGGAGCGTTTCGTATAAACCAGGTAGCAGGAATCCGTAGCTTATTCCCATTGGATATTACTTCAGTTATTGAATCGAATATTGATAACCAGATATACGAAGGCCTTGTTAAGCTTTCCCCAAAGGATCTCAGTGTGATCCCTTGTTTGGCTGAAAAGTGGACACGTAATGACAGTGCCAACTTATGGACCTTTTACATTCGTAAAGGCGTAAAATATCAGGATGATCCATGCTTTCAGGGTGGTAAAGGGAGAGAGATAAATGCAAATGATTTTAAATATTGTTTTGATCAACTCTGCAATGCGTCGGCACAAAACTCCCAGTATCAGGTTACATTTAAGGGGGCCGTTCTGGGAGCTGACGAATGTTATGAACTTACAGCAAATGGCAAACCGATGCCTGCCGGTGGTGTTTCGGGTGTTAAAGTTATAGATGATTATACTATTCAGTTAAAATTGATGCGTCCAACACCTGGACTCCTCAACCTTTTGACCCTCGCCGGTTGCTGGGTTTATCCTAAAGAAGCTATGGATAAGTATGGCAAGGAAATGCGTATTCATTGCGTAGGCACAGGTCCATTTATGGTGAAAGATCTCCAGGAAGACCAAGCTATAGTATTGGTTCGCAATACTCACTACTGGGATGTTGATGAAAACGGAAACCAGCTTCCTTACCTGGATGCGGTTAAGTTCTCTTTCGTAAAGGAAAAAAAATCTGAACTGCTCGAATTTCAGCAAGACAACCTGGAAATGATGTATCAATTGCCTATTGAGATCATTCCACAAATATTAGGCGACCTTACAAGTTCTGCAACTAACAAAGTTGACTATAGTTTACAGGCATGTCCTGCTCTGTATACATATTTTTATGGCTTTCAGACGCAGAATAAATTATACGATAACAAGTATTTACGCCAGGCTTTAAATTATGCAGTTGACAGGGATAAGATAGTAACTTACACCCTACAGGGCGAAGGCATACCAGGTGATTATGGTATTGTGCCCCCAACCCCCGGATATGATTATAAAAGCATAAAAGGATATAGTTTTAATCCTGATAAGGCTAAGGAACTGATGGCAAAAGCGGGCTACCCTGGCGGTAAAGGATTGCCTGAAATAACCCTGCAAACAAACCCGGATGGCGGCAATAGAAATGTTCAGATAGCAGAAGTAATAAAGAAGATGTTAGAAGAGAATTTGGGAATAAGTGTTAAGATCGATCAGGTGCCTTTCCCTCAGCATTTAGATTCATACGAAAGAGGCAAAGTTGGTTTCTTTAGGGAAAGCTGGAGCGCGGATTATCCCGATCCTCAGACCTTCCTAAGTTTACTATATGGTCGTAATGTGCCTAAGGATTCTAACGAAAGGGCTTATGGTAATCCTATGCGTTATAAGAGTGCACATTTCGATTCTGTATACTCCAAAGCGCTTATTACGGTTAATGATACTGAAAGAATGAAGTTATACGAAGAAGCTGACCAGATCGCTCTGGAGGATGCTCCTTATCTCTGCGTTTTTTACGATGAAAACTATTACCTGCTTCATAATTACGTAAAGAATTTTTATGGTAATGCAATGGATTATCGTGATTTGAGCAAGGTGTATCTCATTCCTCCGGACAAAAGGGCTCCTGTTGCAAGTGGTCCTGCCGCTCAGTAAGGTTATAAGTACTGTGCTTTTAGGATAAGTGTGCAAAATGAGCTAATGATTTAATAAATTACGTGTTATGCCGATACTGATTTTTTTTCTTGCGCACTGGTTCCTTTCGCTGTTTTGCCAAACATTTTTTGAGCACAGGTATGGGTCCCACAAAATGTTCACCATGAGCAAAGGATGGGAAAGATTCTTCTATTTTATGACGTTCCTCACACAGGGATCATCCTTTTTAAATCCTCGTGCCTATGCTATTATGCACCGTATGCATCATGCATTCAGCGATACAGAAAAGGATCCGCATTCTCCTCATTTTTTTAGTGATGTGTGGACCATGATGATACAAACCAAAGACATGTACGTAGCCTATGCAACCCATAAGATAGAACCCGAAGAAGCATTCAGAGGTGGGTATCCCGAATGGCCTGCCCTTGATAAATTCGCGGATAGATGGATAGTACGTCTGGCTTTTGCAGCTGGATATATTGCTTTTTATGTGGCCTTCGCGCCTTCGCTGTGGTGGTTCTTGCTTCTTCCAATAGAGTTCTTAATGGGCCCCGTACAAGGTGCCATAGTAAATTGGTGCGGCCATAAGTATGGTTATTCTAATTTCGATAATCAGGACAAGTCGAAGAACACTTTGCCCTGGGATCTCATTTTGCTAGGTGAGCTTTTTCAGAACAACCATCATAAAAGTGCCAACAGCCCCAATTTTGCTAAAAAGTGGTTCGAAATAGATCCCACTTATCCTGTAGTAATGGCATTCCATTATTTAGGAATTATAAAGCTTAGAAAGGCACCTGCTAATTCTAAGTTCTAGGAGTTTCCGAAGTAAATTCAGCCTTGATAAAGATCCTGTTCACCTGGTAAGTGATGAACTCAAATCTCCAAAAGCCTTTATAGTATTTGGATGAGCTTCTGTAATAAAGGATATCTCCATTATTGTCTTTTAATTCTTTCATCATTTTTGCATCCATACTTAATCGAGTGGCTTCTTCAACACTCAATTTTTTAAGATCCAAAAGTGAATCGGTAATTAAAGAAAGGAAATGATGTATCTCTTTTTTCTTCGAATCAAAATTCAGCACAAGCCTGTTACATAAATAATTTAACTGAAACTGTAGGGGTGTAGGCCCATTGGGAAGCAAGCCTTCATGCAGGGTGTCATTGTTATCTCTTGCAAGGCTTTCATCGTTCAATACAAAAGCATAGTCAAAGTCTTTTCGGTTAGAAAGATAGATTATAGTATTGGGTAAAGAAACTTCGCAACCGCAGGTCCATCTGTGCATTCGCATAGTAAGGCCGAGTTCAGCATCCTTTACTTCGCGTGTTCCTGTGAAGCCGTTCATAGTATCTGACTTATAATACTTGCGCAATACCCTCGTAGATTTATACAGATAATAGGTGGTGTCAGAATATAATAACTGACTTTCCTGACCGTAATCGGGCACTAAATATTTATAATTATTCATGATAAGATTCATGATAAGGTTGTAATACCTTACAGAATCATTTTCACAAGTATGTTGAGTAATAACAACGTTATTGTTGCTGCAGCTACTGAGCAATAGCAAGGGTAATGCCAGTAGAAATAAATATTTGCGCATAGCCATAAAATGGGCAGCGAAGTAAAAGGTTTCCCTCTAAAACTGTGTTAAGCTAATGTTAAACTTCAGGAATTTGGAGTTTCGCCTCCGTTCTTCTTAAGTGCTTCCTCTGTTATCTTTTTAAGAGTAATGAGTTCACGCATCTTATCTTTGGCTTCTCCGGCAGGGCTGCCGAGGTATGATTTACCCCCTTCTAATGACTTGCTTGGTGCTGATTGTCCTAGCAACACAGCTCCTTTGCCAATATGAATATTGCTAGGCACACCAACCTGTCCCCAGAGGGTAACACCGTCTTCAATCGTAACACATCCTGCTATGCCCACCTGCGCTGCAAAAAGGCACATCTTGCCAATTTGTGTATCGTGGCCCACATGCACCTGGTTATCTAATTTAGAACCGGCCCCTATTCTTGTAACGTCTGATACCCCTCTGTCTATAGTGCAAGAAGCACCTAATTCCACATCATCCTCTATTACTACGATACCGCAGGTTATCATCTTATCGAACTTTTCGGGTCTGCGTTTATAGTAGAATGCATCTCCGCCAATAACGCTGTTGGCATGTATTACCACACGGTTGCCAATTTGAGTATTATCGTAAATACATACATTAGGATGAATAACACAATCGTCACCAATTATTACATTGTTACCGACAAAAGCGCCGGGCATTACAATGGTGTTCTTGCCTATTTTGGCGCTATCGCTTACCTGTTTTAAAGAATAATTTACAGGGCTAAAGTGCTTGACAAGCTTGTTGTATGCTGTAAACGGGTCATCTGCAAAAATCAATGCCTTACCGGCAGGACAGGGCACTTTTTTATTTATAAGAACAGTAGTAGCATTAGACTGGAGAGCCTTATCGTAATATTTAGGATGATCTACAAATACAATATCACCCTTTACTACGCGGTGTATTTCATTAAGGCCTGTAATCAGGTGTTTTGGGCTGCCATCATATTCTGCACCCAATAGTTTTGTTATCTGTTCAAGGGTTTGAGCCGGGTTTATTTTCATGCCCACAAAAGTAAGAAACAATTGAAAGTTGGTGGTTGAATTCAGCGCAGAATTATCAAATTTCAACTCTGCATTCTCCATTTGCTTAATATACCTATCTTTGCCGCCCACCAATTTAATGCGGACGTGGCGGAATTGGTATACGCGCTGGTCTTAGGAACCAGTGCCGCAAGGCTTATGGGTTCGAGTCCCTTCGTCCGCACAAAATAAAACCGTAACCAGCTAATCAATAGCTTTTTACGGTTTTCTAATTTACACATTAACCCAAAAGGTTAAGGGTCTTTACCTATTGAAAAGGGTGCTTTTAAAATTCTGTTTAAGAGTTAATTAAAATTATCTGAGTATTTATATTCGAATAATATAATTAGTTGATTATCAATTAATTATAACTAATAATTATAAAATCTAAAATTAAATTATAACGTAACATCGTTATTGTTTTCACACTCGAAACCACGTTGCTTTGTTCCATTAAATAAATAACCCTTAAAAATTAAACCAAGTGAAAACAGTAAAAATTATTTCAGGAAACACTATTAAAGGCGGTGGGTGGAACCCATCAGGCCGCAAGCAGAGGAATATGAAAACTATGACTATTTCCACTGCCAATACGGTTAAAGGTGGTGGATCTGGTCCAATTTACAAACCATGAGAACATTACAAATTAATTCCTCCAAAACTATTAAAGGTGGTGGAAGTCATCCAACTGGCTAATTACTAACCAAAAATCAAACCAAATGAAAACATTACAAATTATTTCCTCCAACACTATTAAAGGTGGTGGAAGTCATCCAACTGATTAATTACTAACCAAAAATCAAACAAAATGAAAGCAATAAAAATTTCTTCTGCAAGCTCCATTAAGGGTGGAGATTGGAATCCTGGACACTAAACAAAACAATATGAAAACTTTACAAATTAATTCCTCCAGCTCTATTAAAGGTTGTGG
>Ga0206973_1186_pt1 | contig 11736 bp, 11 predicted proteins | sample Alteio_BWOrgHeat_83_FD_152927 | JGI IMG/M metagenome (GOLD analysis project Ga0206973, IMG submission 152927) | Enriched cells from forest soil in Barre Woods Harvard Forest LTER site, Petersham, Massachusetts, United States -... | ecosystem: Environmental > Terrestrial > Soil > Temperate forest >...
AGAAATCTTACTTCGAGAAATTAATGGATTTAAACATTGCAAGCCACAAGCTAGATCGGCAGATAGAGAAAATCAGCAAGGACTATCAAAAGAATTTTAAGGAAGAAATAAAAAAGCTTAGCGGTGAATTAGCTACTCATGGTGCTGTAGGTCTTCTTAATAATGGTTTGAATGAATTAATAGAGCTCAATACGAAGACAACCGATGCTTTATGTTCGAATATTCATCGTCTTAAAAAAGCCAGGGGATTGACGCAAGATATATATGACATGGCAGTCATCAGTGTAATTTGTGCTTTAGTGGGAACTGCTTTAGCCGGTATAACAGCTGTCACGATAATTTTTTGCCCCCCTACAGCTCTGATTATCATCAGCGCTCTCCTTATAATGCCAACGCTAGTGGGAGCGGCTTTGGGCTTTTTGGTAGCGGCTACAGCTATGTGGTTCGTATCTATGGAGAGATCTAAAATAATGGCACCGAGAGAGACTGAAACATATATACAAGAAAGAAAAGGGATCTTTCTTGAACTAGAACAAAATCTAAATAAAACTTGTAAAACCTTGACAGATTTAATAGAAGATAATAAGCCAAAACCTGCACGAAATTCAGTGTAACGGGCTGCAAGTCTTATATTTCTATGTTACCATAACGTTTTTATTGATACGCAAATTAATCTCATGACTAATGTAGACGTGATTATATTTGGCGGTGGTATAGCTGGTCTCTGGGCCCTGGCACGCCTAACCAACCAGGGTTATAATGCGCTGTTACTGGAAACCGAGGCACTAGGCGCAGGGCAAACCATTAAATCGCAAGGAATAATTCATGGTGGTTTAAAATACGCTTTATCGGGTCAATTAGATGCTGCAGTTACTGCATTAAAAGATATGCCAACAGTATGGCAACAATGTTTGCACGGTAATGGCGAAGTTGATTTATCTAATGTAATTGTACTAGCCAACGGACAACATATGTGGTCAGCAAATAAACTCACCGGCGGCATCACAACATTATTTGCTAGCAGTGCCATGCAAAGCCAAGTTAATAGTGTCCAGGAATCAGAATGGCCAGCGGCATTGGCTCAAGCGACTATTTCAAGTAAACTTTATAAACTCGAAGAACCTGTATTAGATATAGGATCATTACTAAGATCATTAGCTAAAAAATCACAACAACGTTGCATAAAAATTGATGCGACAGATGGGTTTAAACTTGAAATTGATAACAATAATAATATTAAATCAGTCATACTAAAAACAGATAACGTTAGCACCGAGTTAACAGCACAACGTTATATTTTTACAGCTGGCAGTGGTAACGCGACAATAACACAGGAACTGCAGCATACCCCAGCAATGCAATTAAGAGCACTACAAATGGTAATTGTTAAGTCTAACAATCTAAAACCGTTGTATGGACATTGTATAGGTATGGGAGCTACGCCACGAATTACTATTACAACACATACAGCTAATGATCAAATTCCAATTTGGTATTTGGGAGGAAAACTTGCGGAAGAAGGCATTAACCGTACAAGTGAAGAACAAATAATCGTTGCTAAACAAGAACTTGCTGCGCTGTTTCCCAACATAGATTTATCCAACGCTGAATTCGCAAGTTTTTATGTAGATCGTGCCGAAGCCAAACAAACAAGTGGTTCCAAACCCCATTCAACTACGTTGTTTAGCAACCACAACTATATAACCGCTTGGCCTACCAAATTAGCTTTTGCGCCATTACTAGCGCAACAAATACTAGATAAAATACAACAATTTGGAATCAAGCCAATGCATATCACATTGCCAGATACTATTAGCAATTTGCCACGTCCTAAAGTGGCTGTTCCAATATGGGATCAATTATTATGATATTACCACAATGTATTTTAGGCAGTACTGAACTAAAAGTCTCTGCGGTAGGTTTGGGGACTACCAAGTTAGGTCGCAACACCGACGTTAAATATCCGCATAATTTTGAAATCCCCGACGATAAGCAAGTCTTAAATCTATTAGCTATGGCTCAAGATCTGAATATCAATCTAATAGATACCGCACCGGCTTATGGAACTGCCGAAGAGCGCTTAGGAAAATTATTACAAGGTCAAAGACAAAAATGGGTTATTGTTGGAAAATCTGGTGAAGATTACGAAAAGCAACAATCTTTGTATAATTTTACTAAAGAGCATATTCTAGAAAGTATCAAACGCAGTTTAAAACGTTTACGTACTGATTACATTGATCTGTTGCTAATTCATTCTGATGGCGATGATGAAAATATAATCACTAATTACGACGTATTTGGAACTTTAAGCTTAGCAAAAAAACAAGGTTTGATTCGTTATTACGGAATGTCTACTAAAACAGTGGCCGGCGGCTTATTAACCTTAAAGCATGCTGATGCAGCAATGGTAATGTATAACCCAATAAACACGGAAGAATTACCGGTAATTACTGCTGCGCACGCAATGCACAAAGGCATACTAGTTAAAAAAGCACTAGCTAGCGGCCATATTGATAAAATTAGTAATAACAACCCTGTGCAAACAGCAATGGATTTTATATTTAAAGAGCCTGGTGTTAGTAGCGTAATTCTTGGGACTATTAATCCACTGCATTTAAAAGCTAATGTGCAGTGTGCAGCAAATGCTCTGGGTGAGAATAATCGCTAATCGTTATTAAGACTATTAGGACTATTAGGACTATGTAGGCCAATTCCTGAGCTTGGTAATGAAGAACTATTATCATTCGGTTCGCGGCCTGCGGAAGTGTGAAGATCACTCCAGATTTCTTCCTTACCTTGATATGGCAGCAAATTATCTTTCACAAAATCATCTAAATTTTTTTTCTGTTTTTCAAGTCTATCTAGCGATTCTCGTATTCGCGCTTTATCTTGAGACCTATCTTTAGCTCCTAATAATGCAAACGTATATAAGGCCATTCCTAATGAGGCCATAAGCCCAATACCAAAACCACCCCCAACCACTGGCCCAATTGCAGGGTTAGCGAATGCCGCAATAGTTAATGCCACTCCAGCAACAACTAAAACTGCACCCAAGATTAAACCTAGTCTTTCAGCTTTAGTGGCATCTTCCCAATAATGTGGAATATTACCACAATAATACAGTAGATCATCAACAATTTTTATTTTAGCAATGGCTTGACGAAATTTTTTGCGATTCGATTTTGTAACTAGGCCGTCTAAAAACTTTTCAAATACTGTTATCACCTGTTTAAGACGCCCTAAATTGGGTTTATTATTATTGCTCGCCATAGAATGTAATTCATTTATTATTTTCGACAAATCATTACAAAAGTTTACAAGCGGCGGATTATCCATTTTTTCAAACTTAATATTTAGTTCTTTAAAAACCTCACTAGATTTTTCAGTGGCTTCTACCAATTTATCCACGTCTAATTTGTTATTGTTTTTTTTAATATGCTCTAATTCTAACTGTAACCCCTTCAGCTCTTCTATAGCTCGAAAAAGTCTTTTAGGTATAGATGAAGTTCCAGTCATTCAAAAATCTCCTACAAGTTTATACTCATAAGCATAGAGCAAAAGTTATCCTTTGAAAAGTTTACGCCACCGCAGCACTAGATCGTCTTGGAGAAATCATCAAACTTAATGCAAATATGCCTGCGGTTGTAGCTACAATTGCTGGCCCAGTTGGCCAGTCCCAGGTAAGTGATGCCCAAAAACCAACCAAAACTGCAACACATCCAATAAAACTTGCTATCACTACCATCGCTTCCGGAGTGCGCGCAAATCTACGTGCAGCAGAAGCAGGTATTACAAGTAATGCGGTTATTAATAAAACACCTACTAGCTTTATAGCTACCGCAAAAACTAATGCCAACATGATTATAAACGCCCAATTGGTTAATTCTACAGGCACACCTTCTACACGCGCCAGATCGCTGTGAATTGTAGCCGACAATAACCAACGCCATAAACAGGCCACTAATGCCAATACCATCAGCACTACAACTAGAATATACGCCAGATCTTGCAAGTCGACTGCCAGGATATCACCGTATAAATAACTCAACAAATCAACACGCACGCCATTAATAGCTGTTGCCGCAATTAAGCCAATCGCCAGAGTTGTATGCGATAAAATACCCAATACGGCATCACTGGCTAACCATTTTTGCCGATTTAACGCTGCCAATAACACAGCTACGATTAAGCTTACTGTAATCAAACCTATGTATATATTAAGGTTTAATAACAATGCCAGACTCAAGCCCAATAAAGTAGAATGCGCTAATGTATCGCCAAAGTATGCCATACGACGCCAGACTATTAATGATCCTAAAGGGCCAGCTAATATTGCAATGCCAATCCCAGCTAGTATGGCACGTGTTATAAAATCCAATTATTTTATCCTCTAAGTATCGTGATGATGATCATGATGGTGTGTATATAACGCCAATTCTGCAGCGACTTTAGAACCAAATAAATTAATAAATTCTGGGTTCTGCATAACTGCCGCCGGGTGACCAGAGCAACAAACATGTCGATTTAAACAAACAACTTGATCCGTACCCGCAATAACCAAATGTAAGTCGTGCGACACCATCAAAATACTACAATTAAGTTTGGTACGCATTGTGGAAATTAACTGATACAACACCGCTTGTCCATTTATATCAATACCTTGCGCTGGTTCATCCAACACCAATAAATCTGGATCATTTAACAAGGCTCTAGCAAATAAAACCCGTTGTAACTCGCCACCAGAAATATTTTGAATCGGAGAGGTCAATAAATGTTTAATCGCTAGCTCTGCAGCAATTCGCTCGCACTTGGCTTTATTAGCACGCGGTGACAATAATAAAAATCTTGCGACATCTAACGGCATAAGAGATTCCACTACTAGGGCCTGAGGCATATAACCAATACGTAACCCTTTAGCCAAAATAATCTTACCAGAAGTTGGTTGGTTTAAGCCCAGAACTAGTTTTAGTAACGCCGTTTTACCTGCGCCATTGGGCCCAATAAGCGTGACAATCTCACCACGTCTTACTGTAAAATTTATGTTCTCAAGGATGGTCTTTTTGTGAATCACTAGACCCAGTTGTTGCACTTCTACTAACAATTGCGCACTTTGTTGCATTTTAAGGTATAATTCTCGCTTTAATAATTTCAGGATCTATCATGTTCAAAATAGCCAAATATTTCTTCTTGGCCACGCTCTGGGCGGCATTGTATCCAACTTGCGCCTTTGCGACCAGCTCTCCAACCATTATGGTCAGCATCAAGCCTTTTTACAACATTTGCGCTCGTGTCATGCAATCAGTTGGAACACCAAAATTATTATTAACTAAAAATGCCTCGCCTCATGATTATCAGCTCAAACCTTCAGACGCCAAGTTAATTGACTCTTCTGACTTGATTATTTGGGGCGGCCCCGAACTTGAAGGGTATCTACAAAAACCCATCAGCAGCTTAGCAAATCGAAATCTAGACTTAGCAACAGTGCCTGGATTAACTTTATTACCAATTAGGGCTTCGAATAATTGGGAATCCCATGACCATACCCATGATCATAACCACGATCACTCCCATGCACATATGGTAAACGATCCACATTTTTGGCTTGACCCAGATAACGCCATTATAATAGCAACTGCAATAGCAAATCGTTTAGCAGAAATAGATCCAGAACATGCGCAGATTTACAAAGCTAATGCTACAGAATTTTCTAAAGAAATTAATAAAGATAAGTCATTATGGAAAAAACAGCTGGCTACATACAAAAATAAACCATATATAGTTTCACATGATGCGTATCAATATTTCAATAAGTATTTCGCCTTAGACGGCGTTGGTGCAATTAGCCTACACCCAGAAATTCCACCCAGCGTGCAACGCATCCAACAAATTCAAGCTTTATTAATCGCAGAACAAGTGTCATGTATTTTTAGTGAACCGCAATTTAATTATAAAATTATAGATAGTTTAATTGCTGGGACTAAAGTGCATAAAGGACAACTAGATCCTTTAGGGCAAGATAAAGATATAGGGCCACAAGGTTATTTTGTCTTGATGCAAAATCTAGTACAAAACTTTGTAACTTGTAACAAATCTTAACTAAAAATAAGACCTAAAAAAATCACTAGGCCAAAGTAATTATTATTCAAAAATGCTGCCATACAACGTTGTGGCAGCCGATCCTTGATTAGCCATTGTTGATATACAATTAACAATAATGCAATTATTAAGCCAAAATAAAATGGCCAACTAAGGTTATTTGCGACACCTATGCTATATAAGCCTAATAAACAACATAGCTGTAATACAAACACAATTATTTTATCGTAAACCCCAAATGCAATCGCTGTGGATTTAATGCCTATCTTTAAATCATCCGTTTTATCTGCCATGGCATATTGAGTATCATACGCAACAACCCAAGCCATAATACTTGCAAATAAGATTAAAGTCTCCATTGTTAATTGCCGCTGCAATTGTGCATATACCATCGGGATGCTCCAAGCAAAAGCACTGCCAAGAATAAATTGTGGGTAATTAGTAAATCTTTTAGCAAAAGGATACATAGTGGCCAAAATAGCTGCAACACAAGATAATAATATTGTAAAAATACTTAAATGTGACACTAAAAATAGCGCCAATAGTAATAAAAATATAAATATTTTTAAAGCGGTGCGGGCACGTATTTTACCACTAGTTATAGGCCGCTGCATGGTACGCGTCACATGTAAATCAAAATCACGATCTGCATAATCATTTATAACACATCCAGCAGAGCGCATTAATATTACCCCACCTACAAAAATAGCAACAGTTTGGGGGGCAGGATTACCTTGTGCCGCCAACCATAAAGCTATTAAAGTGGGCCATAACAACAAAAATATACCAATTGGTTTATCAAGACGCAATAATGCTATATAAGGGCGTAAAATTAATATCATACTTGTTGAAATGGGTATATTGATCCTAAATGCAAAATTTTAGTTAAACTTTCTAAAGCCGTGTTAACCTCAAGCACCAAGTCTGGATCTAAGAAATCATCGCTAGTAAGACGATCTCTATAATGTTTTTCGACCCAAGCATCTAGTTGCTTGTATAAACCTGCAGTCATTATTAACTGTTGCTTAAAGATTGGTTGTTGTTCTGGAGCTAATAAGACCCTTAGCCTTAAACATGCCGGGCCGCCACCATTACGCATGCTTTGGCGGCATTGTACATATTTTATATGTTTAATCGGGTTATTTCCAGCAATTACTGCTTCTAAAACTTTTGTGGCGGCACTAGATTCTTTACATTCATCAGGCACAATCAAAGCCATTGTATTATCTGGTAAAGTAACCAATTGACTATTAAAAATATAAGTTGCTACGGCATCAGCAAGAGTTAATTCATGTTCTGCTACAGATATAAAATGACAATTACCACCAAAAAAATTTAAAATTTGTTGCTGCATATATGGCCAATCTAAAAAAGCATGCTCATGATAAAACATTACATTTTTATTAGCAACAAAAACCACATCGTTATGAAAAACGCCAGCATTTATAGCAACTGGGTTTTGTTGAATAAAACAGCGTAAATGCGAACGTACCCCATGTCTTTGCGCAATAGCTGCAGATGCAAGTCGCGTTTGTCGCGCTGGATAACGTAATGGTACTTGAGTTTTATCATCGAAACCGCTACGCCCATATACAAATAATTCTAATCCTGGCGCGCCATATTCAGAGCATAGTAAATTATGATTAGCAGCACCCTCATCACTTAAATCTCTATATCCCAACAAAGGGTTATGTACAACAAAATGCCGTGAATCAGCAAAAATGTGTTTTAACAAACCGTACGAAAATTGTGATTCTTGAGCACGATGCAGATTATAACTTAAATTTGCCGGGGTAAAATGCAAGCGACCATCTGCAGTGTTACAACTAGGCGAAATTGTTGCCATATTGGCGCTCCACATACTTGCAGCTGAATATACTGCAGCTAATAGTGCCGGATCAATTTTATGTGCCTGACGTAGCAACTGCGCTGTTGTCCCAGTAAGACCAAGGTCTTGCAATAAATTTAGATTGGGACGTTGCTGTGGTGGCAAAACTGCTTGCGGCACACCCAAATTCATTAATGTTAACATTTTCTGCAAACCTTGTTTCGCAGCCAACTTCGGGTTTGCTACAGTACCTGCATTATGCTGTGAAGCAATGTTACCAAATGACAAGCCCGAATAATTGTGAGTTGGTCCAACCAAACCATCAAAATTATATTCTATGGATCTACTCAAAATATCACACCAGGAGATAGCTCTTTAGGCAACACAAGTTCATTTGCCTCCATACTTGCAACTGGATAAGAGTAATAATCTGCAGCATAATAAGCACTCGGACGATGATTACCGCTTTTACCGAGACCACCAAATGGAGCAGAACTAGTAGAGCCAACGGTTGGACGATTCCAGTTTACTATACCGGCAACAATATATTGTAAAAATTGTTGATATAATTTTGGATCGTCACATAACAACCCGGCTGATAAACCATAACTAGTGTTATTTGCTTCATGGATCGCAGTTTCAAAATCATCGACCCATTGTAACCGTAACAAGGGTCCAAAAATTTCTTCGTCTTGTTTGTCTGTTACATCAGTAACGTCTATAATACCTGGGGTTAAGAAAGGCAGGTTTTCTTTTAGCCTTTTCATTGGCAAGAGTACTTTTGCACCCGCATCTAACCACTCTTGGTATGACGTTAAAATTTTATTGGCTGCGTCATTTGAGATAACGGGACCAAGAAACGGTTCTGGATGATCGGTGTATGAGCCGACATTTAATCTTGCGGCTACTTCGATCAAACGTTTCACAAATTTCTCGCCATTATTGTCTTTGTGTACAATAAGACGCCGTGCGCATGTACAACGCTGCCCAGCTGTTGTGAACGCAGATTGAATTGTAATATACACCGCGGCATCGATATTATTTGGTTTATATACTATTAACGGATTATTACCGCCCATCTCAGCTGCAACGATACGTTTTGGATGATTTAAAGAAACAAGCTCAATTTTATGGCCAGTTTCATAACTACCGGTAAAAAAAACAGCATCTACCTCGGGATTTTCAACTAATTGGCGTCCAACATCTCCAGCGCCTATAACCATGTTAAGAACACCGGGCGGCAATTGCGCTGCGACCCAACATTCCAACATTTTTATAGCAAACATCGTGGTTAATTCGCTAGGTTTAAATACTATTGTATTCCCCGCTAATAGCGCCGGTATTATATGGCCATTTGGTAAATGCCCAGGAAAATTAAAAGGCCCAATAACCACTACAACCCCATGCGGTTTATGACGAGTTACCGAGGTTATGCCATGCAAATCTGTACTAACCTGTTTACAACGTTCAGCAAATGCTTGTTTAGATATTGCAAGTTTACCTATCATTCCTGCAATCTCAGTTTTAGCTTCCCATAATGGTTTGCCAGTTTCTTGTGATAAATATTCGCTTAATTCTTGTTGCTGTTCAGATAATATTCGTGTGAACTTTTCTAGATAATGAGAGCGTTGTTCTAAAGATAGACTCATCCATGTACCAAAAGCTGATCTGGCAGCAAATATAGCTGCGGCTATTTGTTCAGGATTGGCACTGCGTCCCTTCCAAATTGTGCTGCCTGTCGCAGGATTTAAAGAGTCGATGGCAGCCCCTTGTCCGTCATGCCAGACACCATCTATATATATATCACGAGCCTTATGTATCATGTCTATCCCTAAATTTCACAATAACGAATTTGATCTTTCTGCTTTAAACCTAGAATTTTCGCGGTCTGCTCTGATATTTCTATAGTTCCTGCAGTTGTAACATTTATTAATGCAGTAGTGAATCGCGCATCCAATTTATTATTATAAACTAGGGCATAGACACCGGTGTCTATGTTTGGTAAGCAATTTGCGATTGTAGTAAGCTTATTATTAACTAACGTTTTAATATGTTCAAGTTCTGCGCTTAATAACGGACCACCATCAAAAATGTCGATATGCTGATGAAATTTCAGGCCTTCAGACTCTAACAAGACTTTAGCAGCTTGCGAATCAGCGTGTGCGGCACCAATAGCTTTTTGAGCCGCGGCAGGCAATAGATCATAATATATAGGTTCACGCGGCACCAAGTCAGATATATATTGTTTCCCAGCGGTTACAGTTAAACGATCTGCCACACTAAAATCCATGGCAAAAAAATATTTTCCTACGGCATCCCAGAAAGGTGAATAACCAGTGGCATCGCACACACCACGAATCTCTGCAATCAGTTCTTTACCGAACCATTGCGGATGCTGCGCTATAAATAATAGCCTGCATAACGATAAGCTTTTACTTATATGTTTACCGCGGTGTTGTGGTGATACCCAAAAAGATACTAGCTCTGATGCATGTTGATAATTCGTAACTAAACGTAGGATCGTATGTACTAATGAAATATGCAAACTTTCGCAAGCTTGCACCACTGTGGAAATTTGATAATTATAAAATGCTTGATTATGCCCCACACAAGCAACTAAGCCACAAATACCAACCGGTTCGCGGCTCGGTAAATTTTCACGTATAAATAAATACAGTCTTTGCTCTGGTGGCAGTTTTTGTGCAAAGCTATCTACTGCCAGTTTAAGACGAGTTTCTAAATATTTTTTATCTGGAACCAACGAAGTAAATCCAATGCCTACCTGCTGAGACACCTCATAAAACCATTTTAAGTCACTTAAACATACAGGTCTAATTACAAAGCCACCGTCTTCCATGTAGTTCTTCGCCTCATTCATCTATGCTTTGGAAGCAATATATTTCTCACGTCTAATTTGGACTCGTTCTAAACCAAGTTCCTGTAATTTTTGGAAAGCATCATCTACCATTTGGGGGTTGCCGCATAAATATGCAATTTCATTTGCCGGGGTAATTTGTAATTTCTCTAAATTATCTTGTACATGTCCAGTGACTTCGAAAGCCTGCGGTTGTGCAAGAACTTCACGGCTGTAGCACGCATAAAAAGAAGCTCGAGGATATTTAGCTGCAAATTCTACAAATTGGTTGCCATATAAGAGATCCTGCGCAGTACGCACTCCCTGTAGGATTACCACTTCTAGTGCCGTTGTTGCTAACAAATGTCCTAATTGCGGCAACATTGAAAGATACGGCGTAATTCCCGTACCAGTACCAATTAAGATATAACGTTTTGGTAAAGATTCTTCTTTCAAGATAAACTGTCCGTAAGGGCCGCTAGCTTGTAGAGTATCTCCAGGGCTCATATTAGCTAATAGTGTTGAAGCTAGGCCGTTTGGCAAATACGACATTGCCAACTCAATAAGATTACCCTCACTAGGTGCGTTTGCAATACTATAATTGCGACGGTGTTCTACCCCGTCTTTTTGTATATGTAAACTGATGAATTGCCCTGCTTTATAGCTTAGGGTAGGATCATCGCAAATAAAACGAAAATGCTGCGTATTTGGTGCAAGATTTATTTTGTCTTGTAAAATTAATTGAAACTTCTGTGCCATTTAAAAACCATTCTCACTTAAAGAAACTAAGATATTTGTTACAAGTTGTGCCCGTTCTACTAAACTTGGCACCAACATATATTCTTGTTCACTATGAATTCTGCCACCACGTACACCTAAGGTATCGACGTTAGGTAGCCCCACTGCTGCCAAATTATTACCATCACTACAACCGCCCGATGGCTGCCAAGTAATATTT
>Ga0206973_1187_pt1 | contig 11693 bp, 8 predicted proteins | sample Alteio_BWOrgHeat_83_FD_152927 | JGI IMG/M metagenome (GOLD analysis project Ga0206973, IMG submission 152927) | Enriched cells from forest soil in Barre Woods Harvard Forest LTER site, Petersham, Massachusetts, United States -... | ecosystem: Environmental > Terrestrial > Soil > Temperate forest > O...
AATTTGCAGCGCCGCCGCAAATTCAGGGTTGGCTTCAATGAACGGTTTCATTTTCGCCGGGTCGGGCTTGCCGGTGGTTGGATCAGGAGCGGACGCGAGGAGAAGCTCGTAGAAAGCCTGGGGTGTGGGCACAAGGAACACGGGCAGGTTCACCATGGCCGTGCGCCATTCCTGACCATCAGGCGTGGAGAAGCGAAGCCCCAGCCCGCGAACATTGGCGGGATTATCAGGTGCATAGGGAAGCCCGCCGCCAAAGGAAAACCGCCCAAGGACAGGATAATTTCCCGATTGGAAAACGGCAGCCCTGGAGAAGCGAGCCCCCTGCCCATTGCTCTGGAAGGAACCCGTAACGCACAGCCCCTTGGCATGGTTACGCCGAAACCCCGGTTGTGGCCCGCTGATTTGTTCAAAGCGATCGACGACTTTGGCCGGCGTGAGCTCGGTCGGAGAGAGCCACCCGCCGGCATAAAGAAAAGCTGCAATAAGAACAGACACAATAAGCGCAACAAGCAGAACGCGCGCGTGGGGAACGGCATTGGCTTTGGAAACCGGTGAAGGTGATGGAGTAGCGGTCATCACATATCTCGCATAACGGGCACGGTGATCGGGCATCACGAACACGGGCGAGGTCGATTTAGAATGACGAAGGCCAGCCAACTTGTCAAAGGGAAATTTTAGTCGTCAGTGTCCTTCTCATTAAGCACGCTGCGCGGCGCGGGCATCGGAACGCTCGCCCCTTTGACCGATTGCCAGATAATCTTGTTCACCTCTTCTGCAGGAGCCGCATCCGCATGCGTAAAATCCATCTTGTCCGAGGCCTCGATCATCTTCCGCATCGGATCACCCGCCGCCAGCGATTCCGCCTTGGGATTAAGCTGCGAAATCACATCCTTCGCCGGCATGATCGCCGTGTAAGGCTCGCTGTTGTCCGCGGCCCCGCTGAAATCAAGCACCGGATCAGCAATCGCATCAAACTGGCAAAGCGGTTTCATGTTGAGAAGCAGCTCAATCGTCTTAAGCATCGAGTCCGTGTTGTAGAAATGATGATCGACGCTGCCCCGCGTGATGTACGGAGAAATCACATAGCCCGTGGTGCGGTGCGAATCGACATGGTCCGGCCCATTCTGCGCATCGTCCTCAATAATGACGATCGCCGAGCTGGACCAGATCGGCGAATGCGAAACCGCCTCCACAAACTGCCCGATGGCATAGTCATTGTCAGCGATCATCGCGGAAGGCGAATGCTTAAACGCGGCAGTGGCCGAAGTGTGATCGGTCATGAACCGAATCAGCGTGAGATTGGGAACCGACTCGCCGCTCGGATCTTTCGCAAGCGACATCTGGAATTCACGATTCCACTCGGCGAAGCGCGACGGCGAATCAAATTTGCCATACGCCGTCTTCTTATAGAGACAGTGCGGATCATTGGTCTGCTTGAAGTAGAAACCCGGCGCATCCGAGTCCGGATAATCGAGATCAAAACGCCGAAAATCCAAATCCGTCACGCCCGCAAGATTGTGCCCCGCAGGTTGAAGACCCGTCGCGGTGGGATAATTATCCGGCCCGCCCGGAGCACCGGAATTTTTGTCATTAAAGAACAGAAACATGCCATAGTTCCGCAACTTCAGATTCGCTTCCTTCGCCGCATCCCAGATATTGCGATTCGTGTTCGCCACATCAGGAATCGGCGGCATTCCATTCTGAAAAGCCGGCGCGGTAGCCGTCGGTTTGCCGTCATCATCCTTGAGCGGTGCCCCGCCGGCCGGATACCCGTTGTTCGCCCCTTCGAAATCAAACTTGCGCCCGCGATGCGAATATGAGTACGGAACATTGCGCGAAACATAAGCATCCGCCATCCCCTGCGTGGACCACGTCCACCCATCGCCCGAAACCTCTCCCGCCGCATAAAGATTATCCAGCAGCACAAACCGCGCCGCCAGCGCATGCTGATTCGGCGTAATCTTTTCCCCAAAAATCGCAATATTCGGATCGCCATTGCCCAGCTTCATGTCGCCAAGTATCTGGTCATACGTGCGGTTCTCTTTAATGATGTAAAAGACATGCTTGATTTTGTTATTGGTAATGGAAATATCCGCCAGCGGATTTTTCTGCGGCGTCGCCAGTGCATCCAGGCGATTATTCTTAAGCACCTCCGCCGTCGTATCCGCAAGCGCCGTCTTGCTCGGCAGCGCAACACGCGTGACATTCCCCTCCAGAATGCCAAGAGCCGCCGTGTACTTCCGCTTCGGATCACGCGGATCAATCTTGGTGTTCGGATTCCGCGGCGAAGAACCCTTGGCATTGGCGACCAAAAGCGATTTCTTGTCCGCCGCCAGCGCGAGCGCCGAAGGATACCAGCCCGTCGGGATATAACCCCGCAGCGCCGCATCATCAATATCCACAACCGCCACGCAGTTCATATCGCTCAGCGTGACATACAGCGTGTCCTCATCCGCCCCCAGCGCCATCGCCGTCGGCGTCGCGCCGGGAAGATCTCGCACCATCGTCGGCCGCAGCAGAACCGTGGAAAGAATCTTATTCTTCGCCGTATCAACGACCGAAATCGTGTCGCTCAAAGAATTAGCCACATAAAGCTGCGACTCATCCTTGGAAAGCAGCACCGCGACAGGATGCGCACCCGTCTGCAGCGTCTCCGCAAGAACAATATTTTTCGGATCATGCGTATCAAGAACATACACGCAATTGTCGCGCTCAGAAGCGACAAACGCCTTGGAACCGTCCGCAAGCGCCGTTATGCCAAACGGAAAATTGCTCGTCCCGTGATAGCTCTCATCAAACGTATAACGGCCAAGCTCCGCCTTGCTGTTGGTGTCATAAATCGCAACCGAGCCCGGAAGTTTAAACGGATCATTCGTCGTGCCATTGGCCGCCGCGTTATTGGCGACATACAAATGGTGATTTTTATCGAGCGCGATCCCCGCCGGAAAATCGTGCGGCTTGCACGTGACAAAACCGGTAATCGTCAACGTGCCATCGTCGGCAAGATCAAGAATCGCCACCGAATCATGACCACCCTGCGCCGCATACAGCGTCCCATCAGCCGAAATCGCAAGACCATAATAAAGTCCATTCGTGCGCGGCGTCCCCGAAGCCGTCACCTCAAGATCATCTTCCCCCCCCTCGGCCGCCTTCGCACCATCAACTGCTTTCTCCGCAGCCTTCGGCGCAGGTTTCTTTTTCCTCGGAGCCGGATTGGGAAAGTCCACGTGAAACGCCGCCTTGCCCGTGCTCGTGCTGATGGAATAAAGCGACTGATAAGTACCGATGTCAGATGTGACGACATATTTTCCATCAGGCGACGCAATCATATTCAGCGGCATCGAGCCGACATTCTGGTGCGGCTGCGTGCTCGCCGAAAGAATCCTCCCCGTGGAAGTCGGCGGATTCGTAACCGACAATTGCGGACTCGTAACGGCGGTATGCGCTTCACACGCCGCAAGAAGCAGAGCGGCACCAAGAAAAATTTTCTTCATGGACGAGATCCTTATTTGTGAGAGTCATAACCGCTGGCTTTTGCAGGAAGCACAAAAGCAAAAAGCACAGCCCCGCACAGAGCCACAACAATCAGACATTGAAAAGCCACCGACCAACTATAAGTCTTCACCAGCAGCCCCAACCCCCATCCCGAAAGCACCGTGCTGGCATAACCAAAAATCGACGTCAGCCCCACCGCCGTCGCCGCCGCACGTTTCGTCGCAAGATTCGCAACAATCACCGCCACCAGCGCCTGCGGCCCATATACAAAAAATCCCGCCGACATCAGCAACCCCGTACATAACCACGGCGAGTCCGGGGGCAACAACCAAAACAAAAAAATTGAAAGCCCGCACAACAACATGCAAATCACACAAAGCGGCGCCGATCGCCCGCGAAAATACTTATCCGTCAGCCACCCCGTCAGCAGCATCCCCCCCAACCCCGCCACTTCAAACCCAAACATGATCCATGTCGCATTCGTCAGCTCAATATGCTTCGACTTCTTGAGCATGAACGGCCCCCAGTCGAAGATCGAAAAACGAATCGTGTACACAAAAAAATTGCCGGCCGACGCCAGCCATATATAAGGATTGCAAAAAACCTGCCGCCACAAAAACTGCCGAAACTCCGCCGCCGTCTGCTTCGCCTCAATCTCCGCTTCAGAAACACCCGCCACCGCGGAGACCGGCGCCGTGCCCTCAATCTCCGGCAGCCCCACCGACTCCGGCGTGTCGCGCAAATGAATCAGCAGAAAACACGCCGTCCCCACCGCCAGAACCGCCGGCACAAAAAAGCACAGCCGCCAGTCATCCGTAAACTGAATAATGTACCCGCAAAGAACCACAATCGAACCCCCGCCCAGCACGTGCGACGCATTCCACAGCGACATTTTCGTCGCCAGTTCCTTCGGCGAAAACCAATGCGTCAGCAGCCGCGCACACGGCGGATACCCCATCCCCTGAAACCACCCATTGAGCATCCAGAAAATCCCAAAGAAAACCAGCGCCGACGAAAGCCCAAAACAAACATTCAGAATCGCCGAAATAATCAGCGCCGACGCCATGAAGATCCGCGCATTCGCACGATCCGCCAGCATCCCATTCAGAAACTTCGACACCCCATACAAAACCCCATGCACCGTCAGAATCAGCCCCAGCGAATCCGTCCCCAGCCCAAGCTGCGTGTTCATCAGCGGCATCGCAATCGAAAGATTCTTCCGCACAAAATAAAACATCCCATACCCGATCGTCGTCCAGATCAAAATCCGCGGCCGAAAATATTTATATTTCGCCGCGATCTCATCGGGGTCCGTAATCGGCGGCGCAGGCAGCGGCGGCCGAAACGCCTGCGGCATCCAACTGGATCCAGTCGGCGCAGCGGAATCAAGCGAACGTGACGTGACTTGCATGGATCGCCTTATACATCAGGGATTCAGGCGGTGAGGTGCTTTTACAAACCAAAGATACACGAAGCAGCCGAAATGAGCATGCGAAAAATATTTGCGCTCGGTTAAAAATACGAAGTCCGCAATCTGAACTATTTCTGCGTGGCCGGTACAGTGCCCGGCGTGTAGAGCAACTCCGTCTTCGGCGCCGGTAGCGTAGACGGCGGAACCGGTCTCCCACTGAAAGTATTCGGCTCCATGATCTCCACCCGCGTCCCGTCCGGATCATAAAGATTTATCTGTCGCTTCCCATTGATCCCCACCTTCATCGGCGTCGGCGTCTTGAGATTCGCCGGCATCGTCCGCGTCTTCAAAACCTCCCACGTCTTCGCCACATCATCCACCTCCAAACAAATATGGTGCGGCGTCCGCCGATTCTCCTCCGCCGGCAACTTCGGAAACAACATGAACTCCAAATAATCCTTCCCATCCGGAACCTTCAGATTCACCCACGAAAGCGTCTTCGGATTGTTCGCCCCGCGCCACGTCTCCTGCAGGTTCAGCAGATCATGATAAAAATGCAGCGAAGCATCCAAATTCGTCACAATAATCCCCGCATGCGGAATCCGCGTGGAAATGCGAAGGTCCGCACCCGGCAGCGTCGGCAACGGCGAAGCAAGCTGCAAAAACTGAATCACATGGTTGTCCGGATCCGTCACGCTGAAAGACCCATTATCAATCTTGTCCGGAACCGCAACCTTCTCCGCAGCTAGCACCGCCCGCAGCCCCTCCGCATCATCCGTTTGCAAAGAAAGCGACACAAACCGATCCCCCGCCTCCTTCTCCGGCAAAAGCTGAATCGATTGATGATCGCTCACAAAATAATGATTCGAATCCGCCGGAATCTCCGGAAACCCCAGATAACCCTGATAAAACGCCCGCGAAGCCGCCAGATCATGTGCATAAAGCGTCACCTGCGCAATGCCCAAAATCTTCGGCGGCGACTCCGCCCCACAAATCGCCGCCGGAACAAAAAGCGCAATCACGAAAAGTATTTTAGTAAACATCCCCCTATTATAACGAGGATTGTGGAGCACGCCTGCCGCTTGCGATAAGATTCAGTGCTTTCCAAAGTGGGAGTTCACAACCAATGCGCCTTCGAGCAGTTTTACTGGCACTAACAATAATGATGATCAGCCGCGTCGCCCACGCCGGCGACATCACCGCCGGCCCCATGATCGGCCACGTCACCGACAAAAGCGCCCGCGTCTGGATGCAAATCGCCGTCGCCAAACAAGTCACCATCACCTGCTACGAAGCCTCCAAAGGCCAGGAAGTCAGCTCCCTCACCCAGGACGTCGAAGGACCCTGGCCCTTCATCTGCGACCTCCCCGTCAGCAACTTATCCGCAAACACCACCTACCGCATCGAAGTCAAACTCGATGGCGAACCCGTCGACGTCCCCGGCCCCAGCGTCGTCATCCGCACCACCCCGCCCCCCGGCGACGAAGCAACCTTCACCGTCGCCTTCGGCAGCTCCATCACCGGACCCGACACCGCCGGACTTTTCAAAGCCGTCAAAGCCGTCGGCCCCCGCACCTTCCTCTTCCTCGGCGACAACGGCACCCTCCCCGCAAAACTCGAAGAATTCCCCACCACTCGCCGCGCCACCTTCCGCTACATCGCCGAGATGGATTCAAAAGTCAGAAAAATGCCCGAGCTCCAGGACCTCCTCCGCACCACCGCCTGCTACGGCATCTGGGGCGAACACGACTTCGGCGCAAACAACGCCGACAAAGACTGGATCTTCGCCAAGGAATCACAAGCCGCCTTCATACGCTTCTGGGCCAACCCCGACTGGGGCACCCCCGAAAACCCCGGCTGCTATTTCTCCTTCACCATGGGCGACGCCGACTTCTTCATGCTCGACGCCCGCATGTACCGCGATCCCCCCGGCGGAAAAACCATGCTCGGCAAAGACCAACTCGACTGGCTCAAAAAATCCCTCAAAGAGAGCACCGCCACCTTCAAAGTCATCGGTTGCGCCAACCGCATGCTCGCCAACGACGCCGGCCCCGACGAATGGTCCCAATACCCCGAGCAAAAAGAATTCCTCAAATGGCTCGCCGACAACCAAATCCAGGGCGTCATGTTCATCAGCGGCGGCGGAACCGCACGCCACTACGGCGAACTCACCACCATCAAATCCGCCGCCGGCCCCCTCCTCGAACTCACCAGCGCCGGCCTCACCGGAAAAACCGACGACGCCATCGCCGACAACCCCAACCGCTCCGGCCAACCCGTCACCACCAACAACTTCGCAACCCTCGACTTCACCGGCGAGCGCGCCCACCGCTTCGTCCGCCTCCGCCTCTACGACGCTGGAGGAAAAGTCCAACTCGAACAAACAGTTTTCGTCACTCGCTAATCCTGACCCCCACCCACATCCCGCCTCAAACCGCACCCTTCGCCGCCTGAATAAAATCCCGCATCTTAATCGGATCCTTCACCCCCGGCTTCCCCGCCACCTCCACCCCCGAAGAAACATCCACCGCATAAGGCCGCGCAATCCGAATCGCCTCCGCCACATTCTCCGGCGTTAACCCTCCCGCCAAAATAATCGGCGGCAACCCCTCAAGCTCCCCCGCCTCCCGCGCTTCAGCAATCCAATTCCAATTAAACGATTGCCCCGTGCCGCCGCGCGAAGGACCATAAGCCGTATCCAAAACAAACGCAGACGGCTTTTGCCCAAACCTCGTTTCAGGCGCAACCCAACCAGACCCTTCTCCAAGCAAAGTAGGATTCGGCCATGAGGCCCAATCAACGGCAAGCTGAGTTAGCGAATCTCGAGATCTCACATGAGAAACGAGCCAGTACTCACACTCGTTTTCGTAAAAATCCCAATGCGATTTTGCGGCATATATCTGAAAAACAAATATCCTTAACATCTTATAAATGTCATAGGGCGTTGGAATTTCCGAACGATTGCCAGAAACGAGCGCGATAGGAGTCACTAATGGCGGTAGCTGACGAATAATCTCACGGGCGTTTTGTGGCTCAATTTTGCGCGGCCCTTGAAAAAAATTTAATCCAACGGAGTCGACGCCGTTTTCCGCCGCAACGGCAGCATCCTCCGGCCGGGTAATCCCGCAAATTTTCACGCGCGTTATGGACATGCCATCATTCTAGCCGCCCAATCCCCCGCCGTCTCGATTGTGGCCAAGCCACCGAACCTTATAATCACTTCTGCAGTCGGAGAGCCGTACTTGAAAAGGTGGCCGTATGACCGAAATCGAAAAACAACTCGGCGTCCAAAGCTGGTGCTTCCGCTACTTCAAAGACCTCGACGGCCTCATCATGCAAATGAAAGTCGTCGGCCTCTCCCGCATCGAACTCTGCGAAGTCCACGTCGACTTCAACGATGAAGCCGGCTTCGAAAAAGTCATCCAGAAATTCGCCGCCGCCAACATCCAAATCTCCAGCATCGGCGTCCAGACCTTCGCCAATAAACCCGCCGCCGAAGAAAAATGGTTCCGCTTCTGCAAACTCGCCGGCGCTAAACTCATCACCGCCACCTTCGACGTCGCCACCATCCCCGACAGCCTCCTCCAAACCCAAAAACTCGCCGAAAAACACGACATCCGCATCGGCATCCACAACCACGGCGGCTACAACTGGCTCGGCAGCTCCCAAATGCTCACCCACTTCCTCAAACAAGCCAACCCCTGGATCGGCCTCTGCCTCGACTCCGGCTGGTGCCTCCAGTCCGGCGAAAACCCCCTCAAATGGGCCGAACTCTTCAACGACCGCATCTACGGCATCCACATCAAAGACTTCATCTTCGACCGCGCCGGCCGCTGGACCGACGTCGTCGTCGGCACCGGCAACCTCGCACTCAAAGCCTTCCTCCAATCCGTCCGCAAATCCCCCCACCTCTCCGTACAAACCATCGAATTCGAAGGCGACGTCGAAAACCCCGCCCCCAAACTCATCGAATGCATCCACCAAATCGTCGCCGCCTCCTGACCCACTTCCATTTAGCCGCACCCCTCTGAACCGCGCGAGCCGCATCGCAATACACCATTCCCCCGAGCGTTCTCTGCCCATCTCTTTCCTTGGAGTCCAAATGAAACGAGTCCTCGCCGCAGCCGCACTGTCCCTTTTCGCAACCGCAGCCTGCTCTCAAAGCAAAAACGCCGAAGAGCTTTTTCAACCAGAAGCAGGCCGATCAGAAATCCCACTCTCCGCCGGCTGGAAATTCCTGAAAGCCGATCCCCTCGGCGCTGAAAAACCAAACGTCAATGACGCCGCATGGGAGCAAGTATCCGTCCCGCACACATGGAACGCCCTCGACGGCGCAGACGGCGGCTTCGACAAAAAAACCAATTACCTCCGCACCGCCTGCTGGTACCACCGCCACCTCACAATCTCCCCCAACTTCACCGGCAAAGAACTGCTCCTCAAATTCCAAGGCGCAAACCGCCGCACCGACGTCTTCGTCAACGGCCAAAAAGTCGGCACCCACACCGGCGGTTTCGCTGCCTTCACCTTCGACATCACCAAGGCCGCCAAGACCGGCGACAATCTCATCGCCGTCCGCGTCACCAACGAATACGACGACGAAACCCCGCCCCTCTCCGCCGACTTCACCTTCTTCGGCGGCCTCTACCGCCCCGTCTCCCTCCTCGTCCTCGACCCCGTCCACATCTCACCCCTCGACACCGGCTCCTGCGGCATCACCATCCGCACCCCCGATGTCAGCGCCGACGCCGCCACCGTCAACGTCCGAACCCTCGTGCAAAACAGCACCCCAGACAAAGCCGATATCCACGTCGTCACCCTCATCGCCGACGCCTCCAACAACCGCGTCGCTTGGCTCGACCAATCCATCAACACCGACCCCAACAAAACCACCCCCGTGGATGCCAACTTCAAAATCCCCACCCCTCACCTCTGGAACGGCGTCAAAGACCCCTACCTCTACCACGTCATCGTCGACGTACTCCGCGATGGCAAAGTCGTCGACGAACTCACCCAACCCCTCGGCCTCCGCTCCTTCTCCCTCGATCCCAAATGGGGCTTCATCCTCAATGGCCAACCCTACAACCTCCACGGCGTCGATCGCCACCAGGACCGCCCCAACAAAGGCTGGGCCATCTCCGACGCCGACCACGAAGAAGACATCGCCCTCATCAAGGAAATGGGCTGCACCGCCATCCGCCTCGCCCACTACCAGCACGCCCAACATTTCTACGACCTCTGCGATCAAGCAGGCATCGTCGTCTGGGCCGAAGTCCCCATCGTCAACGGCGTCACCCCCGGCAAACCGTTCGCCGACAACGCCAAACAACAACTCACCGAACTCATCCGCCAAAACATCAACCACCCCTCCATCTGTTTCTGGAGCCTCGAAAACGAAGTCTCCACCGTCAAAGGCGATCCCATCCCCCTCTTCAAGGAAATGAACGCCCTCGCCAAAAAAGAAGACCCCTCCCGCCTCACCACCATGGCCTTCGCCGTCGCCAAGGAAGGCTACACCCGTCAGTTCCCCGGCATCACCGACACCTTCGGACAAAACCAATACGCCGGCTGGTACCGCGGCGAATTCGCCGACTTCCCCAAATTCCTCGCCACCCAAGGCTCCATCGCCATCAGCGAATACGGCGCCGGCAGCAGCATCTACTTCCACTCCGAAACCCCTCGCCGCATGGACCACACCGAAGAATACCAGTGCATCTTCCACGAAAACTACTGGCCCGCCATCCACGAAGCCCCCCACGTCTGGGGCTCCTTCGTCTGGAACATGTTCGACTTCGCCGCTGACCAACGCAAAGAAGGCGACCACGCCGGCATGAACGACAAAGGCCTCGTCACCTACGACCGCAAAATCCGCAAAGACGCCTTCTACTACTACAAAGCCAACTGGACCACCGAACCCATGGTCCACATCAACTCCAAACGCTTCACCACCCGCGGCCAGCAGCAAATCACCGTGAAAATCTACGCCAACACTCCCGGCGTCGACTTGGTCGTCAACGGCGTGAGCCTCGGCCAGAATGCTGGAAAATATTGCGTCTTCACCTGGGACAAGGTCCAATTAAAACCCGGAAAAAACGAAATCCTCGCCCGCGGCCTCGGCGGTGCCGAAGACCACTGTGAATGGACCTATACCCCCGGCGCCCCCACCGAAGTCTACATCGGCCAGGACGACACGATGCGCGAAGAACTAAAAAAAGGCCCTCCCCAACCAACCCAAGACCCAACAGTAACAGCAACTCAACCCCAACAATAATATTGATTTCTGTAACTTATAGGTTACAATGATGAAGCATGAAATTCTCCAATATCGAAACGCCGAAGGTGTGTTGATTATTGGAAACTGGCTGGATTCCCTGGCCGACAAAGATGCCGCTGCTCGAATCACGGCTCGTTTCGCCAGACTTGCCGAAGGAAACTTCGGCGATTGCAAACCGATCGGCGGCGCGATTTATGAACTCCGATTCAATTTTGGTCCAGGATATCGAGTCTATTACACAAAGATCGGAAAACAGATCGTTTTGCTGCTCTGCGGCGGTGATAAACATCGGCAATCGACCGATATAGATCGTGCTCGAGATTATTTATTCGATTACATCAAGCGGAGCAAAACCAAATGAAAACTTTCCCTCCCAGCGCTTCTCATGAAGAATGGTTGCTAAAGAAACTGCGCAAGGACAAACAATTCGCAATTTTCTATCTGAAAGCAGCTATGGAAGATACTGATGAGCCGCGAGTGTTTTTAAGCGCCCTTCGCCAAATCACCGAAGCCCGC
>Ga0206973_1188_pt1 | contig 11612 bp, 9 predicted proteins | sample Alteio_BWOrgHeat_83_FD_152927 | JGI IMG/M metagenome (GOLD analysis project Ga0206973, IMG submission 152927) | Enriched cells from forest soil in Barre Woods Harvard Forest LTER site, Petersham, Massachusetts, United States -... | ecosystem: Environmental > Terrestrial > Soil > Temperate forest > O...
GAGAGCGATTAGCGGACGGCGATGGAATTTCATGGGGACTCCGTTGCTGAAGAACATTAAAAGGATGTGCCGAGCGAAATGAAGCCGACGCGGAGGATTGTAAGTGGATGTTTGCGAATTGGAAACCGAATTGGGGGAGGGGCGATTTGTCGCTGGCGGGTCCGATATGTTCTTGGAGCAGGATACTGATCGAGGAAACATTATTGTGGGAGGAGGGGGAGTACCACGAAGGGGGGGGTGATGTTGTAACACGCTGGAAGTTGAATGCGGGCGATGGTTACTATCAACAGGGGAGTCGTTATCGGGCGAATGGCGATGGGGTGGAGAATTTGTCAGATGCGAATAGGGGGGAGGGGAGCTAAACCCTCCAACTTGCCCCGTCGATAGAAGCATCAGCAGAAGAGGCGAAATGCCGAACTGCCGCGCCCATTTTCCGTTATCGCTGAGTGGTATTAACGGATGTAAATGGAGCAATTGCGGGATTTCGAAGGCTTGTGGAACCGCAGGCACGAAAAAACGCAGCCTTTTTGGCCTTGATGTGGTGAGGCGTATGGTTCTTTCCTGGTTTGCTAGCCGCGTGAATCCGATCGCCGTGGATATCGGTACGGACACGATCAAGCTCTTGCAGGTGGAGCCGAAGGACGGGCAGCATCGGTTGGTGGCGGCGGCGTGTGAGACGATTCCGGAAGAAATTCGGTCGCGCAATGCGGATCGTGATAATTATGTCGGGGAAGCGATTCGCAAGATGCTAATGGAAGGGTTTCGTGGGAAGCAGGTCGTCACGTGTCTTCCCGCCAATCAGATGGCGGTGCAGCATCTTCGCATGGCCAAGATGACGGCGGAAGAACTTGTGAAAGCGCTTCCGTTTGAGGCGGCGGGAAAGTTGCCGTTTGACGCCGGTCGCGCGGTTCTTCGTCACACGATTTCCGGGGAGGTTTACCAGAACCAGGAAGCGAAGCAGGAAGTGATCCTGATGGCCGCCCCGCGGGAAGCGGTGGACCGGCATCTCGCGTTGCTTTCAAAACTGAAACTGGAAGTGGTTGGCATTCATGTGGAGCCGACGGCGCTAATTGAGTGTTTCGGCCATCTGTTCAAACGCAAGGGTGATGAAAATCTCAGCACGCTGTTTATCGATATGGGCGCTGGATCGACGCATGTGGTCATCGCCCATGGCAAGAACATGGTATTTGCCAAACACATCAATATTGGCGGGGATCTCTTCAATATCAAAGTAAGCGAAGCGGTAAAGATGAGCGTTGGCAACGCGAAAGAACTTCGCATCAAGGTTGCGCATCATCTGTCGCAGGTCTCGCGTTTGCCGGCGGGCGTGGTTGCCCTCAATGACGGGAACGATGCACATCCGCTGGGTAAACAGAACAACGGCACAAACGGAAAAGCGATCGATAATGAACTTATCGCAAAAGTGACCAATGCGGTTGGCGACTCGGTTCAATCGCTCATCACTGAGCTGCAATTGTGCGTTCGATACTACGAAAGCATTTTCGCGGGACGAACGATTGACCGTGCGATTTTTGTCGGCGGCGAAAGCCGTCATGTGTCACTGTGCCAGATAGTCGCACAAAAACTCGGGTTGCCCGCAACGCTGGGTGATCCTCTGGCTCGTTTGATCAAGGATGAGGTTGCCAAGACAAACGTCGATTTGCGTCAGCCACAACCGGGCTGGGCGATCGCGGTTGGACTAGCAATTGGACTGTCGTCGAGCACGACGGAGTAATTAATTTACGAGGTTCTTATGACGCAGATGAACAGTTCCATGAACTTCCTTCCGGAAGACTATGTCGAGAAGCGGCAGGCGGCGCGGGCCGCAGTCGTCTTCATCGGATTGTTGCTGGCCGTGGTCGGGGGAATTCTCGGCACGTGGTCGTACAAGCAATGGCAATACGGCATTGTTTTCGAAGAGCAGGCGAAAGTGTCGGGCGAGATTGAATCCGCCGGAAAGCTCATCGCCGAAGCTCAGCAAATCGACCAGGAGCGCGCCACGATGGTGGCCAAGGCCGAGTTGACCACGACATTGATGGAGCGTGTTCGCCGCAGCGCGCTGATGAAGGAATTCACCGACTTGCAACCCAAGGGCGTCAACATGGTCAGCCTGGAACTCAAGGCGCATGAAATTGCCCCGCAACCTGGCGCGCTGCAAAACAGCGAGGCAGAAAAAGCCAAGCGGGCTGCTGCGGGCTTGCCACCAATTGCGGATAAACCACCGGAAGTAGAAGTGGTTATTGATCTTGTAGGCAATGCGCCAACCGATGCGCAAGTAGCTCAATACATAGCCGCGCTTGGAAAAAGTCCACTGCTCACCGATGTAAACCTTCTCTTTTCTGAAGAATTTAAGCGTGGCAAAGATGACAACACTGAAATGGTGCGCAAGTTCCACGTCGAGATGAAAGTGAATCCCAATGCTGACTTGCGGCGACTGACTTCATCCGACGAATCCTCCGCTGACGCTTCCTTGGCGCAATAAAAGTTGATTGAAAATAAGCCCTTTAAGCAGGTGATATATGCAATTTGGACCGCGAACAATGTTTTTCTTCATGCTGCTCATGGCGATGCCAGTAGCGGCATGGTGGTTCATGTTTGAACCCGCCAGGGAACACGTTGAGGACGTAAAGAAGCAGATCGCCGAACAGCGGCAAACGCTTGACGACCTCTCCAAAAAGACCGCGAACACAAAGAACATGGCCGCGGAAGTTGACAAGTTGAGAAAAGCCGTCGAATTCTTCGAGAAAAAACTTCCTGAGGAAAAAGAGATGGATAAGGTATTTACCGAAGTCTCTGAACTGGCTAGGAAGAACAATCTCAATACCAAGAGCGTTCGGATTCTAAAAGTAATCCCCGGGTCGAATTATAGCGAACAGCCGATCAAGTTAACCATCAACGGCCCGATGAGAGATGGTTTTTACAAATTCCTGTGCGATGTGGAGCGGATGAAGCGGCTTACCCGCATCAATGACATGAAGATTGAAGCGGACGATAAGGTTCCCGGAAATGTAAACGTGGAACTTGTACTCACGATATATTTTGACGGCTCTCAGAAAGTGGCGGTGGCACAATGAGTCAGCAACAATGGAACCAACCCGGCGAGGATGATGTTCAAATGCCATTGGGCATCGGTGACGCACCGCAGGAGACAAGTGAACCAGAAAGCAAACCCAAAGTAAATGCTCCAACGCTCATGTTGTTTGGAGCTTTCGCCACCGCTTTGCTGATTATTTATCTCGTCGGGATGCAAAGCAAGCCGCGCGGAGCGAGCGCCGAACAGATTGCACATCAGCAGGAAGTTCAATCCGCTATCACGGAGCTTTTGCAGAAGAACGGTAAAGCGGAGCAATTGGAAGGCATCTTTAAAGACACAGATAAGCTCGTCAAAATGTTTTACTCCTATCTGGACGGAGACGTTTCCGCGGTGCCGGAGTTGTCCCATGATCCATTTGCCAACGAAGAAATGCACACGACCGTAACGCCGGCCGGAGAGGCCGTTCAAATTGTTTCCAACAACAGTCAGGACGCCGAAAAAATTCGCCGCGTCGCGGAGACCTTCAATGGGCTCAAACTGCAAACCATCATGCTTGGAAAGCCTTCGATTGCCGTGATTAACAATCGGATGGTGCAGGTTGGCACGAAAATCGGCGACCTGACCGTTACCGCGATTGAACCATCCCGTGTGCTTATGGCTTATGGCGCCAACAAATTTGAATTGACCCTGGATAACTCCAGCGTAGACCGGCACTAAATAAAAAGACGACCAGATATGGCAAAAAGCAAAGTTGATCAGTGGCTCAGCGAGATGGAACGTGACAAGAACGTGCCCACCGCGCAGGCCTTGGCGGCGGATCTCATCCCCCTGCCGGTGAATGCCTCCGTCGCGGGGCTTGGCGCGCCGCTGAATTCTTCCGGCGGTGAAGACGCATTGGCAGCGCTATGGGCTCCATCAGCGACGGCCGCCCAGCAACGCAAAACCGTCGAAGACCTCCTGATCGAACAAGGAAAACTCGAGCGTGAAACACTCCTGCAGGCCCGCGCCGTGCAGAACACCAGCCGCGGAAAAAAAATTACCCAGATTCTTCTCGAGATGGGTTCGGTCAAAGAAGAACATGTTCAATCCGCACTGGCTGAAGTGCTCGGTCTTGAATTTGTGACGGTCGATCCGAAAAAGGTTGATCGCCACGCATTTGAATACCTGCCGACGGAATTTATGAAGGCTCGCGGATGCTGTGGCGTAAAACTTGATGAAGGCCGGCTCACACTTGGCATGGTCGACCCCGCCGATGTTTTCCTGCTGGATGAGATTAAACGCCGAATTAACGCCAAAAATATTCACGTCGTCGTTGTGTGTCAGAGCCAAATTAACGCGGCTATTGAAGCCGGAACGGCGCAAAATTCCGAGGGCGAAAAGTTTGACGAAATCATAAAAGACATGGGCGAGGAAGAGCTCGAGATCGTCCAGGAAGAGAAGGATGACGTCACGGATCTCGCCAAGGCATCCGGCGAAAGCCCCGTTATACGCTTGGTCAACTTCTTGATATTCGATGCCATCAAGCAGGGCGCAAGCGATATTCATATCGAACCACATGAAAAGCGTCTTGTCGTGAGATATCGCATCGACGGTGTACTGTTTGAAGCGATGAATCCGCCATATCAGATGCAGGCCGCCTGTGTGAGCCGTCTGAAGATCATGGCCAATATGGATATTTCGGAAAGACGTCTGCCGCAGGATGGTCGCATCCGAACGATGGTTCACGGCCGTCACGTCGATCTGCGTGTCTCGACCGTGCCAACGCAATATGGTGAAAAAACTGTTATTCGCGTGCTCGACAATCGCTCCATCATGCTCGGTCTCGAACAACTCGGATTCTCGGATGACATGCTCACCATCCTCCACAAACAAATCGAGCGTCCCAACGGGATCATTCTCGTCACTGGCCCCACCGGCTCCGGCAAGACGACCACGCTCTACTCCTGCATTCGCTGCATGGACGGGGCGAAAATGAACATCAGCACCGTGGAAGATCCGGTTGAATACCATCTCGGTTTCGCGAATCAGATCCAGGTGCAGGAAAAAATTGGAATGAGCTTTTCGGCCGCGCTTCGGGCTCTGCTGCGTCAGGATCCCGATGTGATCATGCTCGGTGAAGTCCGTGACGCGGAAACCGCGCAAATCGCGGTGCAGGCAGCGCTCACCGGACACCTTGTCCTTTCCACGCTGCATACGAATGACGCTCCGAGTTCCGTGACGCGGCTTATTAACATCGGTGTTGAGCCGTACTTGATAAGTGCGGCCGTCAATTGTGTTCTCGCACAACGACTGGTCCGCCGGATTTGCAGTGAATGCAAAGCCCCCTGGAAAATCGAAGACGAAGATATGCGCGAGTTTCTATCGACCCGCGGGTTTGATGCAGATAACGTCTTCAAGGGGAAGGGATGCGATCGCTGTCGCAATACCGGTTACAAAGGCCGCGTTGGCATTTACGAACTGCTTATCCTCGACGACGTGGCTCGTGACCTTGTCGTTAGAAGCCCCAATGTCACAGAGCTCCGCCGCATCTGTAAGGAGCGCGGCATGATCAGCCTGCGTGAAGACGGTCTTCACAAAGTGGCCATGGGTCTAACCACCGTCGAGGAAGTCCTCGCGGCTACTGAAAACACAATGTAAAGGAAGCCCGATATGAGCACCCTTGACGATATTCTTAAGACCGCGATTGATAACAAAGCATCAGACATCCACATCATTGTTGGTCAGCCGCCGCTCATTCGATTGCATACGCAGGTGAACGCCAGCGACTATCCGGTTGTCACCTCGGAAAGCGCGATGGCGATGCTCAGGCACATGATTAATGAGAAGCGCATGGAAGCGTTCATGGAAAAGCGCGACGCTGATTTTTCCTATGAGATCCCGGGAGCCGCTCGTTTCCGCGTAAATGCTCACTTTCAGCGAAACACTGTCGCCATGGCGTTTCGTATCATTACCGACAAAGTTCGTCCGCTTGATCAACTCGGTCTACCAGATGTCGTCACGCGGCTGACCTACCTTCCGCGTGGCCTGGTGCTTGTGACAGGCGACACCGGTTCGGGTAAGTCCACCACGCTGGCCGCGATGATCGATGCCATGAATAAGCGTTATCACAAGCATATTATCACGCTTGAAGATCCGATCGAATATATTCTTCACTCCAATAAGTGTGCAATTGAGCAGCGCGAAGTCGGCAGCGATGTGCCGTCGTTTGGCAGCGGGCTCAAGCATGTATTGCGTCAAGATCCCGACATTATTCTGGTCGGTGAAATGCGCGATCTTGAGACCACCTCGGCTGCAATTACAGCCGCTGAAACCGGCCACTTTGTGCTTTCCACGCTGCACACAAACAATGCGGCACAAACGATCGAACGTATCATCGACATCTATCCCGGAGAACAGCAAAACCAGATTCGTTCCATGCTCGCCAACACCCTGCAGGCGGTGGTTTGCCAGGTATTGTTCAAGCGGATTGACCAGCCCGGCATGATTCCCGGCGTGGAAATCCTTATTTGCACGCCAGCAGTGCGAAATCTTATTCGCGAAAACAGAATTTATGAAATCCAGAACGTTATCGAGACCAGCCGTGCGCTGGGAATGCAGACCATGGACACTGCCATCAAGCAGCTTTATTTCAATGGCAAAATAAGCCGCGAGGATGCTCTTTCCATGGCTCATCATCCCGATAAACTCGAACGCCAACTTGTGGCATAAGTGTATCGGTTGTAACGCCTCATCCCGAATGTGCCGAAAGTAACAAAGTATGCCCAGTTATCGCTATGAAATAAAGACTCCGGCTGGCCAGGTTCAGGCCGGCGTACTAAGTGCCGGCTCCATGAGTGCCGCCTCAGAGATACTTCGCGCCCAGCAGGGCTATATCCTTGCTCTGGCCCCCATCGACGCCAACCGCGCGAAGAGCTCCTTTGCCACCATGCTCAATTTCTCCATGAGCTCCGGACCAGGCCTGAAGGATGTTGCGAACTTCACCAATCAGCTCGCGGTCATGATCAAGGCAGGCATCAGCATTCGCGCTGCTTTGGAAGGTATCTCCGATCAGACCGAAAATCCCAAGTTCAAAGAAATACTCACTCAAATCAAAAAAGACGTCGAATCAGGAAAATCTTTTTCCGACGCGCTTTCGAAGCATTCGAAAATTTTCAGCCCGTTGTACATCAACATGGTGAAGGCGTCAGAGCTTTCGGGTTCCTTTGGCCACATGCTTGAACGCATCGTCGAATACCTCAACGCGCAGCTTGAGACCAAGCAAATGGTTGTCGGGGCGATGGTTTATCCATGTATCATTTTCGTAATGGCCATCGGCACAACCATCTTCCTCTTGCTCTTTGTCGTTCCGCAGTTCGTCATGATCTTCAAAGGCAAGGAGCATATCCTTCCGGTGCCGACGAAGGTGCTGCTCTTTCTCTCGAGCATGATGCGAACGTATTGGTACATCATGATCGCGGTGCTTGGCGGAGGCGCGTGGAGCTTCTGGACGATGCTGCAAACGCAATGGGGCCGGTTGTGGTGGGATAAGGTTAAGCTTACCGTTCCGTTGTTTAAGAAGATGTTCCGTGCTCTTTATATCACACGCTCGCTCCACACGATGGGCGAGCTTGTCAACGCTGGCGTGCCGATGCTCGACACCCTGGCGATTGTCGCGGACATCAGCGGCAACCAGTTGTATCGCCGGATGTGGCGAGCTGTTTATGCAAGCGTGAAGCAGGGGAAGAAGATCAGCCATCCGTTGCAGAAGAGTCCGCTGCTCCCGCGGGCGGTGGTGCAGATGATCGCTGCCGGCGAAGAGTCCGGTAAACTCGGCGAAACGCTCGACAGCGTTTCGAAATTTTACAATAAAGAATTAAAAGTCACGATCAAGACTGTCACCAGTATGATTGAGCCGCTGATGATTGTGTGTATGGGCGGCATCGTCGGTTTTATCGCAATGTCGATCATTCTGCCGATATTCAAGATGAGCCAATTGGTGAAATAGTCGATAATCGTAAATGGGGTGATACAAATCTTGTATTGCCACGTACTACTTCAATAGCAAATTGAGAACTCCCTTTAAGTCGCGGGATGGCAATTGGAGAGCCATCCCGTGGCTCTTTTTGCTTTTGACGAAACATTATCGGAAGTATTGATATGCCGCGACGTCCGAAGAGATGCCTTTGTTAAGGGAGGGGGCTTTCATCTCTGGCAATATGTTTGCCCATCTTTCCTATGAATCGTAAGTTCAAGATGACATTCTTAATCGAGGCACCAAGGAAGGTCCATGCGAATGCAGTTCAAAACGTCGGCAACGGTCTTTCAACGCCGTTATATACCTGGAAATCATGGCCGCAGCGGCATGACCATGATCGAAACCGCACTGGCCATGATCATCGTCGGACTTGCGGTCGTTGCCATCGTTAAACTTATCTCGTCTGTGACGCAGCAAAACTTCTACGCCCAAAAAACAACCACCGCTCTTACCCTTGCCAACAATGTTCGTGAATACATGAACGGCCTTCCGTACAATGATCCCGCCACCGGAACGCATCTCGGCGTCCCGACAGGCACGCCGCTCTCGCAATTCAACGACGTCGAAGACTTCGCTGGTTACCTGCCAAACCCCGCCGGTTATTTCGCAAATCCACCGATTGATGCGTATGGGCAAAATTTATCAAACATGGCAAATTGGCGACAAGAAGTATATGTCACCCATGTAAACCCGAATAATTTCGCGCTCACAGATTCCCTCGCCACCGACTCCGCCTGCAATCTGGATCGCGTGCAGGTAGTCGTTTCCTACAACTCCGCCGGCACCTGGGTACAAATCGCTTCCATCGAATGGCTTAAGTCAAAGTTGTAATCATTGGTCTTGCTATTTTTGCGGAGGCAAACCGTTAAGGAGTGTTAAGTCATGACGACAAATCTCACCGCTACGAAAAACCATCGGCGATTCCGCACCGCTCGCGGTTCGACGCTTCTCATGACGCTGGTCTACACGCTCATGTTTGGCGCACTGGCGAGTTCCATGGTCGCTTTTTCGCAGGGCAACATGGTCGTTCAGCAGGCCGAAACCGATGCGGATCAAGCCCTGGTCGCCGCCGAAAGCGGCATGTCCTATCTGCTCCTGCAATTCCGCACCGTCGGCTTGCCCGCCATCAAGGAAGGCAACATCGCCAGCATGACCACCCCTTCGCTTCTGTGGGCGGGCACCAAAATTGAAAGCATCACCTTCACCGGCACTTCGAATAACAACAACAACGGCATCGCCGTCCAGCTTGCGGCGGCGCTCAACGCTTCCGGCGCTCTCACCAGCGGCTCAGTCATCACGCCCGCCGGCACCAACCCACTCACCGCCCCCGCCATCAAAGTTGACCCCGCAAACAGCAACGCCACCTTCACGCTCTCTGTCGCCTGGGATCCAAGCAACCCCCACGCCATCGCCGGCACCAACACGTCCTACTGTCTGCTCAAATGCACCTCCACCGGCACATCGAATTACATATCGCGCAGTGTGACGATGGACGTCTGGATTCAAAAAACGCTCAAGTACGCGGTCTACAGCAACGTCGCCATCCAGCTCGGAAAGAATGTGCGCGTGAAAGGCGACATCGCCAGCACTTACACCGGCACCGACAAAGGCCCGCCGGTACAGATGGTTTCCGACTGGCATTACATCGCCAACAAGGCGAGCATCGACACGGACCTGGCAAACCTTCGCGGACTCCTGAGCACGTATGACAGCGCGCACGCCAACCGCCTCAACGTTTCCGATCCCTCCAGCTCCGCCGCCATCGCCGCCAAAAACGCCGGCTTGAAAGACTTAAACGGCGACGGCTACATTGATGATTTCGACATCGGCCTGAAAAACTTCGACAATAGCATCTCCACCACCACCCCGCGCACCAACGGCATCACCTCCGGTGACTTCACCAACGGCAGCACCGGCAAACTTTACGACGCCGACCTCTTCTCCCTCGTCGATTCCCCCATGGGCGCACTCGACGCCAACGGCAACCTCCCCAACGGCTCACCTTCCCCATGGACCGGCTACAACGACAGCAAAATGGATTACCAGGACGGCTATGCCAAAGTCTACGGCACCGTCAAAACCGCCCTCTCCTACACCGCCTGGCAAGCCGCCGCCTCCGGATGGAGCCAGTGGGGCGACACCAGCGGCAACACCACCGGCAAAACCTTCAACGATCAATTTGAAGGCCCCGTCATTTCTCCCGACGCCAACACTCCGCCCGTCCAGTTCGGCGCTGACTTCAGCAATGACCAAACCATGCTCCCCGCCAATTTCGACACCTCCGCTTACGACGCCCAAGTCCCCAGCACCACCGCCACCAAAACCACCAGCGGCTCCACCACCACGATCAAAAACGGAAACCTCACCGCCGCCATGGCCAACGGCACCTCCGTCACCGAACACTCTCCCGCCGACGTCACCAGCGGCTGGCAAGCCACCTATTCCCGCCCGGTTTTCCAAAACGTCAACTTCACCAACGTCCGCATCCCCAAGGGACTCAACGCCAAATTCGTCAACTGCACCTTTAACGGCTACACCTCCGTTGCGCTCACTACCAACATCGTCAAGCCCGGCACCTCCACCACCACCACCGACCCCACCGACGGCCACAACTGGGCCGAGCAAATGACCTCCGGCACCTTCAGCCCCAACACCACCCTCACCGACTCCAACAACACCGGCGCAGCTCAAGGCAACAATCTCCACTTCTCCGGCTGCACCTTCAACGGCGTGCTCACCGCAGGCGTTCCCACCGCCTACACCCACTTTGCCGACTCCTGGGAATTCGACGGCACCACCACCTTCAACAACAGCGTCGATCAATCCGTCACCATCATGGCCCCCAACACCAACATCGAAATGGGCAGCTACGTCAACCCCGGCTCCAATCCCTCCACCCTCGTCGGCGTCGTCGTCGCAGGCAACATCGACATCCGCGGCACCACCAACGTCGACGGCTCTCTCCTTGTCACCGGCAACGGCGCCACCAACACCACCCTCGGTTACTTCGGCACCACCGACCAGGGACAAGCCGTCCCCACCCTCAGCCAATTGCCCACCACCGCCAACGGCAGCTACGGACACCTCTTCTTCCAAAACAATCCCAACCGCGGAATGCCCACCGGCATCATCATCCCGGTGCTCGCTAAACCCCAGGCCAACACGTATCAGATCCAGTAAGCGTTTCTCTTGGAGTTGCAAAAGATGTTGTTCGACCGAAGACGCCCGCAAACCGCCCGCAGAAATCTCCGCGCCCGCCGGGGTCTTTCCCTCGTCGAAGTTCTCATCTGCGCCAGCATCGGCTCCATGCTCCTCACCGCCGTCGGCATGGCTTTCAACGCCAGCTTCAATAGCTTCAAGGAAGCCCAGCAGCGCGGACAAATGCTCAACTCCGCCCGCGGCTTTGTCGCACGCATCGCCGCCGATGTCCGCATGTGCGACACCGCCCTCCCCTACGACAATGTCCTTGCCACCTGCAACACCGAAATCAACCAGTACAAAGCCGGCACCGTCCCCGGCTCGCCAACCTCCGGCTCCTCCTCTTCCGGCGGCACCGGCGTCGAT